>JAEEGJ010004906.1_pt1 | contig 43614 bp, 47 predicted proteins | sample 8958761 | NCBI WGS metagenome assembly JAEEGJ01 (sample SAMN16246546, study PRJNA631951) | gut metagenome | biome: gut microbiome; feature: rumen; material: RS-attached | host: Bos | place: Iran: Karaj | collected 2018-10
AAAAACAGGAATCTGTAGATTCCTTTTTAATCCGGAAAACATCTTCAATACAAGTGCTTTTATCACACCAAGTATTACTTTTGCCCATATTGACGCAAAGTAATACTTTTTGTTCATATTTCACTTAAAATTGTGAAAAATAAGTATTAGTCAACCGCAATTCCTAGCATACTAATACTTTTAAGTCAATAATTTATCTAATTCCAGGAGTTTTTACTCACCTTAAGTATTACTGACCATACTATTGTGACAATAGTAATACTTTCTTTCTCTGCTCCAATTGTGTATGCACTGAGGGAAAAACTTTCCTTGTGTACATCCATTCCTACGTAAATTGTGGTATTATTCATTTGATGACCTCCTTTTGTATGCGGTAACTCCTGTTACATTGTTTTGACATCTTTAGTATACAGGTAAATCCACGTTGTTACAAAATGGAGGTCATTACATATTGTCTATAAATAATTAAATCTAGAAGAATGTTAGCAAATAAAATAAATATTGACAACGGTTTTTCCTTTTATAGCTCGTTAAAGAATGTTAGAATAATTATAGAATAGTTTTAGGGGGGTGTAAAAGTTGAGTAAAGGGCGAGTGTTTAGAATAATTAGCGGTGCTATGATAGCGGTTATCGTTGTTATATTAATCGCATTATTCGTTGGCGATGATGATACATCGGTTAACGTGGATATTGATATGTCCAAGCAATATGCAGACACCGCCAATTGGATGAGCTATCTTTCTGACAGTGCTTATCTTTCAGAAATTACTCTTCCTGGCACCCATGATAGCGCAGCTAGAAATATTCTTTTTGGATATGCAGCCAGATGTCAGGATACAAGTATTAACCAGCAGCTTGTCAATGGCTACAGATATCTAGATCTCAGAGTTGCTGTTGACGAATCTAGTGAGGGCAACAAGTTAAAGCTAGTTCACGGCATCTTCAATTGTCACAAGGACAGCAGCCTATTCTCAGACTATTTATATCTGCAGGATATCACCGCAGATATCTACAAATTCTTAGAGTATCAGCCTCAGGAAACAGTTGTGGTAAACATCAAGATTGAGAAAGCAGACGACTCAGTTGCCGAGGTTCAAAAGCTCTTAAGTGAAGAAATCAAATCCAATCGAGACTATTGGTACACTGATAGCCAAATCCCTACCTTGGGAGAGGTTCGCGGCAAGATAGTTCTTGCCACTAGATTTGAAGACAAGGCAGATATACAGATGACTGGTCTTCAGATGCTTTGGCAAGATCAAAACAACACTATACCGACTGATATCCCATACGAGTTGTACGTTAACGACTCATTCAGATTATGGGTTCAGGATAGATACAAATACTCAGTAGAAAACAAATACGAGGCGTTAGTTGATGGTTTGGAAAACTGCGAGGCAGATACAAACACCTTCTTCCTCAATTTCCTTAGCACCGCCGGCGATGGCAAGATTGGTCATCCTAGGGGCTATGCATCATCTTTAAACGACCTGCTTTTGGAATATGACTTGAAGGATAACACCAGTTATGGAATCATCATTGTTGATTTTGGTACTCCTGATTTGGCAAGGCATATCTACTATACAAACGCATTCTAAAGGAGGCACACATGGCAGACATGACAAATATGGATAACGAACAAGTAAACCCCTTGTTACTAGAATTTCTTGACACCGATTCTTTTGATGAAAAATACAAATTATTGGTGGCAGCACCCACATTAGATTTTGACAATCTTTTGATAGACAACATGGCATCATCCATCGACGCAGTTATTCCCGATGGTGATATCGAGACGAGACTTCAGGATTTGAAAAATGTTATAAGAACGAGAGCTAAATACGAGCTTACTCGACGCGCGAAATAACGATGACTTTTTGCAGGACAAATAAGGAAACCTCCTGCAAAAATCCTGCTTCGCAGGACACGCCTTTGGATAAATCCAAAGCCTGGTCCAGTACGATTATTGTTTTTCTGAGGAAAAACAATAATCTATGACTTTCTGCTGGCAGAAAAAGGAATTGCCAGCAGAAATCTGGCTTTGCCAGACTACTTTTCCATTTCATGAAAAAGTAGGTCTGGTACGATTCCTGTTTTTCTTAGGAAAAACAATAATCTATAAAAATTTAGCGAGCCCTGAATTCAAATTATTGGATTAGGGCTCTATTTTTTTGAGTTTTTTAGAGTTAACATTGAATTATTTATGAAATAATTTTGAATTATCCCACAATAATACAAAAAGGGAGTATTATGTAATTATTCCCAGTAATAATGCACGAGGAGGAGTTATATGGCTAACAATTCAAAGGGTAAAAGGCAGCGAAAAATAAAAACAAAGCTTCTGCTATTATTACTACCGGCGGTAGTAGTTACAATCATTGCGCTTGTAGTTATTTCAAGCATCTTGACTAGACAATCACTTACAGAAATGGCTACAGCACAGCTAGACTCTTCAATAGCCAATCAGTCTGATAACATTGAGAGTTGGTTAAGTTCCAATCTTCAAGAGTTTTCAATAGCAAAAACTATTATTGAAAAAAGTCATCCTGATGATGCAGAGCTTTTGGATATATTGGATTCTACTTATAATTTCAATCCATATTGTAAGGATGGTCCATATGTTGCAACCGCTTCTGGGCAGACATATAAAGCAGCAGAATCTACCAAGAATTTTGGTAGCATTCAAAGTGAGCCTTGGTTTAAGCAAGGTATGACTAGAGTTGGATTAGCATATGGTTCTTCATACACATCATCAGATGGTGTAAATCTTATTAGTGCAACTGGTCTTCTGAATGATGGCTCTGGTGAGGTAAAGGTTTATGGTGCGGATCTTACACTTGATCAGGTTAGTACAATCGTAAACTCAGGTGTAAAGATGGATTCAGCCGCATCATTCCTTGTTGATATTTCAGCAAATAACACAATCTTGGCACACCGTGATCCTACCCGTGTTGCAACACAGATTACAGCAGAGGATAGTGATCCTATGATGGCAGGAATTGCTGGAAAGCTTCAGCAGAGAGATTATATGACAACAGCTATTGATAACTATGAGGTTGCCTTCAGAGAAATCGAAGGAACTGATTGGGTGTTGGTTTCATATATTTCTAACTCAGTATTCTTGCAGGATGTTGCTAAGCTAACAAACGTTCTGATTATTACTGGTGTAATAGCAGTACTCCTCATCATATTAATAATCAATCTTACAGTTTCAAAGGTTATATCTCCACTTGGACATATTACAAAGCATATTACAGATATGTCTAACGGTGATTTCACAATCGAAGTTAACCAAGAGAGTAACGATGAAATTGGTATGATGGGAAGTAAGGTTTCAGAGTTCGTTGAATCCATGCGTGGAATGCTTAGCTCTATAAATAAAGAGTCAGCGAAGCTTAAAGAGCAATCTAACAACTCTGACAAGGTTTCTAAGAGCATGTATGATGCATCACGTTCTCAGGCGGATGCAATGCAGAATCTTAATAATACAGTGGATCAGCTTGCAGTAGCTGTTAACGAAATCGCAGAAAACGCAACCACACTTGCGATAGTTGTTTCTGATACTAGAGAGAATTCAAACCAGGCAAACGAGAGCATGAAAGAGACAGTTGAAATTAGCAAGAAGGGTCGAGCTAATATGGAACATCTTTCAGTTGCCATGGAAGGAATTAAGAACAGCAACGACGAGCTTGTAAACTCCATCAACGAAGTTGGAAAAGCTTCTGAGGAGATTACGAATATCGTTGGATTGATTGCTGAAATCGCCGATGAAACAAATCTTCTTTCACTCAATGCTTCTATTGAGGCAGCTAGAGCTGGTGAGGCTGGTAAGGGTTTCGCAGTAGTAGCTAGTGAAATTGGTAAGTTGGCTCAGAACTCTGCGGCGAGTGCGGAGAATATATCAAATCTTATCGATGATGTTGGCAAGGCTATCAATAACGTTGTTTCACAGGCTGAGTTAAGTGCTAGAAACATCGAAGCAAACAGCGATTTGATTCACGCAGCCGTTGATACATTTGATCAGATTTACCAGAACATTGAAAAGTCAAATGAGCTTATTGATCTTATGATTCAGGACGTACAGAAGGTTGATGATGTAGCTAGCAACGTAGCTGCAATTTCTCAAGAGCAGGCAGCAAGTGCTGACGAAATCCTTGAGACTAGTCACCACATGGTTGAGCAGGCCAACAACATCACTCTGAGCAGTCAGGATGTTGCGGACAACTCACACGAGCTCGCTAATACATCAGATACACTTACATCATACGTTCAGAAATTTAAGATTTAGGGGGGGCGAGATGAAGACAATTAAGAGGAAAATGACCGGACTTCTTTTGGTATTAGTACTTATCATGGCCACCTTTGTTGGATGCGGTGGTAAGTCTTCAGAAGGTTCTGGCGGTGGCGGCACAAAGATCCTTATGTGCTTACACGATTCGACGGATACTTTCTTAGTAACGCTTACAGCTGCAATGCAGGCGAAGGCTGAGGCGGCAGGTGTCACACTTGATATCGTATTTGCGGAAAACAGTGTTGATACTCAAAGAGAGCAGATTAAAGAGGCAGTAGGTAAATATGATGCTATAATTTGCCGTTTGGCAGATTCATCTACAGCGCTTCAGATGGAGGTCGCAGCAGGAGATTTACCTATTCTCTTTATCAACAACCAGCCTGATGCAGATTATCTTAAAGCTGATAAATATGTTTATGTAGCATCATATGAGCAAGATGCAGGACGATTTCAGGCAGAGTATGTTTGGAATGGATTGGGCAAACCTCAATCCGTGAATGCGATAATTCTAGAAGGTCAGAAGGGTCATTCAGCTGTTGCCCCTAGAACAAATGCTATCAAGTATTTCTTTTGGGAAAACAATGTTGATTTGAATCTTGTATTTGTAGATTTTGCAAATTGGTCAGATGAAGAAGCTTATGAAAAGCTAGATGTATTTAAAGAAACAATGCAACCTTTTGATTGCATCTTTGCAAACAATGATCCAATGGCAGTTGGCGCAATCAAGTGGCTTAAGGACAATGGCTACGATACCCACAAGATTCTTGTTGCCGGTATCGACTGTACCAAGGATGGATGTCAGGCTGTTATAGATGGTGATATGTATATGACAGTATTGCAGGATACAGCAGGTCAGGGCGAGGCTGCCATCGAAGGCGCTATAGCACTTGCACAGGGCAAATCAATTGCTGATTTGGACGGAGCAACAAAGGACTGCAAGTATATCTGGGTACCATTTGTGGCTGTAGATCAGAACAACGCAGCACAGTATCAGCAGAATTAATTGGCTGAGGTGATAAAAGAAAAACCTAGTAGATAGAATAAAAGAAGCTATCTGCTAGATTTTGATAGGATTGATTGAAGAGGAAATCCCTAGGCATTCTAAAGGAATAGATGTCTAGGGATTTTCCATAATCATATTGCTGTTGTGATAACGACTGTCCTCGGTGACCTCTTTTCCAAACCATGCTGGAGGAGTGAAGGAATCAGCCTCCTCAACGGTAGGAAATTCTACCTCTGCCATGATAAGACCTTCCTTGTGTCCCGAAAAAACATCAAGCTCGATAGTATAGGACTCATATGGAATAAGATAGCGACGCTTGGTGATAGAGCGACCATCTATCTTTTCTAGAAGATGATAGTAAGCTTCTTTTGTGAGTGCGGCCTCTATTTCTTCGCGAACCATTAGGCCGCTTCCTTTGTAGGTCAAGACATACTTGTCGTTTTTCTTTCGGATTCTGATTACAGGGTTAGTGCTTAAGTATCCCTGTTCAATATCGATGTATTCATATTTAGATAAGTCTGGTAAGTCCTTTATCAGGAATTTCTTTTCGATTTCCATGTCGATGATTCTCCTATATTACACGTTTGCAAATTATTGAAGACTAAAGCAAGCTTGATAAGAATTAATCTATAAAAATAATTAACTCTGAATAGTAATATTGTAGCATATAAATGTCTTGAAATAATTAAAAAATTGAAGTAAAATACTGTATACGAGTGTGGCTAAGTATGCCAATAATGAAAATATAGGGTGAAAATAACATCCATAAAAGGAGGATCTTATAATGATTACAGCCGGTGATTTCAGAAACGGTATGACAATTGAAATGGATAACCAGATATATCAGGTTATTGAATTCCAGCACGTAAAGCCAGGTAAGGGTGCTGCTTTCGTACGTACAAAGCTTAAGAACATCAAGAACGGTGGTGTTACAGAAACATCTTTCCGTCCTACAGAAAAGTTCCCAGCTGCACGTATCGATCGCAAGGAGATGCAGTATCTTTACAACGATGGAGAGCTTTACAACTTTATGGATGTTGAAACATATGATCAGGTTGCTCTTACAGCAGATCAGATTGGTGATGCTCTTAAGTTCGTTAAAGAAAACGAAATCGTTAAGATGCTTTCACACAATGGTTCAATCTTCTCAGTTGAGCCACCAATGTTCGTAGAACTTCAGATTACAGATACAGAGCCAGGTTTCAAGGGCGATACAGCTACAGGTGCTACAAAGCCAGCTACTGTTGAAACAGGTGCTTTAGTATACGTTCCACTTTTCGTAGAGAACGGTGAAACAATCAAGATTGATACAAGAACAGGAGAGTATTTATCACGTGTCTAATCAACAAGATTAGATCGTAATGGATTGGTTATGGATTATAGAGAATTTCCGCTTTCAGAGCTTTTACAAAATCGAAAGATATTTGCTGTGTTTTATGAAGAGTTTCAAAAGGGCACATGGCTTGATGCCACTGCGCTCCTAGGAAGCGACAGCACAATCAATCAGCTGTATCGTGATGGCACAGTGCCTCGTGATACGTTGGACAGCATTGTGTCTAGACTCTCTAAATAAGTCTTCAAGGACCTTGGGATTTTCCCGAGGTCCTTTTCAATATTATTCTTGATAGATTTCCTCAATTATTTGCTAGTGGATTAGTGTGGGATTTGCTATGATGGACATAGAGTAAAAAGGAGGATGTAATAATGAGTACAAATTTTTCAGAGGCAATAAAGTATATTGGATGCAACGACAAGACAATTGATTTGTTTGAAAGTCAGTATCCAGTGCCAAATGGTGTTTCGTACAATTCTTATGTGATTTTAGATGACAAAATCGCAGTTATGGATACAGCAGATCCACGAGTTACAGATGAGTGGCTTGCAAACCTTGAAAGAGAGCTTGCAGGGCGTACCCCTGATTATTTGGTGGTATCTCACATGGAGCCAGATCACGCTGGTTCTATCAACGCTTTCTTGAATAAATACAAGGAAACAGTAGTGGTTGGGAACGCTAAGACATTCCCTATGATGGGACAATTCATGGATGTATCGCTTTTTGATAACCGCAAGCAGGTGGTTGCTGAGGGTGACACACTCGAGCTTGGAAATCATACCCTTACATTTGTGATGGCACCTATGGTTCACTGGCCAGAGGTAATGGTAGAGTACGAATCAACAGAAAAGGTTCTTTTCTCTGCCGATGGTTTTGGAAAGTTCGGTGCACTTGACGTGGATGAGCCTTGGATTGATGAGGCTCGTAGATATTACCTGAATATTGTTGGTAAGTACGGTGCTTCAGTGCAGGGATTGTTGAAAAAGGCAGCTGCTCTTGATATCAAGACTATCTGTCCACTTCACGGTCCAATTTTGACAGAAGATTTAGGATATTACATCAACCTTTATGATATATGGAGTAGCTATAAGCCTGAGGAGGAAGGTGTACTTGTTGTTAGCGCATCTATCCATGGCAACACTAAAAATGCGGCTTTACAGCTGGTTGATAAGCTAAAGGCAGCTGGCATGAAAACACAGTTTATCGATTTGTGTCGCGACTCATTATCAGAGGCAGTAGCACGAGCATTCTATTATGACAAGATGGTTTGCTGTGCAGCAACCTATGACGGTGGACTTTTCCCTCCTATGCAGGATTTCTTACACCACTTAACAGCAAAGGCTTATCAAAATCGCAAGGTGGCCTTCGTTGAAAATGGTACATGGGCACCACAGGCTGCTAAGTGCATGAAAGCAATCCTCGAGCCGATGAAGAATCTAGAGTTTGTAGAACCAGTGGTAACTATCAAATCTACATTAAACGAAGAGAGCTCAGCAAAGCTCGCTGAGTTGGCAGAAGCTCTTAGATAAAAATTAGGGAGGGGTGAACACATGGCAGTAAAAGTAAATGGTAGAAAGGTGGCAATAATAGGCGCAGGCTTTGTGGGTTCCGCGACTGCGTTTGCGCTGTCTCAAAGCGGTCTGTTTTCTGAGATGGTGTTGATTGATGCAGATTCCGATAAAGCGGAGGGCGAGGCAATGGACATCTCCCACGGTATTCCGTTTACAAAGCCTATGAAGATATATGCTGGCAACTATGATGACGTGGCAGATGCAGCAATCTGCGTGGTCACAGCTGGTGCAGGTCAAAAGCCAGGTGAGACTCGTCTTGATTTGGTACATAAGAATGTGGGGATTTTTAAATCAATTATTCCGGAAATATCCAATAGAGGTTTTGATGGAATTCTTCTTATAGTGGCGAATCCAGTAGATGTGCTTACTTTAGCTGCCTTGAAGCTTTCAGGACTTCCAGAAAATCGAGTTATTGGTTCTGGAACAGTGCTCGATTCAGCTCGACTTAAAACCGAGCTTGGACAGCATTTGGGAATAGATAGCCGAAGTGTTCATGCCTTTATCATTGGCGAGCATGGCGACAGTGAAATTGCCGCCTTTTCAAGTGCCAATGTATCAGGAATTCCTCTAAACACCTTCTGTGAGATGCGCGGTCATTATCAACATGAGGAATCTGAAAAAGCTATCGCTGAGCGTGTGAAGAACGCAGCTTATGAAATTATCAAGCGAAAGCACGCCACATACTACGGAGTAGCAGTTGCTGTAAAACGTATATGCGAAGTGATTATTCGCGATGAAAAATCTATACTTCCGGTGTCATCTATGATGCATGGTGAATACGGCATCGAAGGTGTCTGTCTTTCAATGCCTGCAATCGTAGGCAGTAATGGCCTAGAAAACAAAGTCCCAATCTCCTTGGATGAGGATGAAATCCAGGCCCTTCAAGAATCCGCACGCACACTCAAGGAAGTAGTTGATACCTTGGATTTTTAAAAAGTTTGAGCTCCCTAGATTTGGGAGCTCTTTGCATAGTGGGAATTTGATATTTTAATCTTTTTCGATGGATTATTATCCTCAGCTAAGGAAACATGTTTCTTCTCATTTTTGTTATTGCTGCTGGCAGGATAAATTTTATCCTTTATTTCCTGATTTTTCTTTGATAAAAATTTTGAATCTTTATTCCTTGGTAGACTTTTCAATATAGAATTAATCTTTTGATATTGCTTTTTGGAGTTACTTAAATCACGCTTTATAAAAAAGTTGTGTAGCGATGTATTTTCTGGTACTTTTTTTATTGCTTCTCTTTTGCTAGTAAATATATCTATGTATTTACTTAATATAGATAAGTGTTTTCTTATGGCATAATGATTTTTAAGAGCGGTTTCGCATCTTTGTGGTAGCCCCTTCAAACTAAGAGTATAATCAGTACGTTGTTCGTTAGGGATTAAGGCAATAAAATTTTTGTCATAATAACTATTTGGGAAACTAGATTTGTTATTGATATTTTTCTCGCAAATATCATCAAGGATAGTTTTATAAAAATTTGACTTAAGAGTTTTATTAGAACTGTCCTTGTTAATAAGCTCATCAAAGCATTCTTTCATAAGTTTTTCGAAAGAAGTAATGTTTGCATTAGATGCATTGTTTAATCTAGTGTTATTACTGATGTTATTAATTTTTTCTAAAACTGATTCTATTAAGTCATGCATAAATAATAATTTTGTTGGTGAATCTTTGTTTTCATCTATAATTTTTGTATATTTATTTATTGTGTCATCGATTAATGCTAATAAAGCATCTCTTTTATCCTCATATTCTAATATATCTTCAACATCAGATAATTCACCATCGCCATTAAATAAAGACTCCAAATCAGAATCTAAAGCAGTATTAGCATCTGAAGCAGTATCGGCCTCTAAAGAAGTATCAGCATTAAACTCAATATTAGTATCTTCATCAGGAACATCTAAATCAGTATCAAAATCTAAATCGTCAAACTGCCTCAAAGAGCGATCGCACCCAGTATAAGTATCCTTGCTCATTATTTGAATGAGCTCATCTCTATAAAATTCTAGTGGAATGTTATTGTTATCCATAATATTTTACTCCTTTCATAAAAACTAAGTTTTTTAAAATTCATTTAGTCTTATAGTGTATGGGAATGTTTTTATTGTTGATAATTATTAATCAAAGGGAAAGATAAATTATCAAATCATATCATATAAGGATTGTTTCCCATATGTATTTACTATTCAAAAAAATACAATAAGATTTTTCCAAATATATTAAAAAAATTACTTTTTGAAAAAACATGCTGTGCATGTGAAAAGAGTTTTATTGAAAAAATATCTCAAGAAATTTAACTAAAAAGCTTGACTTGCTCCCCTAATACGGTATCATTGTTGATAGTTAAAATAATTTAGCTATTTTATGCTGACAGGGCAAAAGCCCTGATTTTAACTGAAAAATCCAAATAGGGAAATAAAAATAGTTATACGAAAAGGAGAACATTATGTTTGAAGTAGTTAAAGAAGTAATCATCGACACACTTAGCTGTGCAGCAGACAAGGTAACAATGGAGGCAAACCTTTTTGAGGATTTAGGCGCAGATTCACTTGACGCTGTAGAGCTTTCTCTTGCAGTAGAAGAGAAGACAGGCATCACAATTGAAGAGGATGCTATGACAGAGATGAAGACAGTTGCAGATATCGTTAATTATCTTGAGGCACATAAGTAATCATGGAACTAAGTGAGATTAAGGAATTGTTCAAAGCTTTCGATGAAAGCGGAAGTTCATATTTTGAGATTAAACAGGACGGAGTATCTCTTAAATTAAAAAAGCCATCTGAGTGTAAAACTCAGGTTGTCACATCAGCGCCTGTTGTAAGCAACATCGAGCAGGCAGCTGCTCCTGTGGCTATCCAGCCAGTACAGGAAGAAGCAGTTGATGGACATCAGGTAGTGGCACCACTTGTAGGTGTGTTCTACGCTGCTCCATCGCCAGATGATGAAGCTTATGTTCAGGTGGGCGATAAGGTTGAAGAAGGACAAACTCTTTGCCTTATCGAGGCCATGAAGATGATGAGCGAAATTACAGCTCCTAAGGCTGGCGTAATCAAAAAGATTTACGTCAAGAATCAGGATGTTGTTGGCTTTGAGGATCCTCTGTTTCTCATAGGAGATTAGTTATGTTTGAAAGAATTTTAATAGCTAATCGTGGTGAAATTGCAGTTAGAATAATTCGAGCATGCATGGAGATGAACATTGAGTGCGTGGCCGTTTATTCTACAGCAGATAAAGAATCCTTGCATGTTAAGCTCGCAACTAGAAGCATTTGTATCGGTGGCCCTAGAGCAGCTGATAGCTATCTAAATATGGATGCTATCATTACGGCAGCTCAGGTTACTGGCTGCGATGCGCTACATCCAGGCTTTGGTTTCTTGTCAGAGAATTCAGAGTTTGTACGTAAATGCGAAGCGGCTGGAATCACCTTTATCGGACCTACAGCCGATGCTATGGATGCACTTGGCAACAAGGCGGCAGCTAGAAAGATTATGGTAAAGGCAGGGGTACCTGTCGTGCCAGGATCTGATGGCCCAGTTGAAAGCTATGCAAAGCTTGAAAAGATTGCCAAGAAGATTGGTTATCCTGTTCTTATAAAGGCTAGCGCCGGTGGCGGTGGTCGAGGAATGCGTAGAGTTTATCAGCAAGAGGATTTAAAGAAGCTTTTCGAAGAGGCAAAGGCAGAGACAATGGCTTGCTTTAATGACGACGAAATGTACGTTGAAAAGCTGATTATCAACCCGAGACATATTGAGTTTCAGATTCTTGCAGATGAGCACGGCAACGTAATCCATCTTGGTGAGCGTGATTGCTCGATTCAGCGTAAGAATCAAAAGCTCATCGAAGAAAGCCCTTGTATGTTTATCAAGGACGAACTTCGCAAGTCTATGGGTAAGGCTGCAGTTGCTGCGGCAAAGGCTGCTGGATACACAAACGCCGGTACAGTTGAATTTGTTTTGGATGAAAAGGGTCATTTCTATTTCATCGAGATGAACACAAGAATTCAGGTGGAGCATGGCGTTACTGAGGCGGTCACTGGAATAGATTTAATTAAACAGCAGATAAGAATTGCTTTCCATGAACCATTAAGAATCAAGCAAAAGGATGTGCAACTAAACGGACATGCCATTGAATGCAGAATTAATGCAGAAGACCCTGCTAAGGGATTCATGGCAAACACTGGTACAATTTCTTTCCTCAACTTCCCAGGAGGTCCTGGTGTTAGAGTTGACACACTTTTATATAACGGTTATGAGACAAGTCCTTTTTATGATTCTATGATGGCAAAGATTATCGTTCATGCACCTACAAGATTGGAGGCTATCCGCAGAATGCGAAGAGCTTTACTTGAGGTTGTAACAGATGGAATCACAACAAATGGCGATTTTGATTATCTGCTAATGCATCACCCTGATTTTGTTAAGGGAAAATATAACGTAAGTTTTATCGAAGAACACATGGATGAAATCTTGTCATGGGATAAAGCCGTGGATGAGGAGATAAATGGTTAGTGTAGTAGATCAAAGAAAAAGTAAATTTAATAGATACAAGAATTTACGCGAAAGTTCATCTGGAGCACATGATTCAGCTATCAAGCCTGTTCAGGAGTACTCAGTCAGAAATCGTATAGACGATATTGCTGATGAGGGCACCTTCAAGGAATTCAAGATAGAGTTTCCAGAGACTGATCCGCTGCAGTTTGAAGGCTACGTCGACAAAAAAGACGATTTGAGAGCCGAGACAGATTCTCACGATGCTATTATTGCTGGAAAGTGCAAGATAGATGGTTTTCCAGCAGTAGTTGCTGTCATGAATAAAAAGTTCATGATGGCTTCTATGGGAATCGAACTTGGTGAAACTGTCAGCTATGCAGTGGAGTACGCTGAGGCTCATAAGCTTCCATTAATCATTTTTACTGCCAGCGGCGGTGCAAGAATGCAAGAGGGAATCTTAAGCCTTATGCAGATGGCAAAAACAAGTGCTGTGGTAGAGAAATTCAAACAGAATGGTGGATTGTACATTGCAGTTTTAACACATCCAACAACTGGAGGAGTTTCTGCAAGCTTCGCCACACTAGGTGATATCACCTTGGCTGAGCCGGGAGCACTTATTGGTTTTGCAGGACCAAGAGTTATAGAGCAGACCATCGGCGAGAAATTGCCTGATGGCTTCCAACGAGCAGAGTTCCTAGAGGAGCATGGATTCGTTGATGAGATAGTTAAAAGAGAAGACATGAAACAGGTCCTAGGTAAGATTTTGAAGTTACACTGTGTAAAGTAGGGAGGGCAGAGTATGAAAGCGATTGAGAGAGTAAACATAGCCCGCGATAAGGACAGACCTAAGATTACAGATTACATCAATAACGTATTTACGGATTTCTTCCAGCAAAAGGGAGATTACTTGGGCAAGGAAGATGCAAGTATCTACGGCGGAATAGCTATGTTCCATGGAAGACCAGTCACAGTACTTGGTCACAGAAAAGGTAAGAACGTAGAAGAAAATGTCACCTGTAATTTTGGTATGCCAGGTCCAGAAGGCTATCGTAAGGCTCTTAGACTTATGAAGCAAGCTGAAAAGTTTGGCCGACCAATTATTACCTTTGTAGATACACCAGGTGCATATCCTGGACTTGAGGCTGAGATGTATGGTCAGGCTCAGGCAATAGCAGGCAATTTAGCTGCCATGAGCACGTTAAAGGTGCCGGTTATTTCAATAGTTACAGGCGAGGGTAGTAGCGGCGGAGCTTTGGGAATTGCAGTAGCTAACAAAGTTTATATGCTTGAAAATGCTATTTACTCAGTGTTATCTCCTGAGGGGTTTGCATCAATTCTTTGGCATGACAGTGCTAGAAGGGATGAGGCCGCTGAGGTGATGAAGTTAACAGCAAAAGATCTTTTGGAGTTTGGAGTCATTGATGGAATAATCTCCGAGAGAGGCGTAGGACTTTCTGTAGTCGATGATGCGGATGTAGCAAATGTTTACGACAGATTATTTGCACGAATCGACAAGCAGATTGCAGCTGCATTGGCAGAGTTTGATGGCATGAAGCCAGAAGAGATTGCTAAGCAGAGATTTGAAAAGTTTAGGAAGATTGACGAGAGATTCTTGGATAACGAGTCTCTTGCTCAAATGGGAAATGTATAGATGACTGGAATAAAGATTATAGCAACAGGCGCTTGTGCGCCCAAGAAGGTTGTAACAAACGACGATTTAGCAAAGATAGTTGATACGAGTGACGAATGGATAAGCCAACGTACTGGTATGTCAGAAAGACACTATGTATCAGAAAATGAAAATCACACATGGCTTGCAGAGATGGCTGCAAAGCAGGCTCTTGAAAGAGCTGGGATACCTAAAGAGGAAGTAGGCGTTGTTATTGTTTGTACAGTATCAAGCGATTATTTCTCACCATCTACAGCGTGTTTGATTCAAGGAAGACTTGGTCTTAGCAACGATATAATAGCTCTTGATGTAGGAGCTGGTTGCTCAGGTTTCATCTTCGGTATGGAGACAATCCGTTCACTGATGATGGCAAGAAAGGCAAAATACGGTTTACTTATTGGTGCAGAGGTTCTGTCTAAAAAGATGGACATGACTGACAGAAGCACTTGTGTACTATTTGGTGACGGTGCGGCAGCTGCAGTTGTTCAGCTTTCAGATTCTATGTATGAGTCTGTAATTGGTGTTGACGGTGATGAGGAGATGATTCACATCAAATCACCTGACGGTCTTATATATATGGACGGTCAGGGCACATACAAGTTTGCCGTTGCAACAGTGCCAAAGGTAGTTGAAAGGGTGGTTAAGCAGGCAGGACTTACATACGATGACATCGACCACTTTATCTTCCATCAGGCAAATCTGCGAATCATAGAGTCCATTGCAAAAAAGGTGAAGCAGCCAATGGACAAATTCGTAGTAAACATCCAGAAGTATGGTAATACATCCGCGGCCAGCGTCGGTCTTGCCCTAGAGGAAGCTATGGCAAAGGGCGAGGTTAAGCCAGGAGAAAAGATTCTTATGTGTGCTTTCGGTGCGGGACGCACATGGGGCGCAGTAGTTTTAGAAATGTAAAAGTATAGTCGGCGCATTCAGTCGGCAGATAAGAGGTGGACATGACTTTAAGGGAGTTAACCGGTACAAAATATTCGATAATTCAGGGCGGTATGGCGAATATCGCAACAGGTGAGTTTGCTGCCGCAGTTTCAAATGCAGGCGGATTGGGCTTGGTAGCCAGTGGTGGAATGAATGCCGAAGCCCTACGTGAGCAGATTAAGATTTGCAAGAGTCTTACAGACAAGCCATTCGGTGTAAATCTTATGCTTATGAATCCAGATGTAGATAATATTGCAAAGATGCTTGTTGAGGAAAAGGTTCAGTTTATCACAACTGGAGCCGGTAATCCTGGCAAGTATATGAAAGATTGGAAGGCAATGGGTGCAAAGGTATTCCCTGTTGTTGCATCAGTTGCTTTGGCAAAGATTATGGTTCGTGCAGGTGCAGATGCCGTCATCGCAGAAGGTGGAGAGTCAGGTGGACACGTAGGTGATATGACAACAATGACATTGCTTCCACAGGTGGTTGCGGCTGTTGATGTGCCTGTTATTGCAGCAGGTGGTATCGCAAGCGGAAAGCAGGTTGCAGCAGCTATGCTTCTTGGTGCATGTGGTGTTCAGGTTGGAACATGTCTTTTAGTATCAGAGGAATGTCCAATCCACGAAAACTACAAGCAAACACTTATCAAGGCAAAGGATAATGCTACAACAGTTACTGGTAGAAGTCAGGGTGCTCCTGTTAGAATCATCAAGAATGAGATGGCTCGCGAGTATCTTAAGCTTGAGGCTGAGGGTGCTGACAGAGATAAGCTTGAGCAGATTACACTTGGTGGACTTCGTCGTGCTGTAAACGATGGAGATATGATTCGCGGTTCAGTTATGGCGGGTCAGGTATGCGGACAGCTAAGCGCTGTTCGACCAGTGGCTGATATTTTAGAAGAGCTTGATAATGGCGCTAAACAGACACTTAAAGATGCAGCAAATATTGCAATCTAAAAAATAATGAGGACAGCTAAGTAAGGAGTATTTATGAAATTAGGTATAGTTTATGCTGGCCAGGGTTCTCAAAGAGTGGGAATGGGTCAGGACTTTTATGAGAAATATGATGTATTTAAAGAGACTATTGATAAGGCTACAGAGGCGGTAAAGCCTGTCACTGATATGAATGTGGCAGAAATATCATTCAACGGTCCAATGGAGCAGTTGTCTGAGACAAAGTATACTCAGCCAGCAATGGTTGCTTTCGCCATCGGTGTAACAAAGCTTTTGCATGAGCAGGGGATTTCTGCTGATTACACATGCGGTCTTAGTCTTGGTGAATACTCAGCTCTTTATGAGGCTGGAGTTTTAGATGAGTCAACAATCCTTGAGCTGATTGCAAAGCGTGGCAAGTACATGGCTGAGGCAGCCGAGGGATTAGATGTAAAGATGGCAGCAGTCTTAGGTGCTGATCGTGAGACAGTATTTGAGTGCTGCGAAAAAGCAAACTCTCAATTAAAGGGTGAGAAGATTGTTCAGGCAGCCAACTTCAATTGCCCAGGTCAGATTGTTATTTCTGGAGATGCTATTGCAGTTGATAAGGCTAGTGCTTACCTTAAGGAAGCAGGCGCAAAGCGAATTCTTCCATTGAAGGTTAGCGGACCATTCCACACTAGCTTGATGAAGCCAGCTGGCGACAAGCTTGCAAAGGAATTTGAATCAGTTGATTTTAAAGAGCCTAAGTCTAAGGTTATTTATAATTGCTTGGGCAAGGAAAAGAGCCCTGAGGATTCTATTTCATCACTTTTGGAAAAGCAGGTTCAGTCTTCAGTTTATCTTGAGGACTCAATCAAATATATGGCAGATGCTGGCGTTGATACAATCATTGAGATTGGACCGGGAAAAGCCATTAGTAAGTTTATTACTAAGACAGTTGACAATGTAAAGGTTTACTCTATTGATACAGTAGAGGATTTCGTAAATACGGTAAAGGAGTTGGATGCATGAGTGTAGCTTTGATTACAGGCGGAAGCCGTGGGATTGGAAGAACTATAGCAGAAAAGTTGGCAAAGTCTGGATACAATATTGTTATTTGTTATTCAGGCAATGAGTCAGCGGCACAAGAAGCAATTGCGGAATGCAAGAAGCAGGGCGTGCAGGCTATTTATATTAAAGCAGATGTTAGTAACAAAGATGACGTTAACAACATGTTTGGTGAGATTAAAGAACTTATGGGACCGGTAGATGTGCTTGTAAACAATGCAGGTATAACACGAGATGGTCTATTGCTTAGAATGACCGAAAACGATTTTGACGGAGTTATTGATACAAATCTTAAGGGTACATTCCTTTGTACTAAAGCTGCAATCAAGGATATGATGAAGGCGCGAAAGGGTAGAATTATTAATATCTCTTCAATTGTAGGTGTTCAAGGTAATGCCGGACAGGCAAACTACTGCGCAAGCAAAGCAGGTATTATCGGATTTACGAAGTCAGTCGCAAGAGAATATGGTTCAAAGGGCGTTACTGTAAATGCAGTAGCACCAGGATTTATTCAGACTGCTATGACAGATACGTTGCCAGACTCAGTGAAGGATGCATATCTAAAGCAGATTCCTGCAGGTAGATTCGGTACAGCTGAGGATGTTGCAAACGTAGTAGAATTTTTAGCTTCAGACAAGGCATCATATGTAACGGGTCAGGTCATTGAAGTAACAGGAGGTATGTAATGAGACGAGTAGTAATCACAGGTATGGGTACGGTAAATCCTCTTGCGAATAGCGTGGATGAGACCTGGGATGCTGTAAAGAAAGGTAAGTGTGGAATTGGACCAATTACACATTTTGATACTTCAGAATTAAAGGTAAAGCTTGCTGGTGAAGTTAAGAATCTCGATGCTGAGGCGATTCTTGGTGCTAAGGATGCACGAAGAATGGATGCGTTTACGCAGTATGCCTGTGTTGCAGCCAAGGAGGCATTTGAGGATTCTGGTCTTGATATGGAAAAGGAAGACGCAGATAAGATTGGATGTATTGTTTCATCTGGAATCGGCGGCTTGAATACAATTGCTACAGAGCACAGCAAGGGTGAGGAAAAGGGCTACAGCAGAATTTCTCCTTTCTTCATTCCAATGAGTATAGTAAATATGGCCGCAGGTCAGATTGCAATCAACTTTGGCTTGAAGGGAATGTGTACATCAGTTGTAACAGCTTGTGCAGGCTCTAACAACGCTATCGGTGATGCGTTCCACAGAATCAGAGATGGATATGAAGATGTTATGTTCTGCGGTGGCGCCGAAGGCGTTATCATGCCACTTGCTATTGGTGGTTTCCAGTCTATGAAGGCTCTTTGCACAGGCGAAGATCCAAACCGTGCATCAATCCCATTTGACAAGGAACGTCATGGCTTCGTTATGGGCGAAGGTGCTGGTATTTTAGTAATTGAAGAGTTAGAGCGTGCGAAAAAGCGTGGCGCTAAGATATATGCTGAGGTTGTAGGTTACGGTTCGAACTGTGACGCTTACCACATCACTGCCCCAAATCCAGAGGGAGAGGGCGGTGCTAAATGTATGGAGCTTGCAGTTAAGGATGCAGGACTTGAGATGTCTGATATTGATTACATCAATGCCCACGGTACAAGTACACCACTTAACGATGCAGGAGAGACTTTGGCAATTAAGAAGGCGTTTGGCGACCATGCTTACAAGCTTATGGTTAGCTCAACAAAGTCTATGACAGGTCACTTGCTTGGCGCAGCTGGAGCAATCGAAGGTATCATTACATCCCTTGCTTTAAGAGATGGATTTGTGCCAGCCACAATCAACTATCTTGAAAAAGACGAAGCCTGCGACTTGGACATCGTGCCAAACGTAGGACGAGAGGCGGATATCAAATACGCGCTTTCAAATGCACTAGGCTTTGGAGGACACAACGCATCTGTAGTCTTCCGTAAATACGAATAATAACAACCGGACTAGGAGTGTATAAATGGAGTTAAATTCATCGCAGATACAAGAGATTTTGCCACATCGTTATCCTTTTTTATTGGTGGATAAGGTTGTGGAGTGTGAGCCAGGTAACTATGCCAAGGGTATAAAGTGCGTTACTGCAAATGAAATGCATTTTCTTGGACATTTCCCAGGACATCCTGTAATGCCAGGAGTTCTTATCATCGAGGCTTTGGCTCAGGTAGGTGCAGTGGCACTATTGACAGAAGAGGAAAATAAAGGAAAATTAGCCTTTTTCGGCGGAATCAAGAATGCTCGTTTCAAGAAACAGGTTGAACCAGGTGATGTGTTAGAACTTGAATGCAAGCTCACATCTCGCAAAGGACCAGTTGGTTTTGGTGAAGCCATAGCATACGTAGATGGTCAAGTTGCAGCAAAAGCAGAAATATCTTTTGCCATAGGAGAATAGATTAGGTATGATGTTTCTAAGGAGTCGTAATAATACAAAGAAGGAACAGGTACTAAAAATGCTAGAACAGACACTATCTGAAGTGTACACTAAGTTTAAAATACACTTCTATCAAGAGATGTTTAAGAAATTACATTCAAGAGAAACATCGTTATCTACAGTAGAATTATTCTGCGTGGAGGTAATCTTTGCCCTCAAGAATCCTACAGTACAGGAATTTGCAAAGTTCATCAATGTGTCATCCCCAAATGCTGCATACAAGGTGAACAATCTGATTCAAAAGGGTTATATAGAAAAGGTTCGTTCAGAAACTGATCATCGTGAGTATCATCTGCATGTCACAGAAAAATACTACAACTACTACAATCTTTCTCAAAAGTATCTAAACACAGTAGTAGATAGAGCAAAGGAGTATTTTTCTACAGAGCAGGTGGAGATGTTAGATTTGATTTTACATGATATGTCAAAAGAGCTTATGAGTGATGTTGATATTCCACCAGTAGCAATCACTTCAGAACATTAAATAATCTTATGCCAGCAGAAAGTCATAGGATAAACAATGAAATCTCCTACAAAAATCCAACTTCGCTGGACACGGATATTCTCTTTTAACATATTTAATACAAGCACATTAACCACAAAAAGTATTACTTTTGCTCATATTTAAGCAAAGTAATACTTTTTGTTCATATTTCACTCAAAATTGTGAAAAATAAGTATTAGTCAACCTAAAATCAGGGCATACTAATACTTTTCAATTAATAATTCATCTAATTTCAGGAGTTTTTACTCACCACAAGTATTACTGACCATACAATTTTGATAATAGTAATACTTTCTTTATATCCTGCATGAATGTATTGTTATAAAAAACGAGCCGCAAACTATAGTTTGCGGCTCAATTTTTTCATAATATATAACTACAAATCTTTTAAACAAATTACTACTTAAGCTCAGATGTGCAGTGTGGGCAACGTGTAGCTTTGATATCGATTTTAGAAAAGCAGTATGGACATTCCTTTTCTGTAGGAGATGCAGCCTCTGCCTCTTCTTTATTTTTCTTTACAAGTTTTGCCGCACGCTCTGAAGCATGATTAATACCTTTTACTAAGCAGAAAATTACTAATGCTGTGATGAGGAAATTAATAATAGCTGTGATGAAGTTGCCATACATAAGTGTTGGTGGATTCTCGCCGATGCCAAGTGTAACCTTGAGCTCTGAGAAATCAGTACCACCAAAGATACCGAGTATTGGTGTAAGGATATCTTCGTTTAGTGAAGTAACGATGGCTGTGAAAGCACCGCCGACGATAACACCGACTGCCATATCCATTACATTTCCTCTTAAAATAAATTCTTTAAATTCTGCTACGAAACCCTTTTTTTTGCTCATATGAACCTCCCTAATATGAAAAAGTTTATTTCGACGATTCAATTATAGCAGTATAAATTAAAAAGGACAATAAAAATATTTTGTCGCAGAAGAGTTTTCGATAAACAAAGGAAAGTCGATAAATTCGAAGAGTATTAAAAAAATAATTAAAAATTATTAAAAAATACAAAAAATGTATTGATTGACGAGCTACTTTGTGAGAGAATACAGAAGATAAATATTTTAAGTATACATATAAAGGGAGGACAAAAATGGGATTTTGTAGATATTGCGGAAGCCAAATCGAGGAAGGTCAGCAGTGCAACTGCGAGGCATCCAAGGCGGCTAGAGCAGCAGCGCAGCAAGCACGTCAACTGGCTTCAGGTCAGCCAGGTCAGCAGCCTCGTCCACAGGCTTCAGGTCAGCCAGGTCAGCAGCCTCGTCCACAGGCTCCAGGTCAGCAGGCACAACAGCCTCAGCAACAGGCAGGACCTCAGCTTCAGAAGCAGCCTATGCAGCAGCAAGCTGCACCTCAAGTAGGGCCACAGCCAGGCATGCCACAGCAAAGGGTTGCATCTCAACCAGGGCCACAGCCAGGCATGCCACAGCAAAGGGTTGCATCTCAACCAGGACCACAGCCAGGCATGCCACAACAGCGAGTTGCACCTCAACCAGGACCACAGCCGGGAATGCCACAGCAGAGGGTTGCTCAGCCAGGACCATATCCACAGCAGTTTGCAGGTCAGCAGGTTCCACCTCAGCAGGCAATGCAGCAACCAAATGCTGCCGCAGTTCAACGTGGTCCAAGTGTAGCATCTCAGTTTGGAACATATTTAAAATTAGCTTTTGGCGCACCAAGCAGGGCGATGGAAATGGCATACACATCAGCGCAACATGCTGCGCAATTTGTGTATTTGTTGATTTATGGTGCAGTTGCATTTTTGGTTGTTACTTGCTCCCTTATCGGATTAGAATCAGCAGTTGAAGATTTTAATATTGGTGGATTATTTACAATCGACTTAGGCTTCTCTTCAATCTTGATTGGACTAGCCGTAGGTGTATTATTAATGGTATTCAAAGCTCTTCAGGGTATAGTTGGCTGGCTTTTAAATGACACTCAAGGAAGCTTTGTTAGATCATTTTCAACATTTTGCATTACAACTATTCCAAATACAATGTTAGCAATCCTGTATTTGGTTTTTACGCTAATGGATTTTGGCTCATGTGCCGTTGTTAGTTTCTTTTTAATTATTGTTGTAGATGCTCTCTATTCAGTATTTGCATTTAAGGCAATGATTAAAAACAGTGATACGAGGGTTGCCTATGCAGTGATTATTCTTTCTGCTGTATTTACAACAGTAATGCTTGCGTTTATAGGTTACGAGGCGGAATCTATTTTTAGCAGTGCGCTTAAATTTTAAAATGGAACATATTAATTAAGTAGGGAATGGGAGAAATATTATGTTTTGCGAAAATTGCGGATCTAAGTTAGAAGAAGGTACATTGTTTTGTGGAAGTTGTGGGGCCAAGGTTGCGGCGCCTGAAATAGGATTTCAGTCACAAGCTCCGGTACAACCTCAGACTCCAGTGCAGCCACAGACTCCAGTGCAGCCACAGGCTCCAGTACAACCACAGGCGCCAGTACAACCTCAGTTTCAGTCGGCACCGCAGGTTGCTCCACAGCCTCAGCAGTATGCGCCAGTGCAGCCACAACAGTATTATTCACAAGCTAACTCCGGTGCAGCTCCACAGCAAGGAGCTACAAAGAAAAAGGGCAAGAAGGGGTTGGTTATCTTCATAATCATTCTTGTGGTTCTTTTGATAGCAGGTGGCATAGGCGGCTTCTTCTACTACAAGCACACTAGACAGGTTAAATTGAACGACTTCGTCAAGGTTGAGTTTGCGGGTTACGATTCAATGGGTAATGCCACAGTCACTATTGATGAAAAATTCTGGGAAGAAGTTTATGACAAATCTTCTTTCAAGGATAAGCGTAAGCTTGAAAAGGAAGAGCGCTTTGATGATTTCTTTACATCGGGTAATTACATCGAATCAAAGCTTGAAGACAAGGTTTCATACAAGCTTGACAAGGATTCTGACTTGAAAAACGGTGATGAGGTTTCACTTACATTCAAGATTAACGAAGAATCTATCAAAGAAAACTATGGTGTGGTAATCAAAGCTGACGATAAAAAGATCAAGGTAAAAGGCCTTGAAAAGGTTGATACATTCAATCCTTTTGATGATGTTGAGGTCACGTTCGCTGGTCTTGATGGCAAAGGTCAGGCGGCTTTTAATGTTACAAGCACAGACAAGCTTTATAGTAAATACAATTTTACTTGCAACTCTGCGAATCTTAAAAAGGGTGATACAGTTACTGTTAAGTTTGGCGGTAACAAGGATAAAGACAAGCTTTGCAAGGAGATGGCGGATGAATACGGCAAAGTGCCAACAGAAACTGAAAAGGAATTTACAGTTGGAGAGCTTGCTCATGTAGTGTCAGATGCATCAGAAATCACCGAAGAAGGATTGGCAAAAATTATGGAGCCTGCCCGTAACGCAGCGATTGCGGGAGCTCAAGTTGAGTCAGCAGCAACTGTTGATTCGGCAAACTATATTGGAGCCTATTTGATAAATACATCTTCAGAGAGTGCGCCAAGTAACTTTGTATTCTTGATATTTAAGATGGATGTGACAGTCAAAGATGTGAGCACAGGCAAGACTGAAAAAGTCTCCTACTACACATATGCTTGGAGTATGGGATTACTTAAAAATCCTGATGGTTCACTTCAGCTAAGAGATGAATCTAATAAGCTTGGCTTCCAAGAATGTGTTGCGCAGGTTAGATACACTGCTTCAAATGGTAAGAAGTACATCTTTAGGGGCATTGATACATTAGATCATATCAATGAGCATCTTGCCGAAGTTGCTGGAGAAACAGGCGTTCCAATCACAAACAACATTAGCAACTAATTAGATATTTTTAGATTATAAATTGTTTTTACCACCTATGCATTTTAGCGTAGGTGGTTTTGATTTTTGGAGCATATTAGGTATAATGTTAATTGCGCAGCACTTTGAAAGGAGATTTTTGTTATGGGTTTATTTGATAAGAAAAAGAAAGAACGCGCGCAAGCCGAAAGCGCCGCGGATAATATAACTTTAGAGGACAATGATTTAGCAGACGCAGACATCCAATCAAGACGCTTCTACGTTCTAGTAGAGGGCATCACCACAATGCTTGGGGGCAGTGGTAACATCATTATTGGCAATCTCAGCGGTTCTTTAAAAAAGGACGACGCTGTTTACATCTATCAGGCTGGGGAGACTCCAGTTTCATCTAAAATTACTGCTCTTGAAAAACAGGAGGAGGGTAAGTCTATCATCGCTGACGAGGCTGAGAACACCAAGGTTTCTTTGCAGATGCAGCTTCCAGAAGGCTTTACTCTCAGAAAGTTTGCAGTAATCACCAATGTGGCTCCTCAGGATGGAGTGGATCCAAAGGTTCCAATCGAAAATCCAGCATTAGCAGGTATAGTGACAGGCATGCCAATCTACAGCAAGGACAATGGTTTTCATGCAACGGTTGCATATTGGGTGAGCCATGCTCGTTTCATCACACCAATCAAGATTGATAAGGATGCAATAATTAATAAAGACGGAGTAGCATCTCTTCCAAACAAGACCAAGGTAGGTTTTTATATGCTCAAATCTACCGTAAAGCTTAATGGCACTCCTGAGGACAAGGATAGCATGGTGCTTCCACTATTTACCGACTGGGAAGCTCTCAAAAAATGGGAAGGCCTCAAGAAGGATGGCGAGAAAATTCACACTCAGGTTATTTCCTTCCAGGGCGTTTATTCCATGCTCAAGAGTGGCAACGTGTATGCAGGAATTGCTATCAATCCATTTAGTTCAGTTCCTTGCACACTTCCTATTCCTTATTTGGATACTATCACAGGAACACCTGGATATCAGAACGAGTTTGGCGGAGGTGAACAATCAGGTAATATCCGCGAGGAAAAGGTTCCTGCTGGCAAGCAGATTTTACTTGGTGTACCAAAGGATTGTGAGGAATCTACAGCTATTCGTGATATCTTAAACAACTACGGCAAAGAGCATGATGAGATTCAGTCTATAAGCTTTCTCACCAAGGTTGAGGAAGACACCAAGATTGTTCGTCACCTTGTAGTGCTTGAGTTCCCAGAGCAATACACTACTGAGGAAATGAAGCCACACATGGAAGCTATTTATCAGGAAATCAAGCCAGTGGCTCATGAAATAAATCAAATTGAATATGCTATCAAGGGACGTATTCAGGCCATCGATAGCATCGTTTTACAACATCAGGACAAGATGGTTGTGTACAGCAAATAGTCATAACTGTTAATCTATCAACAGCAAGGTTATACCAAGGAGTTTACAATGCGACTAGATATTAAAAAGACGATACAGATAGGATTTGCCTTTTTATCAATATGTGGTTTCTGGCAGATGTACAATGCGCTTATTCCGCTGATACTCACCAAAACTTTCAATATGAATGAAACGGTGACCGGCGTAATCATGGCTATGGATAATGTCTTCGCACTATTTTTACTTCCTTTCTTTGGGACAGTTTCAGATAAGTGCAAAAACAATATGGGACGAAGACGTCCATTTATCCTATACGGTACAATTGCAGCAGTAGTCTTGATGATTATGCTTCCACTTATAGATAACAGCTATTACGCAGATCCATCTTCTGCCAAGAAGCTTTTGTTTATCGCTATTCTTGGCTTGCTTTTGATTGCAATGGGTAGCTATCGCAGTCCTGCTGTGGCTCTTATGGCGGATTGTACAATCAAACCTTTCCGTTCAAAAGCAAATGCTATTATAAATCTGATGGGTGCCGTTGGTGGCATCATTTATCTTGGTATTGCAGCTTGTCTCTATCCAGAGGCAAAGGTTAAACATCTCGATCACGTTAATTATATTTGGGCGTTTTGTTGTGTGGCTGCAATTATGCTTATAGCATTGGCAGTGGTTCTATTTACTGTAGATGAGGTGGCTCTCAGCAAGGCTGTAGATGAATACGAAAGTAAGCATCCAGAGGAAAACCTTATCGAAGAGGATGAGAACGGCAACAAAGTCCTTCCAAAGGATGTAAAGCGTTCGCTAGTATTTCTCTTGGCATCAGTATCGCTATGGTTCATTGCATACAACGGATTGGAAACATGGTTTACCGTATATGCGGATCAGGTTTGGGGTATGGCTACAGGCTCTGCGTCTTTCTGTTTGTTGATAGCAACAGGCGGAGCAATCATATTCTTTATTCCTTCGGGAATTGTGGCCTCCAAAATAGGGCGCAAGAAAACAATCCTTATAGGAGTTGCCATACTTGCGGCAGCATTCTTTAGTGGATTTATAATCACCCTTTTGATTCATAGCTTCTCGCCAATTCTCTATGCTATCTTTGTATCTATAGGTATTGGCTGGGCCTTTATCAATGTCAATTCACTTCCTATGGTTGTTGAAATGTGTAAGGGGTCTGATATAGGTAAGTTCACTGGCTATTACTATACATTTTCTATGGCAGCCCAGATAGTCACTCCTATTGTTGCAGGCTGGCTTTTATCACACGTGGGGTACAAGACATTGTTCCCTTATGCTACTTGCTTTGCTGTGCTTGCATTTGTAACAATGAAGTACGTAAAGCATGGTGACGGAGTTACAGAGGCTAAAACAGGGCTAGAGGCTTTTGAGGATATGGATTAAAAATGAAACGAAGGTTTTATAGAACTAGATTATTTTTTAAGAATATTCGAATGAGGATATACAACAAGAGAGGCATCAAGAAAAGAGGTAATGCTATGAATAGACCTTTAGTATGGGCGCATCGTGGTGCTAGTGGATATCTTCCAGAAAATACTCTACCTGCTTTCCAAAAGGCGGTTGAGATGGGGGCTGATGGTATCGAGCTTGATATTCACAAGACCAAGGATGGTCAGCTGGTAGTTATACACGACGAGAAAATCGATAGAACCTCAGATGGCACTGGAAAGGTATCAGACTACACATTAGAAGAGCTTCGTAAGTTCAACTACAACAAGCTCCATTCCAAGGAATGTAAGCATGCTGATATTCCGACCATGCGAGAAGTTTTTGAGATAATTAAGCCAACTGATTTGTTTATAAATATCGAACTTAAAACCGGCGTGGTTTTTTACGAAGACATCGAAAAAGACATTATTGCTATGACTAAGGAATTTGGAATGGAAGACAGGGTGCTTTATTCTTCGTTCAATCACTATAGCATTATGAAAATAAAAGAGCTTGACCCTAAGGCTCGCACAGGGTTCCTCTATATGGATGGCACACTGAACATGCCGGAATATGGAAGGGATCATGGGGTAGAGGCATTGCATCCAGCCCTCTACAACGTGCAATATCCGAACTATGTTGAAAAGTGTCATGAATATGGCCTCAAGATAAACTCTTGGACAATCAACACTAAACAATACATGAAGATGGCTTGTGATATGGGCTTAGATGGCATCATCACAAACTATCCGGACACAGCACTTGAAATAGTTAACAGCTACAATTGGGAATAGACATGAAAACATTTGAAGAGATTTTTATTAAAGAACAGGACTTTGCTGAAACTATGGAAGGCAAAGTCCTCCCTTTTATTAGGGAGCATTCAAAAACAGGATATCTTACATCACATGATGGCTTACAGCTTTATTATCAAACTATGATAAATCCAGAGGAGAAGGCATCTATTGTCATTTGCCATGGATACTGTGAGTTCACCACAAAATACACTGAGACTATGTATTACTTCTATCAGATGGGATACTCTGTATTCATTATGGATCACAGGGGGCATGGATTATCTGACCGTCAGGTAGAGGGCTTTAGCAAGGTGCACGTAAATCATTTTTCAGATTACGTGCAGGATTTTGACGACTTCATCCGCAAGGTCGTTATGCCAGAGAGCCATACTGACAGATACATTCTTTTTGCCCACTCTATGGGTGGCGCAATAGGCGCTTTGTATTTAGAGAAGTATCATGATGTGTTTGAAAAAGCGATTTTGACATCACCTATGATAGAGCTTTCAACTGGTTCAACTAATAAACTAATCGTAAAGCTTTTATGTCTTGCATCCTATTTTCCATTTATGAAAACTAGATATTTGCCAGGACATCACGAATATGACCATACATTTAAGTATCCTAGATGTTCCTGTCTATCTAAGGCTCGCTACACTTTCCATTACAATGAGAGGGAGCGTGAGCCTCATTACAGATCCAACGGAGCTACCTTCGGATGGTCTCGGGAGGCATTTAATGTTTCTAAAAAAATTCTAAAAAACGCTAATTTGATAGAAATTCCTGTTATAATAATGCAAGCATCGTTAGATACCCTAGTAATGCCGGGAGCCCAAAATGCCTTCAGCCGATTGGCTAAGGATTGTCAGGTTCGCAGATTCGAGGGTAGCAAACATGAGATATTCAATGCTACAGACGATATTATTGTGGAATACTACAATGCAGTTTTTAGATTGATAAGATAGGAGTTAGTTATGTCAGATCAAGATTTTAGAGAGTTCAATCCTGACGACATCTTAGATGCCGAATTCACAGACGCATCAGACGATGTCAAAGGTAAAGATAAGGATAATAAAGACTCGAATGAAAAAAAGCCAACTGAATTTTGTTATATATGTCATCGACCAGATGATATAACAGGACCATTAGTTAAGCTTGCACCTGGTATGAGTGTTTGCCGCGACTGTTTGCAGCATACATTTGATACAATGGGTAATTTTGGTTTTGGAGGCGGAGACAATTCTAAGAGTAACGTAGATATGTCTAATATGCCAAACATCAGCTTCCTTAATCTTGGCTCACTCTTTGGAGAAGGTCCAAAGGTGAAGAATGCTCATGGCCAGACTACAGCAAAGGAAGATGAGGATAGACCAGCACCTGCTATTGATATCAACAATATCATCCCACCTCACAAAATTAAGGCTATGCTTGATGAGTATGTGGTAGGGCAGGATTATGCTAAAAAGGTTATGTCAGTGGCTGTATACAACCACTACAAGCGTGTTGCTACAGGCAAGATAGATGATATCGAAATCGAAAAGTCAAACATGCTTATGCTTGGACCTACAGGTTCTGGTAAGACATATTTAGTTCGTACACTTGCAAGACTTTTAGATGTGCCTCTTGCGATTACAGATGCTACATCTTTAACAGAGGCAGGTTATATTGGTGATGATATCGAATCAGTTGTTAGCAAGCTTCTTGCAGCAGCTGGTAACGATGTTGACAGATGTCAGCACGGTATCATCTTCATTGATGAGATTGATAAGCTTGCCAAAAAGAAAAATACAAATCAGCGTGATGTTAGCGGTGAATCTGTGCAGCAGGGTATGCTCAAGCTTCTTGAGGGCGCAGATGTAGAGGTTCCAATTGGTGCATCTAGCAAGAATGCGATGGTTCCTACTACAACTATAAATACAAGCAATATTCTGTTTATCTGCGGTGGCGCATTCCCATCTATGGATGAAATCATCAAGGGAAGACTTAACAAGCATTCATCAATGGGCTTCATGGCAGACTTAAAGGATAAATACGACGAGGATAAAAACATTCTTCAAAAGGTTACTGTTGAGGACCTTAGAGAGTTTGGTATGATACCAGAGTTTATAGGTCGTCTTCCAATTGTATTTGCTACAGAAATGCTTGATGAAGATATGCTTGTCCGTATCCTTAAGGAGCCAAAGAACGCTATTATCAAGCAGTATGAAAAGCTTCTTGAGCTTGATGAGGTTAAGCTTGAGTTTGAGGATGGAGCACTTCATGCTATAGCTAAGAAGGCTATGGATAAAAAGCTAGGTGCTCGTGGACTTCGTTCAATAATAGAAGAGTTTATGCTTGATATCATGTACGAGATTCCAAAGGATGAAAATATAGGTCAGGTTATCATTACAGAAGACTATATTGAAAAGAAGGGTGCGCCTAGGATTTTGCTTAGATCCTCAGGGATGATACCCGAAAAAGTAGCTGCCAATTAGTTAATATAGTACATTTTTGAGCCCAAAATAGGTCATAAGTAACAAAAAAAAGAAAATGTTCAAAATGTTTGTCCATTTTCTTTACTTTAATAAAGCGTTTTGCTAAACTAATCTTAGTTGGGCAAAGGGTCCAACAAGTAATATATTGGAGGTACTTTAGCATGAGCAAAGGTACAGTTAAGTGGTTCAACAATTCGAAGGGCTACGGATTTATCTCAGACGAAGCTGGAAACGATGTATTCGTTCACTTCAGCGGCATCAATTCAGAGGGCTTCAAGACTCTCGAGGAAGGTGCTACAGTTGAGTATGAAGTAACCGATGGGGCAAAAGGACCACAAGCGGTTAACGTTACAGTTGTTAGATAGTATTCAAAATAACACACGTTAATCAGCACCACAGTTAATCATTATTTTGGGTACCTTTGGTTTAGTTATGAAAAACGGGCTTTAGGCAATGAAAATGTGATTAAGGGGAGAGGCAGCGTAATGTATATTACGCTGCCTCATTTTTATAGAAGAGGTGTCTTTTGAAGAAATTATTACGATTTATTGGAAACTTAATAGGAGCGTTATTATTAATTGCAGCCATTTTGATTGGAGTGAGTCTTTACTTAGATAAGGGCAAAAACAACTTTAACCTAAAGGGCTTGTTAGAATGCAGAAGTGTAGATGAAGTCAAGGAATGGTACAGCGGTACCATTAATCAAACCCCTCTAGGCGAGCCGGTAGTTGTTGAGAGTGTTTCTTACGATAGATATGCGTATCAGCATATAAGTGAAGAGTGTCAGAAGACATACGATCAGATTTACGATTGTATTATCAAGCACACTGACAAAATCACCCTTGTGACAAAGGATGAAAAGGTTTTAGGCGATGCCTATGAAGCAGTTATGGCTGACTATGGAAATCTTTTCTGGGTTAGTGGCTATCAGTACAATACATACACTATTGCTGACGATGTGGTAGGCTTGGAGTTTGAGCCAAAGTACACTATGAACAAAGCTCAGCGTGATATAGACCAGGTTGCCGTAGATGATGTGGCTGATAAGTGGCTGCAGGGGATCAGTAAAGATGCTAGCGATTTCGACAAGGTTCGCTATGTATACGAAACACTGATTAATAATGTTGATTACAATTTAGATGCCAAGGAAAATCAAAATATCCTCAGTGTATTCTTATACAAGTCCACTGTATGTCAGGGTTATTCAGATGCCGCATGGTACCTTTTGGATAAACTAGGCGTGCAAAGTACAATCATCACAGGAAAAGCAAACGGTGAAAGTCACGCATGGAATCTTGTGTACCTTGATGGCGCATATTACTACATGGATGTCACTTGGGGCAACAGCAAATACCTAGACGAGGGGCAGGATACAAAGAAGAGAATCAACTATGCCAACATGGCTATGACTACCGAGGAAATCAGTCAGACTCATACAATTACCTCTAGCTTTGAGGTGCCGGAGTGCGTATCTAATGGTGATAACTATTTCGTTCACGAGGGATTGTATTATGATTGGTTTGGTGTGGATGCAATCGGCAATCGCTTGGCAGAATCATATAATGCAGGAGATGCAGAGATATCACTTAAGTTTAGTAGTACAGATTTGTACAACAGAGTAATCGACTATTTCTTTAAGGAAAAAGGAATATCAGATTATTGCCACGGTGTTAATTCATCTATCTATTATTTGCAGGATGAAAGTACAAATGTAATAACTGTACAATGGCGATGATTTATGTAGTTTTGAAAACTATGTGACGGATTAATAAAAACTATTTACGTGGTTCCGGTTTGGTGGTAATATGTACCTTGTCAGAAATCGGAGGAATACCATGTATAAGATTATTTTAGATAGTTGCGGCGAGCTCACAGAGGAGATGAAGCAGGATGGGCATTTTGTCAATGTTCCATTAACTCTTGAGATTGACGATGAAACAATAATAGATGATGAGACATTTGATCAGGCGTACTTCCTTGGCAAGGTTGCTAGCAGTCCCAATCCACCAAAGTCGGCGTGTCCATCACCAAATACATATATGCTTGAAATGGACTGCGGGGCGGATAATATATACGTAGTTACTCTTTCAGCACAGCTCTCTGGTTCTTATAACAGCGCATGTCTTGCAAAGGATATCTACGAGGAGGATGACGATTCCAAAAACATCCACGTTTTCGATTCAAAATCGGCTTCTATAGGCGAGACTCTTATTGCTATGAAAATTTCAGAGTGTGAAAAGGCCGGTATGTCTTTTGAACAGGTTGTAGCAACAGTTGAAGAGTACATTGCCAAACAGCATACATTCTTTGTTTTAGAATCACTCGAAACTCTTAGAAAAGCCGGCAGACTTTCAAATATCAAAGCTGTCATTGCAGATACATTAAACATCAAGCCGGTAATGGGCTCTACCGAAACAGGAAACATTCAGCAGCTAGCCAAGGCAAGAGGTATACCTCAGGCGCTTGATAAAATGACAAAGTGTATTATGGAGGTTACAACTAATTGCGAAGAGAAAATTCTTGCGATTTCTCATTGCAACTGTCCAGAACGTGCTCTATCATTAAAGAAAAAAATGGAGTCGATGGCCCACTTCAAGGATATCTTCATCGTTGACACAAGAGGTGTCAGCACCATGTATGCCAGCGATGGTGGGGTGATTGTGGTCGTCTAGTAAACACATGACATACGAACAGGTAGTTAATACAATTGATAATAAACGCCGTTTTGGCAAGGCTTGTGGAAGAGATGTTACTCTCGAATTTATGGAGGCTTTAGGTCATCCGGAATCGGGAATGCACATTATTCACATAGCTGGAACCAACGGCAAAGGTTCAGTAGCAGCATTTGTGAGTAGTATCTTACAGGCTGCTTCTTTTTCGTCTGAAAAACCATTTAAGGTGGGGCTGTTTACATCGCCTCACTTGATAGATTATACCGAGCGCATTCAGGTGAATGGCAAGCAGATTAGTCGAGCTGACGTTACTCGTATCGGTTCAGAATTGCTTAAAACAAATCTAAAGCTAGAGCCAACAATGTTTGATTATTGGCTTGCAATGGCAATGGTCCACTTCAAGGAACAGCAGGTAGAGTACGTTGTTTTGGAGACTGGTCTTGGTGGAACAAAGGATTCTACAAATGGTCTTAGCCAGTTGCCCGAGGTGTGTGCAATCACATCTATAGGATTGGAACATACTGCTTATCTGGGAAATACTGTAGAGGCAATAGCTGGAGAAAAGGCGGGAATTATTAAAGCCGGAGTGCCTGTTGTGATAGGGCAGATGGCATCAAATGCTGCCGACGTAATCCGCAGCAAGGCAAAAGAATTAGGCTGCAAATTGATTGAAGCTGACACTGTAGATAAAGCAGTTAAACTTGGTTTGCTTGGTGGATATCAGAGGAAGAATGCAGCTGTGGCGGTGGAAATCGTTAGATGTTTAGACATCAATGTTGATGAACAGACGATTGAAAAAGGGCTTGCAGAGGCGGTTTGGCCTGGAAGAATGCACATAATTTCCCACGAACCGTTTATACTTATTGATGGAGCTCATAATCCATCGGGGGTTCAGGCATTGAAGGATAGTTTGATATCAGAATTTCCAAAAGATAAGTTTTCATTTATAATGGCAGTAATGGCAGATAAGGATTATTTGGAGATGGCGGAAATCATCAAGCCAATTGCAAATCGAATCTATACTGTCACCGTGGATTCTGATAGAGCTATGCAGGCAAAGGCATTGGCTAAAGCCCTTGAGGACAAGGGGATTCAGTCATTTGCTTGCGGTGATTACAATAGTGCTTTAGATAATGCAAAGAAACATCAAGAAAAGATAATTGTGCTAGGATCCTTATACTTTATCGGGGAGGTTTTGGGAATTAGCGATGATAAAAACTAGGCAGGAAGCTTGTAGAGTGCTTGGCTTATCAGCAAGTGCTACCCAAGCACAAATCAAGATGGCATACAAGGATTTGGTGAAAAAGTGTCATCCGGACAACACCCAAAATAGTGATGCCAGCATTTACAATCGCATAACCGAAGCATATCAGTTTTTGATGGCAGAGGCGAAGGGGAAGGTCTTAACTCACAGCAAGGTTTTGGGAAGCTCCAAAACTCAGCATCGCAAGACGGCAAGTAATGCAGATTATGTGGCGTTTCAAAAAAAGGCCGCCAAGCAAAAAGCTGCAAAGGCTAGAGCCTTCGAAGAAAAGCAAAAGGAATTCTCTGCCAAGATAAAAAAGCAGGAAGATGATTATAAGCGGGCTATGGCAGCAATAGATGCTATCCGAGCCGCGCGAGCGATAGAAGCTATGATTAAAGCCAACAATTTAGAAAACAATGCTAATGAAGAAAGAACAGATTAAAGAAAATATACTTTTGACAGTACTTGCAGTGGCATTGCCAACCATGCTAGAGCAAATCTTATCTGTATTGATGCAGTACGTGGATACGGCAATGGTCGGAAACATCGGACCTGAAGCCACAGCAGCTGTCTCAACATCTACAACCATCACATGGTTGATAGGTAGCATACCAGTAGCCTTTGGCGTTGGAGCTATGACTCTTATTTCTCAAGCTATTGGTGCAGGCGAACAGCATAAAATCAGTCAGGTTGCCAAGCTGAGTTTGGTCGTAGCCATAGGAGTGGGAATAATCGTTGAAGTAATCTGCTTGGTGTGTAGTCCCTTTGTGGCAAGCTGGATGGGGGCTGAGCCAGATGTTGCTCCTGCTGCTACCAGATACTTCTTTTGGATTTCAATCCCTATAGTTTTTAAATCAATAGATATTATATTGGCGGCTGCCATTCGTGCGACCAAGGATACTCGGACACCTATGTTTATAGGCGTCTTTGCAAACATTTTGAATGTTGTACTAGATTACATCTTTATCTATCCGATGAAGCTTGGCGTAGATGGCGCAGCTTACGCTACCTGCATTTCTGCAGTAGTCGGCGGAGTGGGAATGTTTGTAGTATTTTGGCGCCATAAGGAGTTTGACTTATCAGGAAAGCTCTTTGATTTTGACAGACATATATGGAAGAGGATGGAGAGATTATCTTTCCCAGTTTTATTGATAAATGTTGCATCAACAGCGGGATACGTAGTGTTTGCCGGGTTAGTGTCTCATATGGGAAAGGTGATATTTGCAGCCCACAGTATTGCTGTTGCTGCAGAAGAATTGTTCTATATAGGTGGATATGGTTTTAAATCATCGGCAAATACAATGGTAGGAATCACCTATGGTGAGCAAAATTATAAGAAATATCGAAAGGTCTGCACCAGCAGTATCATTGCAACAGTCTGTGTTATGACCTTAAGCGGTGTTCTGTTATATGTATTCGCTAATCCGCTGATGTCTTTCTTTACAAAGGATGCTCAGGTAGTGGCACTTGGAACCAAGGTGTTAAAGATGGTGGCGTTCAACGAGCCATTCTTTGGACTTTATATTATTTCTGAGGGTATTTACTATGGACTGGGACGCACTAAATATCCGTTTGCCATAGAAAGCTGTGGTATGTGGCTAGTTAGAATTGTGCCAACCTATATCGGACTGCATTTCTTTAATCAGGGATTGGCATACGTGTGGTGCTGCATGATAGCAGACAATGTGTTAAAAGCCATTTTCTTGACTGCGCCAATCAAGGGATTGTGGCATAGATCAATAACAGATAGATAAATCTATTCAGATTTTAAGTTTCTTCTCCAACGAACTATGGCTACGCCAATGATAATCGCATATCCGGTAATGCTGAGTACTACTGGAAGCTCACCAAAGAAGGCTATACCTAGAAGTGCAGCAAAGATAACCTGGGTATAATCGAAAACAGAGATTTCTTTTGCCGGCGCAAACTTGTAGGCAGTTGTAATTGAGAATTGCCCCAGTGAAGCTGATACGCCTGCCAAAAGCAAGAATAAAAGCTGCTTTGGGGACATAGGAGTAAATTGAGTTATCAAAAATGGCAGCGTCACTATGCATGAAAAAAGTGAAAATGACGCCACGATGACGGGCGTCTTGACACCTTTTTGGCCAAGCTTACGAACAAATACATAAGCTGTTCCGGCGCCAAAGCCTCCAAACAAACCGGCAAGTGCAGGAAATACCTGGCTGAATGCACCGGTTGGGCGGATGATAAATAGAGCTCCTATAAAGGCTATTATTGTAGATACTATATCAAATCGATTTGGCACTTCTTTCAATATGAATATGGAAAGAATGATGGCAAAGAACGGTGATAGCTTGTTAAGCATGTTTGCATCTGCAATGCCAAGTCGATCTATAGCGTAAAAATTTGCAATTAAACCAGAGGTGCCAAAAGCACATCTCATAAACATATCAAGTCTATTGCCTTTACCAATGACATACTTTTCTTTGGATTTTATCATTACTCCAATCGCAACGAATAATGCAACGAAGTTTCTAAAGAAAGCCTTTTGCATTGTAGGCAAATCTCCAGAAATTCTAACAAAGAAAGTCATGAGCGAAAATCCAAATGCTGCAAGTAAGATAAAGGTGATACCCTTGATTTTGTCGTTAAATTTCATAAGTGGCGCCTCCTGAAAAGAATTCGCCACTTATTATATCACAGTTTTATTCAGTTGGAGGTAGTTCTACTTTGAAGAAGCGAACATTTTCCGTAAGCTCTTCGGCAATCTTTTGTAAATCAACTGCTTGACTGACAACAACCTCCATATTTGTATCAAGTTGAGAAAGGTTTGCGCTTGTTTCTTCGGTAGAAGCAGCGTTCTCTTCAGAGATACTTGAGAGGGATTCGATAGAGGTAAGAATACTCTTTTTATCCTCATTTACTGAGTTAACCAAATCAACAATTTGCTTGGTTCCAACCTCGGTCTCCTGAAGAAGCACCAACATTTGCTCAAAGGATTCACTCATATTTTCAAGAGCAATTGCTTCGCTTTCGGTAGCTGCTTTGATGTCATCAGCTAGTTTCTTGTTGTTGTCGGAGTAGCTGGTGATTGTAGAAAGCATACCAGTGATTTCGCCTGCAAGAGTGTTGGTTTCTTCGGCAAGATTTTTAATATTGTCAGCAACAACCGCAAAGCCTTTTCCGGCTTCACCAGCTCTGGCTGCCTCAATAGAAGCGTTTAATGCAAGCAGGTTGGTCTGGTTGGAAATGTTGATGATACCTTCTGCAGCAGCAGAAATCTGTGCTACAACATTTGCTGTTTCACCAACTGAATTTGCAACCTCACCTGCGATGGAGTCGGTTTGCTGATCTTGAATCTTGAGGTGTTCAAGCTGTTCTTTGATTTTGGTAGATTCGCTGTATACCCTGTGACCTTTGTCGAGGTTGTCGTTAGCAGAATCAATTACATTGTCAACTGAATCGCCAATGCTTAAGGTAATGTCTGAAGCACCAGAAACATCTTGGGCCATTGCAGTTGCGCCTTCGGCGATATCATATACAGCAGAGTTTATGCTTGTTGTTGTAATCTGAGATGCTTCTATATTATCTTTGGCAAGCTCAGCCTTGTCGTTGACATCCTTAGCGTGATTGATGATTTTGACAAGGGCATTTCTTAGCTCATGGCGCATAGATTCAAGTGATGTGCCAATAGATTCAAAATCACTAATGAAGGTTTTAGGATCAACCTTTGTAACAAAATCACCAGCAGAGATTCTGTTAACTGCTTTTCTGATTTTCTTCATGTTTCTAGCAATGGCCATTAGTACGAGTATAGTGAAAGCTAAAAGTATTAAAGAAATAGCGCCAAATATGATGCCATTTCGGACTAATGAAGCCTTGATTTCATCATCAGTTTTGACATTCTTAGCAACTGACCATTGTTCGACTATATAGTTCATATCACTGAGTGTCTGGCGGGCAGTATCGAAATCTTTAGCCCATACCTGAGCACTGGCAGGATTAGTATTAAAGGCATAATCTTTTTGCCATATAACAAAGACCTCATTGAATTGTTCGTATAATGTGGCAAAGTTTTGTCCGCTTTCGGTGGTTACTTCTTGCCACAGATAATTACTTGTCTGAGCAAGCTCTGCCGCGTTACTAACCTTTTCCTGAACAGATTTAACCTTTTCGTTAAAGGTATCATGATATCCCTCTAAAACCGCAGCGCTTGCGTGTTGACGGTATGCAATAATCTGCGTTCCTGAGAGTTGAGCCTGATAGAAATCTCTATCGGCAGCAAGCAGTTCAGAGCTGATTACGTAGAGATTGTCGTAATAAATTTTTTTGGTCTGTTCTTTTACACTGAAAAGCTTGAAGTTGTTAAAAATGTTGCTCGCTATTAATGCAAGAATTAGAGGAATCGCGATTAGTAGTAATAATGCATTAAGAGTGATTTTAAAATTAGATCTTTGCGTCATAGATATGAGCCTCCTCTCCACTATACTAAGTGGTAATTTAATTGTACTAAATTAATATAATAATATGCAATCATGCAAAAACACTGAAAAAATAGCCTTCGTTTTATGCAGAAAAACGTTATAAATTAAGGAAATATTAGCCATCTGTTACAAAAACAGAATTTTATAATAAAACATATTGACATATAACGCAAGAGCTGATATTATACTTTTGTTTGGGAAAAAAATAGTAGCAGTGCAAAGTTTTTGAGGTGTAGCATGGAACTTAAAACACTTAACAAAGAATACAAATTATTAAGAGAAGAAGCCTGCGATAAATTTGTCAAATTATCGATGGTGGATCCAAAGATTAACATTGTTGAAGAATATTGGATTACATCCGATCACACTTTAGGCAATGCTCATTCTTATTTCGATGATTATGAAATGGCTGTTGAATACGCTAAAAGTCGTGCAGATGTTAGAATTGATAGCAACAAAGATGGCCAGAAGCCATTTATTATTTTGGTCAATGGTAAGGCATTCGATGCATACGGACAGTTAGAAGCATTCTTAAATGGTGAATTTAAGATTACAGCTGTCAATGTTATCGAGAGCAATGTTAAGAAACTCTATTCTTAATACGGGAGTTAAAATGATAAAGGCTCATTGTACATGTGTTATGTGCAATGAGCCTTTTTTGATTTCCGTTACTGATAATATTGCAGTTAATCAAACGTGGAATTTTAGGTATAATGCAACGTCTTCTGCAAAATCAACGATACAAAATGTCAAGCTTTACATAAACTATCAATATGATTTTCACGATACAAATTATGAGACATTTATTCGGTAATTGGTAATTGTTTATAAGGAGTTCGATATGAATACAACGGTTCTAGCTAATGTACCAAATACTAGTAATATGAATACTATTAATTCAGATACAAATATCAATTGTATATTTGATGGTTTATCTGAAGAAGAACGAAAAACGCGAGAGATTCTTCAAGAGCATTATAATAAGGTTTATCATGAAAATATGGCACATTCTAATCCAATTGCATGGATTGAAGCAAAGTATTGCGATTCAAATTCGCCATATTTTCGTAGAGAGATGTCTGAAGAACAGCGAAATATTGCTTATAGAAATGAAAAGCGCATGATTGAAACTGGTGGAAAGTATACGGCGGGGTTTGCTCGATTTGATTATGCGCTTCGCAAATATCCTGAATTATATATTGGGCCTTCTAGTCAAACAGGGTATTCTCGTAATACTGACAAAATGAAATACCAAGAAAGATGTTCGATTAACGAACAGCTATTTACTTTACTCGGAGTTAGTGGGATTGAACTAAGTAGGAATGATAATATAAAGTTAACCATAGATCCGTATTCCTTTAATATTGAGATTAATGGTAACATTTCTAATGATAAGATAAGAATACTTGAAGAATTGCTAAATCGTAACAATAGCGGGAAAAATTTATGGACTCATGTTTGGAATTGAATGCATGATTCTTCTAATGAAATAATCAATATTCAAGGTAACACAAAAAAGCAGCAACAATTTGCGCTGTGGCATGAATTTTATAATACTACTGGATATGACATTAGAAAGGTAAAGCTTGTTGATAAAAAATACGTAATGCCTAACGGTACGGATATTCTTGAAATATTTAGAGAAAAAACAAACTCTGCCGAATTTGATTTATTTTCAACAAGGTTTCATGAATTAGTGGAAAACGAATGGAATTATGCTGATGATTTAGAGCTTGAGATTGGATTTGATTCAACAGGATTATATGATATTGGTCAAACAAATGGTTTTGGTATAAAACAGAGTGGTTGGATTACAAACACAGCAATATTCGATGCTAGAATTTAGTGTGGATTGTTGGTCGTCCCGTCTCGTTCTTCATCCGCGCGAGACGGGATTAAGGAAGCATCACGATTTTTCTTCGTAAACTTGAAAAATCGTGATAGGTCGTCCCGTCTCGATTATAGTGCTCAGATAAATAAAAAAGAGGTATCACCTGAGTTGATACCTCTTTTTTATTTATCGAGCGCGAGACGGGACTCGAACCCGCGACCCCCACCTTGGCAAGGTGGTGCTCCACCAACTGAGCCACTCGCGCATAGTGCCGGCTTTTTCGAGCTTGCGAAGAAAAAACGGTGCTAATCTCAGCCAACTAAATGTCATCCTTGCTGACGACAATCGTTATTCTATAGGAAAGAATGTATCCTGTCAAGAAGTTTTGGTAGAAAAAATTCAAGTTTTACATACCTGATATTAATTGTTTGAAAAACTAAAGAATGATAAACTTTATACAGGAGAAAAAAGGGGTAAAATGATGGATAGAATTGGGCTTGAAGAAAACTTTATTCGAGTGGTAAACAAAGAGGGGAAGGCCAGCTTTGGCGGTAATCAAAATTGGTTTGCCGACGTTAAATGGCACAATATTCACGGACAGGGCTGTGGATTGATTGCGGCAGTTGATACATATCTGTACCTTTCTAATCATCGAAGTATTTCCAAAGAAGACTATCTAAATATTATCAACGACTATCTGTCTAAACGCTTTGTTATGAAGCTCTTTTTGCACGAATTCTCATTTTTAAAGAATAAGTCGATAGCTATAGGGATAGTTCCAAGACAAATTGTCCGCTTCTTGCGAAAGAAGTTAAAGAAAGAGGCTAGAGGCTACAAGTTCAAATGGAATGGGCGACATGGAACTCGTAAAATGTACGAAAAGATGAAATCCATGCTTGAGAAAAATGTCCCCGTGGTTTGGGGATTATATTCATCAGGCAAATTTCTCAAGCTTTATAAGTTTAATCATATAAAGAATCAGTTTGTAGACAACTACCTTCTTTTAACAGATGGAAAGATGGGACACAACACTACAAATAGTCACTATGTCACGGCTACAGCTATTATCGAAACTCCCACGGCAACTAAGCATCAGAGGATGGTGGAGATATCAAGCTGGGGCGATAGATTTTATATAGATTTTGATGAGTATCTAGCATATGTAGGCAATTCAAAAATAAGTAAATATTGTTCTAATATTTTAATTTTGCGCTAAAAGGACTATAATGCTAGAAGTTGTTACTATATTTTAGCAACAACTAATTTTGTAATTTTAGGAAGACCGCTATGAAAAAGAAAAAGCTTATAATCATTGTTTCAATATTTATTATTGTGGCAGGAATGATTGCTGCTGGTACGATTTATTATTTTACGCAATCTGACTTGGTTTATAAGGAGGTCTATATTGAGGCAGGAACCAATAAACCTGTCGTTGAAGAATTCCTGAAGCATGAGGCTCAAGGGGCAAAGTTTGCAAAAGGGTCAAACTTTGATATGAATAAGCCTGGCGATTACAAATTAAAGATTCAGTGGAAGATGCCTATCTTCGGCAAGCAGAATTACAGCACAGTTTTACATGTGCAAGATACTGTTAAACCTAAGGTAGAGGCTGCGGTTGAATCCATCGAAATGTACACAACAGCCGATGTTCCGGCAGCAGCGGATTTTATAGAATCTGTCGAAGATGCTACTAATTGTACTATTGATTATGAAAAGAAGTACGATTTTTCAAAAGCAGGTTCATTTGATGTGAAAATCCATGTGAAAGACGAAGGTGGAAATGAAACAAAGGTGGTAATTCCATGCACAGTTGTTGGCGATACCACAGCACCTGAAATCACCGGAGTGGAACCTCTTGTTATTGCACAGGGCGATGCCGTGACATACAAGAAAAATGTTAAAGTTACAGATGATAGAGACCCAAATCCAACCTTAGAAGTGGATAGTTCGCAGGTCAATGTTGATAAAAGAGGAATATACACTGTAAAGTATATTGCTAAGGATGCGGCAGGCAACAAATCCGAAAAGGAAACCACAGTCAGAATTGTATCTGCTAAAATAGCAGAAGCAACTGAAGAAAAAGTCAACGAACTGGCAGACCAGGTTATAGCCCAAATAATTACTCCAGGTATGGATCAAAAGGCACAGGCTAAAGCGGTCTTTAATTGGGTAGTAGACAACATCACTTATTCTGAAACGGCAGGCATCGACGACTTGTACTCAGCAGCCTACAAAGGTATGGCAGAACGAGTTGGTGATTGTACTGTCAAGCAGAGGACAGCGGAGGTACTGCTCAATCGTCTTGGAATCAAGAATATGGAAATCGAAAAGATTCGTGATACACGCGGTCACTACTGGTTGTTGATTGATGTTGGCGAGGGGTGGTATCACTATGATCCAAATCTTCAGTTGGATGGTACGCTGATTTTTTATTGGCATGACGCGGATTTGTGGGCGTACTCCAATGCACATAAAAACACCCACAATTATGATCCGAGCAAATACCCTACAATTCAATAGTTTAGGAGGAATAATCAATGAATAAGAAATTACTAGTTTTAGCACTTGTAGGCGCGATGATCCTTTCTATGGTCGCATGCGGTGGCGATGATACCAAGGTTATCGATTCAACAGGTAGTGGTAGCAACGCTTCTGGTTCAGCAAATGCTGGGGCAGGATATGTTTTCAAATACGATGGAATGGAAATTGCAGTTGATGCAGACGCAGCACCAATTGTTGATAAATTGGGCGAGCCTCAGAAATACTTTGAGTCGCCAAGCTGTGCAGCTGATGGTATAGGAAAGCTTTACACATACAGCGATTTTGAAATCCAGACATACCCAGATGGAGATAAGGACTTGATTCTCTATGTTGCACTCAGAACTGACAATGTATCTACTGCAGAGGGTATCAATCTTTCAAGCACCAAGGATGATGTTATAGCTGCATATGGTGATTCAGGCGAAGATGTTGGTGGATCATTAAAATATACAAAAAATGGAACAGAGTTGAACTTTATTTTTGATGGAGATAGCTTAACATCTATCCAGTACATTGTAGAAGGTAAATAAATTTTCTGAAAATCTAAGGGATTTCTAAAAGCTTTGCAACTTTTAGAAATCCCTTGACTTATGGTAAATCATGCTATAGAATAACATTTGTCGTCGGTAAGGATGACATTTGGTTGGCTGAGATTGGCACCGTTTTTTCTTCGCAAGCTCGAAAAAGCCGGCACTATGCGCGAGTGGCTCAGTTGGTGGAGCACCACCTTGCCAAGGTGGGGGTCGCGGGTTCGAGTCCCGTCTCGCGCTCTTAAATTAAAATAAG
>JAEEGJ010004907.1_pt1 | contig 43607 bp, 50 predicted proteins | sample 8958761 | NCBI WGS metagenome assembly JAEEGJ01 (sample SAMN16246546, study PRJNA631951) | gut metagenome | biome: gut microbiome; feature: rumen; material: RS-attached | host: Bos | place: Iran: Karaj | collected 2018-10
TCTTCTTTCGTAACGCTGCCGTTCGGCACGCCTTTCGCGTTCCTCGCGTTCCTGCTGCTTCTGCTCCTTCAGGAGTGTATCTCTAGTTTCAAGCAAGAGTTCCTTGCTCTTCGCCTCGGCTTCTCTTATAGCTTCCTGGTTCAGTCTCACAGCCTGCTGCTCGACTGAGGTCAGCTTGAATTTTCCATACAGCCAGCGGCCAAGCCAGCCGATTCCAATACAACACAGACAAAGAAGGATCCATATGAGTGTATTCATACTACTCCCCCTTATACATTTCAGTAATTTTATAAGTTGACTGTAATACTGTCAAGGCGAACCGGAAAAAACAGGACTATCCGTTTCAGGCAGTCAGCTCTTCAGCACGTCGTAGAGGTCAACGATGTCCCGAATCTCGTATGTGGGCCTGATTTCAGTGGTGTTCTTCTCGTTGTAGATATTCAGCCAGCAGGTATCCAGCCCGTAGTCGTACCCTCCGCGGATGTCGCTGAAAAGCGCGTCCCCTATCACCAGGGCCCGCGAAGGCTCGAAGCCTTCTATGGCCGAAGAGACGAAATCGAAGAACTCCCGAGCCGGTTTGTTGTGCCCTATTTCGTCCGAAATGAAGATCTTTTCCATGTACGGAGCAAGGCCGGAAGCGGAGATCCTCTCATGCTGCGTCCTTGCCACGCCGTTGGTGATGATGAACAATCTGTAGTCCCGGCTCAGCGTCCTGCACACGTCCAGGGCGCCTTTGACCAGCTGATGCCCCTGCCCCAGCCGGTTGCGGTAGTAGTTCTCCGTCTCCACGGGGTCGGCCTTGATCCCCACCTTTTCGAACAAAGTCTCGAAGCGCTTGATCAGAAGCTCCTCGCGGGTGATCCTGTTCTCGGCCAGCATGGCCCAGTAGCTGATGTTGATCTCGTGGTACAGCTTAAGCGTCTCTTCATTGCACGGCAGGCCGAACCTTTCGAACGTATTGATGATGGACACCCTCTCGTTATCGTCAAAGTCCAGGAGAGTATTGTCGGCATCGAACAGCAGGAAGGTGTACTTGCGCATAACGCCATTCTTGCAGAACGGAGGGAAAATATCAATTCAGGAACGGGGCATAAAAAAACCGGAGTCATTGCAACTCCGGCTTTGCCCGTCTGTAAAACAGCTATGCAGGGCTTGTTGAAGGAAATCAGGCTCAGTCCTTCTTGGCGGCCTTCTTGTCTTCCTTCTTGTTGTCCTTGGCTTTCTTCTCAGGCTTTTCAGTCTTCTTGGTCAGCTCAAGGATTGCCATTTCGGCGGCATCTCCGAGACGGTTTGTCGTCTTGATGATGCGGGTGTATCCACCGTTGACGTCAGCATAAAGCGGAGCGATCTCGGTGAACAGTTTGTTTACGACTGCCTCATCAAAAAGAATGGCAGAAGTAAGTCTGCGGTTGTGCACATTGTCAACCTTGGCTCTTGTGATCATCTTCTCTGCAAGACGCTGGACTTCCTTGGCCTTGGCCTTGGTGGTCTCGATTCTCTCGAAGCGGAACAGGCTGGTGACCATGTTTCTCTTGAGGGCCTTGCGTTCTGCATTGTTTCTGCTCAGAGCGTTGAATCCAATCTTATGCTTCATTGTTCTCTTCCTTGTTGCCCGGGACTCTGATTGAGTTCTTCAGGACACTGTAATCTGTCATTCCAAGCCCGAGGTTCCACTCCTTGAGCTTTTCTTTGATTTCAGAGAGGGACTTCTTGCCGAAGTTTCTTGTCTTGGCAATCTCCTCCTCCGTCATCTTCGTGAGGTCTCCGATTGTGCGGATGTTGGCGTTCTTCAGGCAGTTGCTTGAGCGCACTGTGAGCTCCAGCTCCTCCACGGAAGTGTTGAGGATCTTTCTGACCTTCTCCTCTTCCTCGTCAACCTCGTCGCTGCCATTGACCATGCTCTCATCAAAGTTGATGAAGATGGAAAAATGATCCTTGGCGATCTTTGCAGCCTCTGCCAATGCATTCTCCGGAGAGATTGTGCCGTCGGTCCAGATCTCAAGATCCAGCTTGTCATAGTCATTCCTCTGTCCGACACGGGTCGGCTCGATGGAATACTTCACGCGTGTGACCGGTGAGAAGATCGCATCGACAGGAATGGTTCCTATGACCTCGACATAATTCTGGCTTACCTCTGCCGGGACATAACCGCGGGCGAAATCAATCTGGACAACCATCTCAAGGTTTGTGTCATCCATCATGTCAAAGATCTCAAGATCCTTGTTGATGACCTCGACACGGTCCTTCTCGAAATCAGCACCGGTGATTGTGCCGGGGCCCTTGCACTCGAGGGAGATTGTGGTTGACTCCACTTCCTCAGGCATGGTGAGTCTGAGCTTCTTCAGGCGGGCGATGATCTCGCAGATATCCTGCTTGACTCCCGGAATGGCCTCAAACTCGCTAGAGATCAGATGTGAGGTTCCGTCTGCATCGTAATATGTAAACCATACAGCAGTGATTGCATATCCCTGGATTGAAGACAAGAGAACTCTGCGCAGTGTGTTACCGATTGTGGTTCCGAAGCCTCTCTCGAACGGATAGGCTGTGAACTTCCCGTAATTGGCCTCAACTTTGCTGTGCTCCATTGAAATCGATCTGGGCTTCTTGAAACCCTTCATTAGGTTCTTGCGTGCCATTGACACTCCTTTACATTTCGGAAGTCCGCCTTATTCAGGCGGCTTCACACTTATCTGGAATACAACTCAACAACAAGCTGCTCGTTGACTCCCTCAAGCTCCTTAACCTCTTCCTTGTTGGGAACAGCGTTGAACTGACCCTTCATGTTGTCTGCATCAACAGTGAGCCATGGGCTGACACCGCTCTTGCTGACCTCGATGAGGTTCTCCTTGATCATGATCATCTTCTTGCTCTGCGGAGCGATCTCAATCTCATCACCGACCTTGAGTCTGTATGACGGGATGTCAACACGCTTTCCGTTCACGAAGACATGACCGTGGCTGACAAGCTGTGATGCCTGCGGGCGGCTGCATGCGAAATGCATCCTGAAGACAACATTGTCAAGTCTGCGCTCGAGAAGACCAATGAGGTTGTCACCGGTCTTGCCGGGCATCCTGTTGGCCTCGTCGAATGTGAGCTTGAACTGCTTCTCAAGCATGCAATAGATTCTCTTGAGTCTCTGCTTTGCACGAAGCATCAATGCATAGTCTGTCGGCTTCTTTGCGCGAGCCTTGGGATCCTTGCCGGGAAGTCCGCACTCTGCCGGATTGTTCATCGGGCACTTTGCGGAAAGGCATCTTGAACCCTTAAGGAAGAGCTTAGCTCTCTCTGCTCTGCAGTATCTGCACTTTGGTCCTGTATATCTAGCCATTTTCTACTCTCTCCTCGTCAGATTCTTCTGGTCTTTCTTGGTCTGCATCCGTTGTGCGGGATCGGTGTCACGTCACGGATTGAGCGGACCTTGAGTCCGAGTGCGCCGAGGCAACGGATAGCGGACTCACGTCCCTGGCCCGGGCCCTTAACAAAGACATTGACTTCCCTGAGACCGTAGTCAAGAGCCTTCTTCGCTGCAGTCTCACATGTTGTCTGAGCTGCGTACGGAGTTGACTTCTTAGCTCCACGGAATCCGAGTCCGCCGGCACTTGACCATGAGATGGCGTTGCCGTTGATGTCGGTAATCGTCACGATGGTGTTGTTGAAAGTAGCCTGGATATAGACATTGCCTTCAAATACGGTCTTCTTGACCTTAGCTTTGCGCTTTGTGTTTGCTGCCATATTCTACTCCTTACTTCTTCTTTCCGGCGATGGTCTTCTTCTTGCCCTTGCGTGTGCGGGCATTGGTCTTTGTCCTCTGACCGCGAACAGGAAGACCCTTCCTGTGTCTGAGACCGCGATAGCATCCGATATCCATCAATCTCTTAATGTTGAGGTTGACCTGTGTGCGAAGTCTACCTTCGACAGTATAGTCATTCTCAATTACCTTACGGAGCTCGGCCAGGACATCAGCGCTGAGGGTATTGATGCGGGCATCCGGATCAACACCGGTCTTCTTGCAGATCTCCTCTGCTGAAGTTCTTCCGATTCCGTAGATGTATGTCAAAGCAATCTTTGTAGCCTTGTTAGGTAAATCTACACCTGCAATTCTTGCCATCAAAGGCCTCCCTAATTATTTCTGTCTCTGTTTATGCTTCGGGTTCTCGCAGACAATGCGAACAACGCCGTTTCTTCTGATAACCTTGCATTTGTCACACATAGGTTTAACACTTGCTCTTACTTTCATGATCTGCTCCTTCGCAATTATAGATTCTTGGATTTGATTTTCTTGACACCCACAAATCCCTCGTGGTGGTGCATCTTCATGATACTCTCGATCTGCTTCATCATATCAAGCTCAACACCGACAAGAATGATCAGTGATGTTCCGCCGAAAAGCATTGCCACGGACTGCGGGAACTTGAAGATGATCTGGATCAGGGTAGGAATCAATGCAATGAAAGCAAGGAACAGGGAACCCGGGAGAACTATTCTGTTGAGGACCTTTGTGAGGTACTCCTCAAGTTTCTCGGCTCTGACTCCAGGAACGCTTCCACCATTCTCTCTGATCTGCTTGGCCATCTCAACTGGGTTGAGGGAGACCTGGGTGTAGAAGAATGCAAAGGCAATGATCAGGATGGTGTAAATGATAATGTAAGGGGCACCTGACGGATCAAGCCAATTTGCAACTGACTGCAGCCATTTGACGTTGGAACCTAATGCACTGGCGATCTGCAACGGGAATGACAGGACAGCTGAAGCGAAGATGACAGGAATAACGCCGGACGGGTTGATCTTGAACGGGATATAGGAGCTCTGTGCGCCGTACATCCTTCTTCCGACAACTCTCTTTGCGTAGTTCACAGGAATCTTTCTCTCGCCTTCCTGCTCGCAGACAACCAAGGCCACAACGATGATGAACATGACAACTACAATAACAAGGAAGACCGGGTTGATATAGTTTGCAGAGCCCTTTCCTGCAGCCACACCATTGATCATGGTTGCGATTGCAGACGGGAACCTTGCCACAATACCGGCGAAGATCAGCAGTGAGATACCGTTTCCGACACCATACTGAGTGATCTTCTCTCCCAGCCACACCAGGGTCATTGTACCTGCTGTTACTGTAAGCATTGAAATAAGTGTGAACGGCAGCATGTCGATCGTGATCACACCAGGAACATAGTACTGGATGCTTCTTGCATAGACTGTGACAACGAATGACTGCAGCAGACACACGACGATAGTACCGTATCTGGTGACTTTCTGGATCTTCTTTCTTCCCTCTGCGTCCTCACCCCACTGCTTCATCTTCGGAATGATGAGCATGAGCAGCTGGATGATGATCTGCATTGAGATGTAAGGCATTACACCAAGTGTAAACAGGGAGAAGTTGGAGAAGGCACCACCAGAGAAGAAGTTCAGGTACTCCACAAGACCAAGGTTCCCGGATGAGGACTGGCTCAGGAAGTACTGCTCAAGAAGGGTCGGGTTGACTCCCGGGACAGGGATGACTGTTCCGATTCTTGTGATTGCAAGAATGAGGAGTGTAAACAGGATCTTCTTCCTGAGATCTTCCATTTTGAACATGTCTGAAATGGTGTTTGACATCAGTACCTTCCTTATTTGATCTCACCGCCGGCAGCCTTGATCTTCTCGGCTGCTGCTGCGGAAACCTTCACACCGTCAACGATAACTTTCTTTGTGATCTCTCCGTTTGAGAGGATCTTTGCCTCGACATCGCCCTTGACAATGGCGAAATCCTTGAGTGACTGGAGATCGACTGTCTCACCGTCCTTGTAGGTCTCATTGATTGTGTCGAGGGACACTGCAACGTAAACCTTCTTGAACGGAGCATTGGAGAAACCTCTTCTTGCCGTGCGGCGATAGAGAGGCATCTGACCGCCTTCGAATCCAGGACGGACACCGCCACCAGAACGAGCGTTCTGTCCGTTTGAGCCTTTTCCGCAGGTTCTGCCCTTGGAAGATGCTCCACGGCCGACTATTGTCTTGTTTTTATTGGCACCGGCCGGTGCATGAATCTGTCCCATATTAAATCTCCTCAACCTTCACCAGGTGCTCTACGACGCGGACCATTCCCATTGTGTCAGGAGTGGCTTCCTTCTCGACGTAGCTGTTGATCTTTCCAAGTCCAAGAGCCTTGACTGTGGCTCTCTGCTTCGGAAGGCAACCTGCAAGACCTTTGACCAGTTCAATACGAATCTTCTTTGCCATGACTCAACCCCACATTTCCTTGAGGCTCTTGCCTCTTTCTTCTGAGAGCTTCTTGGCTGAGAACAGGTGCTCAAGTCCATCAAATGTTGCCTTGACGGTATTGATTGTGTTCTTGGATCCAAGAGACTTGCTGAGGATGTCCTTGATTCCGACTGCATCACAGACAGCACGCACAGCACCTCCGGCGATGACTCCTGTACCAGCTGAAGCCGGCTTGAGCAGGACACATGCGCTCTTGAAGTTTCCTGTGACCTCGTGCGGGATTGATGAATCCTTGAGGTTGACTGTGATCAGGTTCTTCTTTGCGGTCTCTGTTGCCTTGCGGATTGCGTAGGAAACATCATTGGCCTTACCCATTCCGTATCCGACTCTGCCCTTCTGGTCACCGACAACAACAAGTGCTGAGAATGATCTGCGGCGTCCGCCCTTGACAGTCTTGGAAACAGCGCTCAGCTTGATGAGCTTCTCAATGAACTCCTTCGGCTGGTTATCTCTTTCTCTTCTATCTCTATTTCTTTCCATACTACCCACCTTAGAACTTTACACCGGCTTTTCTGGCGCCATCAGCGATAGCCTTTACGACTCCGTGATAGAGGTAACCGTTTCTGTCGAAAACCACGGTCTGGACACCCTTCTCGATGCATCTCTTTCCGAGAATCTCTCCGAACTTTGCTGCATCTTCGACGTTGTTCTTGAGACCTGCAAGTTCCTTCTCAACTGTACCTGCGCTGACCAGTGTCATGCCTGTTGTGTCATCGATAACCTGTGCATACATGTGCAGGTTGCTTCTGAAAACAGTCATTCTTGGTCTCAGGGCTGTTCCGGAAATGGATTTTCTGATATGAAGCTTTCTTCTTGCATGCTTTCTGTTCTTGTCAATAATTCTATTCATATCTTCAACCCGCCTTATTTCTTACCTGACTTTCCGCTCTTGGAGCGAACGTATTCATTCTCATAACGGATACCCTTGCCCTTATACGGCTCAGGCTTCCTGAGGCTGCGAATCTCCGCAGCGGTCTGTCCGACAAGCTGCTTGTCAATGCCGGAGATGCTGAACTTGGTCGGTGTCTCACATGCGATCTTGACTCCCTCGGGGATGACATACTCGATGTCGTTAGCATATCCGAGTGTCAGGACCAGGATGTTCTGCTTGAGCTCAGCCTTGTATCCGACTCCGATGATGACCATGTTCTTCTGATATCCCTCAGAAACACCGATGATCATGTTGTGGATCAGCTGTCTCATCAGACCGTGATAAGCCTTTGTCTGCTTCTCATCGTTATCCCTTGTGACAACAACCTTGCCGTCCTCGATCGCAACATTGATTGCAGGACTGATTTCCTGAGACAGCTTGCCCTTTGGTCCTTCAACGGTGATGACTCCGTTTGTGATGGAAGCCTTGACCGTCTTAGGCATATCAATTGGTAATCTACCTATACGTGACATAGTTCCCTCTCTTACCAAATCGAGCAGATCAGCTCTCCGCCGACCAACTGCTCAGATGCCTTCTTACCGGTGATGACACCAGCAGAAGTCGAAACGATGACAATGCCATAGCCGTTGAAAACACGTGGCATCTCCCTGTATCCGGAATAAACACGGCGGCCAGGAGTTGAGATTCTCTTGATACCGTGGATGACCGGGCAATGAGCCTCGTCATACTTCAGGAATACACGAAGATATGTGGCACCGTCTTTGGTGACTTTCTTGAAATTCTTGATGAAGCCCTCGTTCTTCATGATCTTGACGATCTGGAGCTTGAGCTTTGAATTGGAAATGTCTACTTTCTCATGCTTAGCCTGACTGGCATTTCTGACTTTTGTCAGCATATCAGCAACTGGATCACTTACTGCCATTTCTCTGTACTCCTACCAACTGGATTTTGTCACACCAGGAATCAGGCCTTCATTGGCCAGCTTTCTGAAGCAATGTCTGCACATATCGAACTTGCGCATATATCCACGGGGTCTTCCGCAAAGTCTGCAACGACGAATGGTTCTTGTGCTGAACTTGGGCTCTCTCTGAGCCTTAACAATCATTGACTTTTTTGCCATATCCTACCCCTTACTTGCTGAACGGCATGCCGAGCTTCTTGAGAAGGGCAAATCCTTCCTCATCTGTCTTGGCTGTTGTGACAATAGCCACATTCAGGCCGCTGACACGGACGATCTTGTCGTAATCGATCTCCGGGAATATGATCTGCTCTGTGATGCCCAGTGCATAGTTGCCGTGACCGTCAAATGCATTCGGCTTGACACCCTTGAAGTCCTTAACACGCGGAAGTGCGATGCAAATGAGCCTTTCAAGGAAGAACCACATGTTGTCGCCTCTGAGAGTGACCATTGCGCCGATCTCCATGCCCTCACGGAGCTTGAAGTTTGCGATGGACTTTCTGGCCTTTGTCTTGACAACATGCTGACCGGTAATCTGCTCGAGCTCTTTGACTGTTGCATCAAGATACTTCTTGTCTGCGATTGCATCGCCGACACCAGCTGACACGACAATCTTCTCGAGGGCAGGAATCTGCATCTTTGAGGTGTACTTGAAATCCTTGTACAGCTCAGGTGCGACTTCCTCAAGATATTTCTTCTTCAGGTTTGGTACGAACTTTTCCATCAGACTACCTCTCCGGTCTTCTTAGCGTAGCGGACTTTGTTTCCGTTAGCATCCTTCTTGAAACCAACCTTGCTTGTCTCTCCGTTCTTGGAGACAACAAGAGCCACATTTGAGACATGGATCGGAGCCTCGATCTGAGTGATTCCGCCCTTGTCCTGCTGGTTTCTCTTCTTCATGGTCTTTGAGACCATGTTGGCACCCTGTACGTAGACACACTCTTTCTCTGTGTCTACCTTGATGATCTTGCCTGTGACACCCTTGTCCTTTCCGGCAATGATCTTGACTGTGTCATTCTTCTTCAGTCTCATACTGTTTCTCCTACAACACTTCCGGTGCGAGTGAAACGATCTTCATGTAGCCGTCACGAAGCTCACGTGCGACCGGCCCGAAGATACGCTTTCCGCGTGGGTTATTGTTGGCATCAATGACGACGCATGCGTTGTCATCGAACCTGATGTATGTACCGTCAGGTCTGCGGTATTCCTTCTTTGTTCTGACAACGACTGCCTTCAGGACGTCGCCTTTCTTGATGGCGCCGTTCGGAAGAGCATCCTTGACAGCAACTACTACAATGTCACCGACACCAGCTACATATCTGTGGCTGCCGCCGAGAACCTTGATAACCTGAACAAGCCTGGCGCCGCTGTTGTCAGCAACGTTCAAATAAGACTGCATCTGTACCATGACCGATCTCCTTATTTAGCTCTCTCGATGATCTGGGAGAGTCTCCAGCACTTGTCCTTGCTGAGATGGCGGCACTCGACAACACGGACGGTGTCTCCAACATGGGCATCATTGTTCTCATCATGAGCCTTCAGCTTCTTGGAGCTGTTGACGTACTTCTTATAAAGCGGGTGCAGGCTTCTGTTGCTGACAGTGACAACAATGGTCTTGTCCATCTTGTCGCTGGTAACCACGCCTATAAAACTTTTCTTTCTAGATTCCATAATTCACCCTCTTTCAATTAGCCTTGCGGATTCCCAAGGTGTACTCATGGATCAGAGTGTTCAGCCTTGCAATCTGTCTTCTGATGTTTCTCACCTGAAGAGGATTTTCAACATGACCGAGGACCTTCTCCATTCTCATGTTAAGATAGCTCTTTCTGAGCTCGTCGCGCTTTGCGACCAATTCGTTGTATGAAAGCTTTGCAAATGAGTTCTTCATTACTCTTCAACCTCTCTCTTTGAGACAAACTTTGTCTTGATCGGGAGCTTGGAAGCAGCAAGTGTAAGAGCTTCCCTTGCAATCTGCTCGTCAACGTCTGCCATCTCGAACATGACTGCGCCCTGCTTTACGACAGCGACCCATCCTTCCGGTGCACCCTTACCATTACCCTGTCTGGTTCCGATAGGCTTTGATGTGTAAGGCATGTCAGGATAGATCCTGATCCAGACCCTTGCGCCTCTCTTGGCATGACGTGTCATAGCAACACGGGCAGCCTCGATCTGGCGGTTGGTGATCCACCTCGGCTCAAGAGCAACAAGACCGTAATCTCCGAAGGAGACCTGGTTTCCGCGATGTGCGACACCGTCTCTTGTGCCTCTCTGCTTCTTTCTGTACTTTATTCTTTTAGGACTAAGCATTTCTGATTACTCCTCACTTTGTCTCAACAGCGTCGTCAACGGCAAACTCAGGGGCCTTTCTGACCAGTGCGCCTGCATCGTCCTTCTTGACTCTGTCATAGATTTCACCATTGTAGATCCAGACCTTGACGCCGATAGCACCGAAGGTTGTGTTTGCAACTGCGAAACCATAGTCGATGTCGCTTCTGAGTGTATGAAGTGGGATTCTTCCTTCCTTCACCCATTCAGAACGTGAGATCTCAGCTCCTCCGAGACGGCCGGAGACCCTGATCTTGATTCCCTGGACACCAGCGGCTGTTGCCTTGGTGACAGCGTTCTTCATAGCTCTCTTGTAGGCGATTCTGCCGACAATCTGCTTTGCGACGCTCTGGGCGATCAGCTGTGCATCCTTCTCTGCGTGCTCAAGGCTCTTGATCTTGACCTGAACCTTCTTGGTTGAGCACTTCTGAAGCTGCTCACAGATCTTCTCGATGTTGGCACCCTTGGCACCGATGATGACTCCCGGTCTGCTTGTGCTGATAAGAACAGTCACACGCTGGGGCTTTCTGCTGATCTCGATGTTTGAGATCTCAGCTCCCTGAACCTCCGGGCACTTCATCAGGGCCTTGCGGAGCTGCAGGTCCTCATGAAGGGTGTCTGCATACTCTTTCGGGTCCACGTACCACTTTGATGACCATGTTTTATTGACTCCGAGACGGAATCCGATAGGATTAACTTTCTGTCCCATACTCACTCTCCCACGATTTCGCTAACTTCAACGGTGATGTGAGACATTCTCTTGAGGAGGATGTCACGCTTTCCGTGAGATCTTGCCCACACTCTCTTGAGGACAGGACCGCCGTCAACGTAGATGGCAGAAATCTCAAGCTGGCTCTCGTCGAGCTTGTTGTTTCTGTTCATTGCGTTTGCACCGGCGCTCACAAGAACCTTAAGGATAAGGCGAGCACCCTTCTGCGGCATGGCGTTGAGGATACCGTAGGCCTCCTCGTAGCTCTTGCCCCTGACCAGGTTAGCAACCGGACGGACCTTGCTCGGAGAAACCATAAGATACTTTGCACAAGCTTTGTAAGTTGTAGCCATATTATTCCTCACTTTGCCTTCTTGTCTGATCCGGAGTGTCCGCGGAAGATTCTTGTAGGAGCAAACTCACCGAGCTTGTGTCCAACCAGGTTCTCCGTCACGAATACTGGTACCCATGTCTTTCCGTTGTAGACGGAAATTGTAAAACCTACCATATCAGGAATGATCACAGAGGCTCTTGAATAAGTCTTGATCATGTCCTTCTGACCTGCGTTGTTGGAATCCTGGACTCTCTTGAGAAGTCTCGGCTCAACAAACGGTCCTTTCTTAATTGATCTAGCCACGTTCTAACTCCTACTTGCGCTTCTTCACAATGAAATTGCCTGAAGGTTTCTTCTTTGAACGAGTCTTGGCACCCTTGGTCGGTTTGCCCCAAGGAGTAACCGGATGACGTCCAGCTGCGGTCTTTCCTTCTCCACCACCATGCGGATGGTCGACTGGGTTCATGACAACTCCACGCACCTTTGGTCTCTTTCCGAGATGGCGGCTTGCACCGGCCTTACCAAGGGAAATGTTCATGTGATCCTCATTACCCAGAGAACCGATTGTGGCATAACACTCACCAAAGACCATTCTCATCTCACCTGAGGGCAGGCGGAGAGTAACATATTCGCCTTCCTTAGCGATGATTGTGGCACCCAGACCAGCTCCACGGACAAGCTGTCCGCCGCGGCCCAGTGTGAGCTCTACATTGTGTACTGTCAGACCAAGGGGAATGTTCTTGAGAGGAAGTGCACAACCTGTCTTGAGGGGAGCGTTGGGACCGCTGAGAACAACGGAACCGACTGTCAGTCCCTTCGGAGCAAGCATGTAGCGCTTCTCACCGTCTGCGTAGAACACCAATGCAATATTTGCACTGCGGTTTGGATCATACTCAATTGTCTTGACTGTGCCAGGAACACCTGCTTTGTCACGCTTGAAATCAATGACTCTGTAGGATCTCTTGTGTCCGCCGCCTCTCCTGCGAACGCTGACGCGTCCGAATGAGTCACGGCCTGCTGACCTGTGAAGGTGCTTTGTCAGTGACTTCTCCGGCTTGTCGGTTGTGACATCGCTTCTTACCAGAACTGTCTTCTGACGGAGGCCAGGTGTGTTTGGTTTATAAGATTTAAGTGCCATACTCTGTCTCCTTATACGCCTTCAATCGCGTTGATCACTTCGCCCTTGGACAAAGTGACAATTGCCTTCTTCCATGAAGCTGTGTAGCCCTTGATGTAGCCACCCTTGCCTCTGGAGAACTTCGGCTTTCCTGCCACGTTCATGACGTTGCAACTAATCGGGTTGACCTTGAAGAGCTCCTTGACAGCGCTCATGATCTCGAACTTGTTGGCTCTCGGATCAACCTTAAATGTATACTTCTTGCACTCGAATTCACGAGCGATGTTTGATTTCTCGCTCAGAACCGGTTCAATGATTACCTGATCTGCTCTCATGTCGTCACCTCTCAGTCGCCATAGAACTCGTTAAGGTTCTTTGCTGCAGTCTCGAGCATAACGACCTTCTTTCCATAAAGGAGCTCCTTTGCGGAAAGCTTGTCATAAGCAAGAACATGCAGGTATGGGATGTTCCTTGCGGCGCGGCGGAGCATTGCATCATCATTCTTCATGATGAGAACTGTTCTCTTGCCGTCCTCAACGAAATTCTTGAGAATTCCAACAAGCTCTTTGGTCTTGCCGTTCTCGCTTGTGAAATCCTCAACAACAACCAAGCGCTCTTCCTGAACAGAAAGAGAAAGGAGTGACCTCATAGCAAGGCGCTTCACCTTCTTGGGAAGTGTGTAGCTGTAGTCTCTTGGCTTCGGCCCGAAGATTGTTCCTCCACCGACCATGACAGGAGACTTCTTGTCACCTCTTCTGGCATTACCAGTTCCCTTCTGCTTGAAAGGCTTGGTATTGCTGTAATTAACTTCAGCACGTGTCTTTGTGCATGCGGTACCAACACGGCGGTTGGCAAGCTCATTGTTTACAGCATGATAGATTGAGCCATCACTGACCTCAATTCCGAAAACGTCCGGATTGAGCTCGATGGTCTTGATTTCTTTGCCGTTTACTGAAAAAACTTTTGCTTCCATCGTGTTATCCTTACTTCTTTACCGCTTTCTTCACAACAACAACACTTGCTGCCGGGCCAGGGATGGCACCCTTGACCATAAGAACCTGGAGGTTCTCATCAACACGGACGACTCTGAGATTCTGGACAGTGACTCTCTCAAATCCCATGTGACCGGCCATCTTCTTGCCTTTGAAAGTCCTTGATGGGGTTGATGACATTGCTGTACCACCCAGATCCCTGTGGAACTTTGAACCGTGGGTCTTGCGTCCACCGCCGAAACCGTGACGCTTCATTCCACCCTGATAGCCCTTACCTTTGGACGTTCCTGTGACATCAACGAATCTGACATCCTTGAAGAGATCCACACCAAGGACATCTCCGACCTGGACTTCCTTCTCATAATCGCGGAACTCCATGAGAGTCTTCTTGGGATCACCATCGAACTGTCCGGCATATGGCTTTGTTGCGCGGCTGGCCTTCATCTCGCCTGCTCCGAGAACTGCTGCACTGTAGCCGTTCTTGTCCTCGGTTCTCTCCGCGACAACTACGTTGCCTTCAATCTTAATGACAGTGACAGGAGTCAGACGACCTTTCTCGTCGAAGACCTGTGTCATGCCAACTTTCTTTCCGATAAGCCCTAACATCTCTTACCTCATTACTGCTTTATCTCTACATCAACACCAGCCGGCAGCTCAAGCTTCATAAGAGCTTCCATGACCTTGTCTGTAGGATCTAGAATATCGATCAACCTCTTGTGGGTTCTCATCTCAAACTGTTCACGTGACTTCTTGTTAACAAACGGTGACTTAAGAACAGTGATCTTGTTAATGCGGGTTGGGAGAGGTACTGGTCCGGAAACCTTTGCTCCGGCCTTAACAACTGTCTGTACAATGGACATTGCGCTCTGCTCTACGAGCTCAACATCAAAACCTCTCAGTCTAACGCGAATTCTATCGTTAGCCATTTTTCCTCCAAAAATCAGGCTTTGCCTGGGCGCTTCTGCCCAGACAAAGCATTCGAATCTTCAATCACTCAATGATTTCAGTAACCTGTCCGGAAGCGACTGTCTTACCACCCTCACGGATAGCGAAGCGAAGTCCCTTGTCCATTGCGACCGGGTGGATCAGCTCGACGATGAGGTCGGTGTGATCACCAGGCATGACCATGTGAACACCCTCTGGGAGGCTGACTGTTCCGGTGATGTCGGTTGTCCTGAAGTAGAACTGCGGTCTGTAACCAGCGACGAATGCGCTGTGGCGGCCACCCTCTTCCTTTGAGAGGACATAGACTGTTCCGATGAACTTTGTGTGCGGTGTGATTGATTTTGGCTTTGCAAGGACCTGGCCCTTGACAACTTCCTTCTTGTCAACACCTCTGAGGAGAGCACCGATGTTGTCACCGGCCTGACCTTCGTCAAGAGTCTTCTGGAACATCTCAACGCCTGTGCAGACTGTGTCACGGGTCTCTTTGATTCCGACGATCTGGACAGGATCGTTGACATGGATGACACCACGCTCAACTCTACCTGTAACGACTGTACCTCTACCGGAGATTGAGAAGATGTCCTCAATCGGCATAAGGAACGGCTTATCAACATCTCTCTCCGGGAGCGGGATGTAAGAGTCCATGGCGTCCAGCAGCTCCTGGATGCACTTTGTTGCCTCAGGATTGTCAGGCTCTGTCATGGCCTTGTATGCGGATCCTCTGATGACCGGGCAGCCGTCGCCGTCGAAACCATAGCTGTTGAGAAGATCTCTCATCTCCTCTTCAACGAGGTCAGCGAGCTCGGGATCGTCGATCTGGTCGCACTTGTTGATGAAAACGATGATTGCAGGTACACCAACCTGTCTGGCGAGAAGGATGTGCTCCTTTGTCTGTGCCTTTGCACCGTCATCTGCAGCAACAACGATAATAGCTCCGTCCATCTGAGCAGCACCGGTGATCATGTTCTTGATGTAGTCGGCGTGGCCCGGGCAGTCGACGTGAGCGTAGTGCCTGTGGTCAGACTGATACTCGACGTGTCTGGTGTTGATGGTGATTCCTCTGGCCTTCTCTTCCGGAGCGTTGTCGATCTGGTCGTAGCTCAGAAGCTTGTCACCGAACTTTCTTGCGCAATACATTGTGATTGCGGCTGTGAGAGTTGTCTTACCGTGGTCAACGTGACCGATGGTACCAACGTTTACGTGTGGCTTGGTTCTCTCAAACTTTTCTTTAGCCATCATGTCCTCCTTGTGACCTTTTTGTCACAAATCCAAAAAATAAATGAATGTGCTCTAAAGGCACAAAGCCTTTACCTACTTACCGTCGAGACAAACCTATATTATTTTCTGAGTTTTTTAAAAGAAGGAATCCAGAGGTCGAAGGTCCAACGTCTTGGGCCGCGACATAGCACAATTTGAAAAAACCGTGTTTCTGGAACCACCTTATCACCCCTAAAATGATTGGTTTGGCTCTAGAATCTCACTCTCCCGATATTTTTAGGGCATACCGGTGGCGAGACACCTTGGCAAATATAGAACAAAATGAGATTTTTTGTCAAGCGTCACTGAGAAAAAGTGTAAATTCTTTTGTGAAGGCTTTTTATCGGACGTTCAAAAAGTCAAATAATCGCTTATGAAGGCCTGGAAGCAGTCCCTAATGACACGCTGTCCCTTGAGGTTCGGATGAATGCCGTCGCTGCACAGAAGTCTTTCCGGCCTGCTGTAGTCCTCGAATGCCGACCTTATGTCCAGAAGCGGGACCTCCCTGTTGCAGGAAATGCCCTTCACGGCATCTGAGTACGACTTCTGGAGACTTGCAAGACGCTCGGGATCGTTCTGCATCCATCTCATGATTGATTTGCGGTCAACGCCGTTGGTCCTGCAGATATGGTCTATATACATATCAGGCTGTACGGGAACAAGGGTCGCCACAATGGGAAGCCTTCTCTTTTCCTTAATATAATCAACAACTGTGTTGTATGTGCTGACAAAGTCATAGTAGTCCGTCTTGGGCCTGTGCACGTTCAGGGGGCTTTTTGCCACGTCCTGCCAGTCGAAGTCACAGTCGTTGCCGCCGAAGTCCATGAAAACAATGTCCGCGTCTATGCGGCTGAACATCTTCTGTATATAAGCCCATGCCTTTGTGATGGTGCAGCCGAACTTGCTGAAGTTCTGCACCGACAGGCCTGCCTGAGATGCTATTGAGGAAAAGCCCAGGGAATCATTGACGACATATCTTCCGCCTGCTCCCTCAACCTGAACACCCTTGAGTATTGAATCACCGAAAACACTGATCTTGCCCATGTACTGCTCCCTCCGCCACAAGTGGCTATTAAAGGAATAACCCCGCTCCGGCCGGAAAGAAATAGCAATTGTTATTCATTTTCGCCTTTGGCGAATCATAACCATTATTATCTAGGGCATAGTGAACTCTCACTAATGGCTTTTACCGGGCAACATTCTGGCGTGATGACAAAAAAAGTCCGGGCAGAACCCGGACTTGAAAGAAAGATCTCTGAGAGAATCAGAACCTGATGTGGCTGAATGCCTTGTTGGCCTCTGCCATCCTGTGCATGTCTTCCTTCTTCTTGAAGGCAGAACCTGTGTTTGCATAGGCATCAAGCAGCTCTGCTGCGAGCTTCTCGCTCATTGACTTACCGGCACGTCCACGTGCGGCGGCAATGATCCAACGCATGGCAAGAGCCTCACGTCTCGGCTCGCGGATCTCGGTAGGAACCTGATATGTGGCTCCGCCGACTCTCTTTGACTTGACCTCGACAACAGGCTTGACGTTATCAAGGGCCTTTGTGAAGACATCAAGGGCTGGCTCGCCTGTCTTCTCTCCCATGATTGTCATTGCGTCATAGAGAATGCGTGTGCTGACGGACTTCTTTCCGTCGAGCATCATGCGGTTGATGAACTTCTCAACGACTGTGCTGTTGTAAACTGAATCCGGAAGGATCTCCCTGACTGGTGCATTTGTTCTTCTTGACATAAAGATACCTCCTCATCAAGCCTTTGGCTTCTTTGTACCGTACTTGGAGCGGCTTCTCTTTCTGTCGGTGACACCCTGTGTATCCTTTGTTCCACGGATGATGTGGTAACGGACACCAGGAAGGTCCTTGACTCTTCCACCACGGATCAGGACAACTGAGTGCTCCTGGAGGTTATGACCGATACCAGGAATGTAAGCTGTGACCTCAATACCGTTTGAGAGACGGACACGGGCAACCTTTCTCAGAGCTGAGTTAGGCTTCTTCGGGGTCACTGTCATGACCTTTGTGCAGACGCCACGCTTCTGCGGGCATCCCTCGAGTGCCGGAGACTTGGTCTTGTGTGTGACCTTCTCACGACCCTTTCTAACCAACTGGTTAATTGTAGGCATATTTGCCTCCCCTCCGTACTCGACGCTCCAGCCTATAGCTGGACAACTGCCGGGCACGCAAATAAACCGCCCATACGGACAGTCTGTGCCGGGCACTCTCGCACCCGGCCTTCAATATCTCATCCCGAGATTATCTGATGAGCGGATCACTCCTCGTCATCGCCGGAGAAGTCGTCTGCTGCGTACTCCTCCTCAATGACCTCATCATCCTCGGAAGTCATATCTGCAAGATCCTCGATATCCTCAAGAGCCCTCTCGCTCATGACTGACTCGACCTTGTCGCTGACTGCAGTCAGGTCCTCGTCCTTGAGCTTGACATCACGGTAGCACTTCATACCTGTTCCGGCAGGAATGAGATGTCCGATGATGACGTTCTCCTTAAGACCACGCAATTCATCTCTACTACCAGCAATTGCTGCGTTTGTCAAGACCTTTGTGGTCTCCTGGAATGAAGCGGCGCTTATGAAGGAGTCGATTGACAGTGATGCGTTGGTGATACCAAGCAGGCACGGCCTTGCGATTGCAGGCTGTCCGCCCTCTGCCATGACCCTTGCGTTCTCATCGTGGAAGCGGTACTTGTCCACTTTCTGACCGATGATGAACCTTGTGTCGCCGACCTTCAGGATCTCGACCTTCCTGAGCATCTGCCTCACGACAATTCCAAGATGCTTGTCGTTGATGTCAACGCCCTGGAGTCTGTAAACACTCTGGACTTCCTCGAGCAGGAACTGCTGGAGCTGGTTCTCACCGGAGATGCTGAGAATGTCGTGCGGATCGATGTTTCCGTCGCACAGGCGCTCTGCTGCCTCAACGTGGTCACCCTCTCTGACAAGGATGTGTCTTCCGAGAAGCACGGAATGCTTGTACTGCTTTCCGTTCTCGTCGGTGACATAGATGACTCTCTTGCCCTTCTCGATCTTGCCGTAGCTGACCTCTCCGCTGATGCGTGAGAGAACCGCGACGTTTCTGGGCTTGCGGGCCTCGAACAGCTCTCCGACCCTTGGAAGACCTCCGGTGATGTCCTTTGTCTTCACGCTGGCCATGAGCAGTCTTGCAATGACCTGTCCTTCAGAGACCATCTCACCGTCACCGATCTGCAGGTAGGATGAACCCGGCAGCAGATAGGATGCGACGATGTTGTCGTTCTCATCATGGATCTCGATTCTCGGCTCAAGCTCCTCGAATGCATGGTCTGTGACCCTGAATCCGATTGTACCGGTCTCCTCGTTGACTTCCTTGATCAGAGTTGTTCCGATTGTCAGGTCGACGAACTTGGCCATACCGTTGGCCTCGGAGATGATCGGCTCTGAGAACGGGTCGAATGTCACCACGGCATCGCCTGTTGCGACATACTGGTTCTCTGAGACCTCAAGCACTGAACCGGCCTTGGCATCTACCTTCTCCTCGGATCCGAGAATGGCAACCTTCTTGTCCAGGATGCAGACATGTCCGCCCTTGACGGAGCATGTGAGCTTCTCCTTGCCCTTTGTGCAGATCACGGTGTTTCCGGCGACCCTTGAGCCGTCGGTGATTCCGTCAGCGATCTTGACTCCGCCCTCAAGGATGAACTCGTTGAGGACCGGCCTGTAGAAGATGTAGCCCTTTCTGGTGAACAGGACCGCACCGTCCTCCTGCCTTGAGACCTTGTTTCCGGAGATCTTTGTGACATAGATCGGATGCTTGAACTTGACCTTGTTGTTCTCGGAGCTGGTTGATGCTGTTCCACCGACGTGGAATGTTCTCATTGTCAGCTGGGTTCCGGGCTGTCCGATTGACTGTGCGGCGATGATACCTACAGCCTCACCGACTGAAACCGGCTTGTTCGTGGCAAGGTTCCTGCCGTAGCACTTGCGGCAGACACCGTGCTTGGCCTCACATGTGAGAACGCTTCTGACCAGGACTCCCTCGACACCTGCATCCTCAATGGCCTTGGCCTCCTCATCGGTGATCTCATGGTCGATCGGGACAATGATCTCTCCGGTGTTCGGATTCACGACGTTCTCAAGTGTATAGAGACCTGTGATACGGTCGGACAGGCTCTGGATGATCTCGTCCTTCTCTGTATCCTTGATCGCGGTCCTGACAATACCGTTGATGGTTCCACAGTCCTCCTCGTTGATGACCACATCCTGTGAGATATCAACAAGTCTTCTTGTGAGGTAACCTGCCTCAGCGGTCTTCAGAGCTGTATCGGACAGACCCTTACGGGCACCGTTTGTCGAGATGAAGAACTCGATGATAGAGAGACCTTCCTTGAAGTTCGACTTGATCGGGAATGCGATGATGTCGCCGTTCGGCTTGGACATGAGTCCTCTCATTCCGCCGAGCTGCCTGATCTGTGTCTTGGATCCTCTGGCTCCGGAGTCTGCCATCAGGAACAACGGGTTGAATCCGTTCTGGCTTTCCTTCAGCTTTGCCATGAGCTCATCAGCAAGCTCGTCATTGGTGTGTGACCAGATGTCGACAAGTCTGTTGTAACGCTCTTCCTGTGTGATCTGACCGTGACGGTACTGATCAAGGACCTCTGACTGCTTTGCGTTCGCCTCATCCACCAGAGCCTTCTTTGACTCCGGGACGATCATGTCGGAAAGACCGATTGTGGCGCCGAACACTGTCGCGTACCTGAAACCGATGTCCTTGATGGCATCGCACAAGGTAACGGCAACTGAGTTCTTGTCAGTCTTCAGTGCCCTTGAGATGAGCTGCTTGAGCTCCTTGTCTCCGAAGAGCTTGTTGCAGTCCTCGAAGGAGATTCCCTGAACCTGCGGGAGCTGGTCGAAGAAGATCAGTCTTCCCGGTGTGGTGTAATCGTTGGGATCCTTCGGGTATGTGTACCTGTGTCCGTTCGGAAGCGTGTAACCGATCTTTGCGTTGTATGAGAGGCTTCCGGCCTCGATGGCCATCTGAATCTCATCAATATTATCAAAGTAGCGTCCGTCGCCCTTGTCATCGTTCTTCGCCCTTGTGAGGTAGTTGATTCCAAGGACCATGTCCTGTGAAGGATAGACGATCGGCTTTCCGTTTGCCGGGTCAAGGAGGTTGGTCGTGCTGAGCATCAGCGTCCAGCACTCAAGCTGGGCGGCCTGTGTCAGAGGAACGTGGATTGCCATCTGGTCTCCGTCGAAGTCAGCGTTGAATGCGTGACATACGAGCGGATGGAGCTTCAGGGCCTTTCCGTCAACCAGAACCGGCTCAAAGGCCTGGATTCCAAGCCTGTGGAGCGTAGGTGCACGGTTGAGCATGACCGGGTGCTCCTTGACCACGCTGTCAAGGACTGACCAGACCTCGCTGGTCTCCTGCTCTACAAGTGTCTTTGCCTTCTTGACGTTTGATGCAAGTCCGTCCTGGACAAGACGCTTCATCAGGAAAGGCTTGAACAGCTCAAGGGCCATCTTTGACGGGACACCGCACTGATGCATCCTGAGCTCAGGTCCGACGACAATAACGGAACGTCCTGAATAGTCGACACGCTTTCCGAGCAGGTTCTGTCTGAAACGACCCTGCTTTCCCTTGAGCATGTCTGAAAGTGACTTGAGAGGCCTGCTGTTGGCGCCCTTGACTGCTCCGCGCTTGCGCTTTGAGTTGTCAAGAAGTGCATCGACCGCTTCCTGAAGCATTCTCTTCTCGTTTCTGACAATGATGTCAGGAGCATGGAGGCTGATCAGGCGCTGCAGTCTGTTGTTCCTGTTGATGACTCTCCTGTAAAGGTCATTCAGGTCGCTTGTGGCGAACCTTCCGCCATCGAGCGGGACCATAGGTCTGAGATCTGGCGGGATGACGGGAATCACGGTCAGGATCATCCACTCAGGACGGTTGTCACTGTCGCGGAAGTTCTCAACGACCTCGATTCTCTTCAGAAGGCGCTTGTCCGTGGACTTCGTGGCCTTCTTCATCTGCTCTCCGAGCTCAACGCTCAGGGCCTTGAGGTCAAGGTCGGCAAGAAGGCGTCTGATTGCCTCTGCACCCATCATTGCCACGAATGAGTCGCCGTACTTGTTGCGTGCGTCAATGTACTCTTCCTCAGAGAGAAGCTGCTTGTACTTGAGGTCGGTGTCTCCGACGCTGATGACGATGTACTTCTCATAGTAGAGGACGCTCTGAAGTGCTGTCTTGGAGATGTCCAGAAGGAGGCTCATCCTTGACGGAACACTTCTGTAGTACCAGATGTGTGATACCGGGGAAGCAAGTGTGATGTGGCCCATTCTCTCACGGCGGACCTTGGTGTTTGTAACCTCGACGCCGCAGCGGTCACACACTACACCCTTGTAGCGGATTGACTTGAACTTACCGCAGTAGCATTCCCATTCCTTTGTGGTTCCGAAGATCTTCTCGCAGAAAAGACCTTCCCTCTCGGGTCTGAGGGTTCTGTAGTTGATTGTCTCAGGTTTCTTAACCTCACCGTAAGACCAGGCCTTGATCTGCTCCGGTGAAGCCAGCTTTATCATTACACTATCGAAATCTTGTATGTCTTTCATCTGCAGCTCCCCAAATCAAACACCTTTCTCTTTCTTGTTGATAATCTCATCATCACGCTCCGTAAGAGCAACCTGCTTGCCCTTTGAGTCGTAAACGCTCATATCCAGAGCAAGACCGCGGATCTCCTGGACCAATACGTTGAATGCCTCAGGCATGCCTGCGCTTGAGCTCGGCTCACCCTTGACGATGCTCTCGTAGATCTTCACACGTCCGTTCATGTCATCACTCTTGATGGTAAGAAGCTCCTGCAGGGTATTTGCAGCACCGTAAGCCTCAAGTGCCCAGACCTCCATCTCTCCGAGTCTCTGACCTCCGAACTGAGCCTTTCCGCCCAGCGGCTGCTGTGTGACCAGTGAGTAAGGACCGGTGCTTCTTGCATGCATCTTGTCATCGACCAGATGGTGCAGCTTCAGGTAATAGATGTAACCGCAGAAGACCGGGTTGATGAATGCCACGCCTGTTCTTCCGTCATAAAGTGTTGTCTTTGATGTGACGGGAAGTCCGGCTTCCTTCATCTTGTACTCGATCTGCTCCATGCTAGCGCTTTGGAACACAGGAGATGTGTACCACTCGTCAAGCTTCACGGCCGCCCAGCCGAGCTGGGTCTCCATGAGCTGTCCGATGTTCATTCGTGAAGGAACTCCGAGCGGGTTCAGACAGACATCGAGCGGTGTTCCGTCTTCCATGAACGGCATGTCCTCTTCAGGAAGGATCCTGGAGACAACACCCTTGTTTCCATGACGTCCGGCCATCTTATCACCCTGGCGGAGCTTTCTCTTTGTGGCGATCAGGACCTTGATGGTCTCCTCCACTCCTGGAGGAAGCTCATCGCTCTCGCTCTTCTTCAGGCGCTGGACATCAATGACAATACCCTCTGTTCCGTGTGGGACCTTCAGTGATGTGTCACGGACTTCCTTTGCCTTCTCACCGAAGATTGAATTCAGAAGCTTGAACTCGGGAGTTGTGTCGCTCTCGCTCTTCGGGGTGACCTTTCCGACAAGGATGTGGCCCGGATGGACCATTGTTCCGATCTTTACAATACCTTCCTCGTCCAGCATCTCAAGCATCTTCTCGCTTGTGTTCGGGATGTCACGTGTCAGTTTCTCGGGACCGAGCTTGGTCTCTCTGATGTCTGTGACGAACTCGTGGATGTGGATAGAGGTGTAGATATCCTCCTTGATGACACGCTCTGAGATAAGGACGGCATCCTCATAGTTGTATCCGTTCCATGGGACGAATCCGACAAGGATGTTTCTTCCCAGAGCAAGGTCTCCGCGGTCTGTGGCAGGTCCGTCGGCAAGGACGGTTCCCTTCTGCACGATCTGGCCGTTTGAGACAATGGGCACCTGTGTGAAACATGTGTCCTGGTTTGTTCTCTGGAACTTCTGGATCTCGTATGTGTCAACCTCACCCTCGATCTCACACTCTGACGGATCAACTGTGATGTCGATTCTCGTGGATGAGACGTATGTGACCTTTCCGCCTCTCTTTGCCTTGACAAGCACGCCTGAGTCATAGGCGGCCTTTGTCTCCATACCGGTACCTACCCTAGGAGCCTCAGGGAAAAGAAGAGGAACAGCCTGACGCTGCATGTTGGAGCCCATCAGGGCACGGTTTGCGTCGTCATGCTCGAGGAACGGAATCAGTGATGCGGCTACAGACACGACCTGCTTCGGTGAGACGTCCATGTACCTGATCTCCTCAGGATGGCGGGTTGAGTAATCACCCTTGTTCCTGACAGGGACATCCTTGTCCACGAATGCTCCGCCCTTCTTGAGCTTTGCGTTTGCCTGTGCGATGAAGTACTTCTCCTCGTCATAGGCGTCAAGGAATCTGACTTCCTTGGTTGCCTTTCCGTCGACGACCTTCCTGTAAGGTGTCTCAAGGAATCCGTACTTGTTGATCCTTGTGTAGTTTGCAAGGGAGACGATAAGACCGATGTTCGGACCTTCAGGAGTCTCAATCGGGCACATACGTCCGTAATGTGTGTAGTGGACGTCTCTGACCTCGAATCCCGCACGGTCACGGTTCAGTCCGCCGCTTCCCAAAGCTGTGAGTCTTCTCTTGTGTGTGAGCTCTGCAAGCGGGTTGATCTGGTCCATGAACTGGGAGAACTGGGAGGAACCGAAGAACTCCTTGATGGCTGCCACAACCGGCTTGTTTGAGATCAGATCCTGCGGCTTTGCAGCCTCAGGGTTTGTGTTCATCCTGTCCTTGGCAATCCTCTCCATGCGTGAGAGAGCGGCCTTCAGCTGCTGCTGGAGAAGCTCGCCTACGCATCTGACACGGCGGTTTCCGAGGTGATCGATATCATCGATGTTCTCCTCATGGATGAATACCTTGATGAGGAAAGCCATGGTGTTGACGATGTCTTCCGGAGTGAGGACTGTGAGGTTCTCATCGAAATCGGTGCTGTCATCACCGGCATGGAATCTCTTGTGGAGCTTGTAGCGTCCTACCGCACCAAGGTCATAGCGCCTTGATGAGAAGAACATCTCGGGGAGCTCCCTCTCGCCTCTCTCTGTGGTGATCATCTCACCGGGCATGAGGATGCTGTAGATGGCGCTCAGGACCTCGTCCTTTGTCGGCTCATCACTGATTCCGCTGTTGGTGTACTTTGACTCCTCGATCTCGAAGCACTTCAGGATCATCGGGCTGTGCAGGGAGTTCTCCGCATCCATGTCCACGATTTCGACTGAGGTGATTCCGAAGCTGATCATCTGCTCGATGTAGTTGGCATCGAGTGCGGTACCGGCCTGGAGGATCTTGTGGTTCTCACCGTCCTCTGCAGTGACGTAAATGTCCTTTGCGAGGAACATTCCGTCCAGGTCCATCTTTGTGCTGTCATTCAGCTCGACGGTCTTTGTTGCATAGAAGGCGGCGATGATCTTCTCACGTGTATCATAACCGATAGCCCTGAGGAACAGGGTACCGAGTATTCTCTTCTTTCTGTCGATCTTTGTGCAGATGACCTTCTTCTTCTCATCAATCTCGAACTCGAGCCATGAGCCGCGGTACGGGATGATCCTTGAAGAATAGACACCCTTCTCTGTGGTGAAAATGACACCCGGGGATCTGTGGATCTGGCTGACAACGACACGCTCGGCACCGTTGACAATGAAGGTTCCCCTGTCGGTCATAAGGGGTATGTCACCCAAGAAGATATCCTTTTCCCTTATCTCGTCATTGGCTGTGAGGGCAAGGCTGATGACAGCTCTGAGAGGCACGCTGTATGTGCGTCCCTTCTTCTTGCACTCTGTCTCCGAGTATTTGATCTTGTCAAAATCAAGTGAGTAGGACTCATATCTGAGGCTCATCTCACCGTTCGGTCCGTCAATCGGGAATATTGATCTGAAGACCTCCTCGAGTCCGCTCTTCTCGTCAAGAGGCAGACCGGCCTTGAGCTTGTTGCTCTGGAGGAAGTTCTCGTAGGAGTCCTTCTGGATTCCAATCAGGTCTGGGAGCTCACATACTTCTTCGAAGTCAGCTCCGATGTAGGTTCGGTTTATGGGCTTGCCTTTGGCAACCATCTTGTGCCCCCCAAATCAGTTGATAAACTGCTGCAATCTCATGCAGATGAAAAAAACAAATGAAAAACGTCAAATAAAGACAGAAAATCCTCCAAGGGCCGTTTTCAGGCCCTGGAGGTTCAATTTAAAGGCAGATTATTTAACCTCTACCACGCAACCGGCAGCCTCAAGCTTCTCCTTGACAGCCTGTGCATCAGCCTTGGAGATTCCCTCCTTGACCTTTCCACCAGCCTCAACGAGCTCCTTGGCTTCCTTGAGTCCGAGGTCAGCACTGACTTCTCTGACAGCCTTGATGGCAGCGATCTTCTTTGAAGCATCGAAGGACTTGAGGATGACATCGAACTCTGTCTGCTCCTCGACTTCCTCTGCAGGTGCTGCAGGACCAGCGGCGACTGCAACAGCAGCGGCAGCGGCTGTGACACCGAACTTCTCTTCCATAGCCTTGATGAGGTCAGCAACCTCCATCACAGTCATGTTCGCAATAGACTCTAAAATCTCATCTCTTGTAGCCATATTATCTTCTCCTTATAAATTTTTTTTCTTCAACGGCCGTAGCATGGTACTTTGAAGACTAAGGCCGTTATTATTCTGTTTTTGCCTCTGCTGCGGAGCCGCCCTCGAGCTTCTCCTTGTAAGCCAGCAGAGTTGCTGCGACCTTCTGGACAGGGGCCATCATTGTGGCCATCAAGTGGCTGATGAGCTCGAGTCTGCCCGGGAGCTTTGAGAAAGCATCAACCTGTGCAGCGTCGAAGACTCTTCCGTCCAGGAAACCACCGCGAACCTTGAGCTTGTTCTCGGTACCCTTCTGGGCATCGATGACAATCTTGGCAATTGCGCTCTGCTCATCACCTCTTGCGAGAATGACAGCAGTCGGTCCGACCAGATCCTCGTCAACTCCGTTGTGTCCGAGCTCACGCATAGCGATCTTAGCATAGCGGTTCTTGACGATGCGGCAGACTGAGTCCTTGGCTCTGAGCTGCTTGCGCAGATCTGAGAGCTGGGCGACTGTAAGACCACGATAATCCGCGAAGATGAAACCGGAGTACTGACCGAACTCATCCTTGAGCTGCTTTACAGCGGCTTCCTTTGTTGCGTTCACTTTTGTCTGATATTCCATATCTCACCTCCTGCTTACTGCAGTTCCTTTGTATCAACCATGACGCCTGGGCCCATTGTTGATGCAAGAGCTGTGCTGACCACGAAGTCTCCCTTTGCGTCAGCGGGCTTCTTCTTGAAGATCTCCTTGACTGCGACTGTTGCGTTCTCAGCAATCTTGTCTGCATCCATGGAAACCTTACCGATTGCCATGTGAACAACACCGGTCTTGTCTGAACGGAACTCAGTTCTTCCCTTGCGGAGTTCTGCAAGAGCGCCCTTGATATCCATTGTGACGGTCTGTGTCTTGGGGTTCGGCATGAGGCCTCTTCTACCAAGGATAGGACCGAGACGACCGACATCCTTCATCATGTCAGGTGTCGCGACTGCCACATCAAAGTCCATCCAACCGCCGCGGATCTTCTCAATCAGATCATTGTCACCGACGTATGCTGCTCCGGCATCCAAAGCCTCCTGTGCCTTGTCTCCCTTTGCGAATACGAGGATCTTCTTCTCTGCTGAGAACTGATTCGGCAGGACAACGGTGTCTCTGACGCTCTGGCTCTTCTTGAGCATAAGCTTGATATGAAGCTCAACTGTCTCATCGAACTTTGCGTATGAAAGCTCCTTGACCAGTCCGGCAGCTTCAGAAATGGTGTAGATCTTAGCCTTGTCGTACTTCTTTACAGCTTCCTGATATTTCTTGCCGCGCTTCATTTCTCCACCTCCACGCCCATTGATCTTGCTGTTCCGGCGACAATGCGCTTTGCAGCTTCGATGTCATTTGCGTTCAGATCAGGCATCTTGACCTTGGCAATCTCCTCAAGCTGAGCCTGTGTGAGAGTACCGACCTTCTGCTTGTTTGGAACACCGCTTGCAGTCTCAAGACCCAAAGCCTTCTTGATCAGAACGGCTGCTGGAGGAGTCTTCAGAATGAAAGAGAATGATCTGTCAGCATAGACTGTGATGACTACTGGGATTGTCAGACCTGGTTCAAACTGTCTTGTCTTCTCGTTGAACTGCTGGACAAACTGAGGTGCGCTTACACCGTGAGGGCCGAGAGCCGGACCGATCGGTGGTGCCGGTGTGGCCTTCTGGGCCGGACACTGCAACTTGATGATTGCAGTAACCTTTTTCTTTGCCATATTTCTCTCCTTACGTGAATGGCCTTGCCTGGGTTGGCGGAATGTTCAGACCTCCACGCTGGTATTAACGCCTGTCATACGATCAGGCTCCCACCTTTCCGGGTCAGCTTCTGCTTCGTGCATCCGCTTCCTCCGAAGAGGAGTTTTTCATATTTCAAACGGACGTATGTCATACTCTCCGTGCGGCAACATCCGGTACCGCACGGCAGTGAAACCGATCAGATCTTCTCAACCTGGGAGAACTCGATCTCCACAGGAGTGGGACGGCCGAAAATCTCCACAGAGACCTTTATGCGACCTTTCTCGTTGTTGATCTCCTCGATGACACCGGAGAAACCGGAGAACGGGCCTTCCATGACCTTGACGTTCTCTCCGACATTGAAACTCTGCTTTGGCCTGAAGGTCTTCTCAGCCTTGATCTCGCCCGTCTTCTGGAGGATGTTGTTCATCTCGTCCTTTGTGAGCGGGATAGGTCTGGAGGACCTTGAGGCGGCAAGGAATCCCGTAACACCCTGGATTCTCTTGATCTGGGTGCAATAACCCTTCCAGGAGTCATCCTCAGGCAGGTCCAGCTCAACCAGGATATAACCGGGAAGAACCTTGTGCTTGACCTCTTTCTTGACCCCGTCCTTTGTCTCAATGACAGTCTCGAACGGAACCTTGACGTCAAGGCAAACTGATGCGAACTTCGGATCAAGCTCCATCATCCTGCGGATGAGCTTCTCGATCTTCTGCTCGTAGCCTGAATAGGTGTGTACGGTATACCACTCTCTTGCCATGATAGCCTTCCTTAGAAAATGAGGTAAATCAGTCTCATAAGAAGGAAATCAACGAGACCAAGAAGAACGGCGAAGATGATGGTTGTAATAAGAACAAGCTTTGTCGAGGAAAGGATTGTGGCTCTGTTGGGCCATGCAACCTTCTTCATCTCGAGTCTGCATTCTTTCAAGTACCTGAAAAACTTCTTCATCTAAATCTCCTGAACAGAGGATTCTACAGGCCAGGAGGGATTCGAACCCCCAACACCCGGTTTTGGAGACCAGTGCTCTAACCGTTGGAGCTACTGGCCTATATTTCCTCTATCTGAAAGCCAGCGGCTTACTTTACCTTTGTCTCACGATGCAGTGTGTGCTTTCTCTCAAAAGGACAATACTTCATCAGTTCGAGCTTGTTGGGATTGTTACGGCGATTCTTTTCTGTTGTGTAGTTCTTCCTCTTGCACTCTGAGCACTGAAGAGCGATCTTCTCAACAGGACTTTTCTTCTTGTCTGCCATATCTCTATCTCCTTACGGCCAAAGCCTGTAATTTCCGGTTCCCACGTGACTTACCGCCACCAGAAGCCCCCGAGCGGATTTGAACCGCTGACCCCCACCTTACCATGGTGGTGCTCTACCGACTGAGCTACAAGGGCATAGTGCCAGTGTGTAAACGTGCAGAATGTAACTTAACAAAAACGAAACAAGTTTGTCAATAACCTGAACTCTTTTTCAATTGGAAGATGCATTTACGCCATTTTTGTCGCTGCATTTTATTAAATATAGAATATTGTATCTTTTTCACTCAGGCACATCAGAATGCCACATCCCGTTATTGAACAGGCCTGTTTTTTCTGATATGCTCAGCATCGTCATTGCTATCTTCTTTTATTTTTAGGAATAAGCAATGCCAGAAATTTCAAGAAACAGGACTTAATATGGCCCAGACCAAGACAACAGCCGACAAGAGCGTGAAAAAAGCGGCTCCAAAGGCAACACCAGCAGCGAACAAGACAGAAAACACCAGAATCTCATATACGGCAAGTGCCATCGAGCGCGATTTCGCAGAGCACCTGAAGTACACACAGGATGCCGATGTGTTCCACACCTCCATGCAGGGCCGCTATGATGCGCTCGCATACTCCATCCGAGACAGGATCATCCACCAGTGGGACATCTCAAGAAAGACCCAGCGCGCCGCAAAGGCAAAAAGGGTCTATTACCTCTCACTTGAGTTCCTCATGGGACGTGCCATGACCAACAACATCACCAACATGGGTCTCAAGGACGAGGTCTCCAAGGCCCTCAAGGACCTGGGCTACTCATATGAGGAGCTCGCCGATGTGGAGCCCGATGCCGGACTCGGAAACGGAGGACTCGGAAGACTCGCTGCATGCTTTTTGGACTCAATGGCAACATTGGACATCCCCTCCTTCGGATACGGAATCAGGTACAACTACGGAATCTTCAGGCAGCAGATCAAGGACGGCTATCAGTTCGAGCAGCCGGACAACTGGCTCAGGGACGGAAATCCGTGGGAGCTTCCAAGGCCGGACCTGAAGTTCACCGTCAACTTCGGCGGCAGGGTCGAGATGATCCGCGAGAACGGAAAGGACTACTACAAATGGGTGGACACCGACCAGGTCATAGGAATGGCCTATGACATGCCCATAATCGGTTACGGCGGAAAGACCGTCAACACACTCAGGCTCTGGAGCGCAAAGGCCGTTGAGGACTTCAACTTCGCGGACTTCAACGACGGAAGCTATGCAAGGGCCGTGCGCGACAAGGTCAAGGCAGAGAACATTAGCCAGGTGCTCTACCCCAACGACACCCAGTATATGGGAAAGGTCCTCAGGCTCAAGCAGCAGTATTTCTTCGTGGCCTGCTCAATCGCTGACATCTTCAGGAGATTCAAGCAGCTCAGCAGCGACATAAGGGACCTTCCGAAATATTCTGCGATCCAGCTCAATGACACACATCCCTCAATCGCCATTGCCGAGCTCATGAGGGTCCTCATCGACCAGGAAGGCCTTGACTGGGACACCGCATGGGACATCACCAAGCAGTGCATGGGTTACACCAACCACACCCTCATGCCGGAGGCACTTGAGAAGTGGTCCGTCCCAATGATGCAGGAGATCCTGCCCAGGCACATGCAGATTATCTATGAGATCAACTCCAGGTTCATCAGACATGCAATCGCATATTTCCCGATGGACAACCAGGCCATCTCAAAGGTCAGCATCATCGAGGAGTCAAACCCCAAGCATGTCAGGATGGCCAACCTCGCCATAATCGGAAGCCATGCCGTCAACGGAGTGGCACAGCTTCATACCGAACTCCTGAAGAACTCGATGTTCCCCGAGTTCAACAAGATCTATCCGGAGAAGTTCCAGAACAAGACCAACGGAATAACACCCAGAAGATGGCTGCTTTCCGCGAACCCGGGTCTTGCAGACCTCATCACGGAGACAATCGGACCGGACTGGATAACAGATGCCGACAAGCTCTCAAAGCTGCGCAAGTATGCGGACGATGCCTCATTCGCAAGGCAGTTCGCAAAGATCAAGGCACAGAACAAGAGAAACGCAGCGAACTTCCTTAAGAGGGACTGCGGGATCATCCTTGATCCGGACACGATCTTCGACGTCCAGGTCAAGAGGATCCATGAGTACAAGAGACAGCTTCTCAATGCATTCAACGTGGTCCTGATCTACCTCAGGCTCAAGAACGACAGATCTTATTACGACGCATTCCCGCCCACGACATTCCTCTTCGGCGGAAAGAGCGCTCCAGGCTATGTCAATGCAAAGCTCTCAATCAAGTTCATCAACAGCGTCGCGGACCTTGTGAACTCAGACGAGACAGTGAACAAGAAGCTTCATGTGCACTTCATGCCCAACTACAGGGTAACTATGGCAGAGAACATCATCCCGGCCACAAACCTCAGCGAGCAGATCTCAACCGCAGGTCTTGAGGCATCAGGCACAGGAAACATGAAGTTCATGCTCAACGGAGCCCTGACAATCGGAACTCTCGACGGAGCCAATGTGGAGATAGCCCAGGAAGTCGGAAATGACAACATCTTCATCTTCGGCCATACGGAGGATCAGATTTCTGCCATGAGGGGAAACTACAATCCGTTTGATTTCATCAACAATGATGAGGAGATCCTTGCCGCGGTAAACCTGATCAGGTCCAACTTCTTCAACGTCGGGGACCCGCATGCCTTTGACCAGCTCTTCGCCGACATATTCGACCACGGTGACAAGTACTTCATCTTCGCGGACCTGCGCATGTACGCCAACCGCCATCAGGAGGCGCTGGACCTGTACAGGGACAACTTCAAGCTGTTCAACCGCAAGGCGATTCTCAACGTGGCCTCAAGCGGCAAGTTCTCCTCTGACAGGACAATCCGCGAGTATGCCAGCCAGATCTGGAGCACAGGCAGCTGTCCTGTCCCCCTCAATCCGGACATCGACACATCCCTTGAGGATGCAAGGCGTCACTGAGCTTAAAGGATCTTATCCACAAGGATTCCCAAAACGGGAGCAAAAATCAGGGCAGGCAGGAAATTGGCTGTCTTGAACTCCCGTATCTTCAGAAGTCCGAACCCGATCATCAGCAGAAGCACCCCGCCCTCTGCGGAAAGCTCATTGATCCCCACTGTTCCCAGAAGAGGCTCAAGCCAGCCGCCAGCAAGTGTGAAGAAACCCTGATATACAAGGATGAACAGGAAGGAGAACATGACCCCTACTCCATAGATGGAGGCAAAGACCACGGCCATGCAGCCGTCCATCACGCTCTTGATCAGGATCGTGGTCATCTCCCCGGTCGTTCCGGCCTGAATGGAACCCACGACACTCATGGCACCGGAGCAGAACAGGACCGATGCAACGAGAAAACCTTTAGCGAAGTTCTGTGTCCCGCCCTCTTTGTCTGAGCTGTGGGTGACCTTGCCCAGCCTGTCACCGAGTGAGAGCACCCTGTCCTCTATCTTCAGCAGATAGCCTATGGCACCGCCGATCAGCAGCGCAATCAAAAGGACAAGGAAATTTCCTGACTGCATGGCCATCTGAACTCCCATGACAAGAGTAATCAGTCCACTGCAGGCAAAGACAATCTCCTTGAAACTGTCCTTAAGGTGCTTGCCCACAAGAAGTCCGATCAAAGATCCGAGAATTACTGTCCCACAGTTGATAAATACGGCCAACATGGTTCAAAATATTAATTAAAAGGAAGTCGTTGGTAAAGTTGTTATGACAATAATCATGCTTGCAGCAGGAACATCCTCACGGATGGGAAAAGAGAACAAGATGCTCCTTCCGTACAAGGACAGCCCCATGGTCACACACTGCTGCATGCAGGCCCTTGAGTTCCTCTCCTCTTATTCCAGGAGCACAGACACAGCTTGCCGCCTTGTTGTTGTCACAGGCTACAGGCGTCAGTCAGTGGAGAAAGCCCTAAAGCCTTGCAAGGCCTTCATTGAGGATACCGATGCAAGACTTGAGATGCTGATAGTGAACAATCCCGCTTACAGAAGCGGCCAGTTCAGCTCAACAAAGACAGGAGTCAGACAGACAGAAGAAGACAGCCCCTTCTTCATCTCACTTGCAGACATGCCTCTGATTACCGCAGAGCATTATGAGAGACTTGTTCCCCTTTTGGACAATCACGATGCAGTCAGACCCTTTTATGAGAAGGACGGAAAAAGAATCCCGGGGCACCCTGTACTGCATGCTCCGGGACTGAAAGATGTTATCCTGAAATATCCTGACAACTGCTCTGTAAGCAAGATTCTCAGGTCTTTCGATGTATATGAGCCATCATTTGGTGACTCATCATGGTCAACGGACATAGATGATGATGCATCCTACAAAGCCGTGATCACGCCTGTCTGCTGATCTCAAGCTGACCGTTCGGTGCGCTCACGAGTATGGTGTCACCGTCACTGAAGCGCCCGTGCAGCATGTCAACTGCAAGCGGGTTCTCAACCATTGTCTGGATGGCACGCTTGATCGGCCTTGCACCGTAATCCGGGTCAAAGCCTGCCTCGCTGACCATATCAACCACACTGTCATCCCACTTGAGGGTGAGATTCCTGTTCGCAAGCCTCTGGGCAAGCTTCTTGAGCTGCAGGCTCACAATCGCGGAGATCTGCTCTTTGCCAAGGCGGTTGAAGATGATGATCTCATCTATCCTGTTGATGAACTCAGGCTTGAAGGCTCCCCTGATGACCTCCATCACTGCCTCATGACCGGTCTTGATGTCCGGAGCCTCCATCAGCTGACGGCTTCCCAGGTTGCTGGTCATGATTATGATGGTGTTGGTGAAGTCCACCAGTCTGCCCTGACCGTCAGTGAGCCTTCCGTCATCCAGTATCTGCAGAAGGACGTTGAACACATCCGGGTGTGCCTTCTCTATCTCATCAAAGAGCACAACGGAATACGGGCGTCTTCTGACAACCTCGGTCAGCTGGCCTCCCTCATCATAGCCTACATATCCTGGAGGTGCTCCGATCAGACGTGACACGCTGAACTTCTCCATGTACTCGGACATGTCAATACGGGTAAGGGCCTTCTCGTCGTCAAACAGCATGGATGCAAGGACCTTGGCAAGCTCCGTCTTACCTACTCCAGTAGGGCCTGCGAAGAGGAAGGACCCTAGAGGCCTGTGCTCATCGCCTATTCCGGTCTTGTTACGCCTGATTGCGTTTGCAACTGCGGCAATGGCCTCATCCTGACCTATCACCCTCTCGGAGAGCGTCTTCTCAAGGTTCAGGTACTTCTGCATCTCAGAGCCCTGCATCTTGGCAACAGGAACACCGGTCCAGGAGGACACGATTCTGGCAATATCATCCTCATCGACCTCCTCCCTGAGGAGCTTGTTGTCCCCCTGAACGGCCTTGAGCCTCTCGCTGTCCTCCTCAATCTCCTTCTGGAGCTGGGGAATCTGGCCGTGGACGATTTCGGCGGCCTTTGCGAAATCACCGTTACGCTCGGCAATGCTCTCCTGTGTCCTGAGCTCCTCCAGACGGGACTTCTTCTCACGGATTCCCTCTATGGCGCTTCTCTCGTTCTCCCACCTGAGGTGCATGGTGTCACGGGTGTTCTTCAGGTCTGCAAGCTCAGAATTGATCTTCTCAAGCCTGCTCTTAGATGAGGGGTCATCCTCCTTTGAGAGAGCCTGCTGCTCTATCTGAAGCTGCATCAGCTTACGCTCTATCTTATCAAGCTCCTCCGGCTGGCTCTCAATCTCGATCTTGAGCTGGCTGGCTGCCTCATCAATGAGGTCAATCGCCTTATCCGGCAGGAACCTGTTGGTGATGTACCTGTTTGAGAGAACAGCGGCGGCAACAAGGGCATCGTCCTTGATACGCACACCATGATGGACCTCATAGCGGTCCTTGATTCCACGTAGAATGGAGATGGTGTCCTCCACGGTGGGTTCCGAGGCATAAACGGGCTGGAATCTTCTCTCCAGGGCCTTGTCCTTCTCTATGTACTTGCGGTACTCATCCAGAGTTGTGGCTCCAATCGCATGGAGCTCTCCACGTGCAAGAGCCGGCTTTATAAGGTTGGATGCATCGGTAGATCCCTCTGCGGCACCAGCTCCCACAATGGTGTGAAGCTCATCAATAAAGAGGATTATCCTTCCCTCGCTTCTTGTTATCTCGTTCACAACCGCCTTGAGGCGTTCCTCGAACTCACCGCGGAACTTGGCGCCGGCCACAAGCGCGCCGACATCAAGTGAGAGAAGGCTCTTGTCCTTGAGTGAGTCCGGCACATCGCCGCCAACGATCCTCTGGGCAAGACCCTCGACAATGGCGGTCTTACCTACTCCCGGTTCTCCGATCAGGACAGGATTGTTCTTTGTCTTCCTGGACAGGACCTGCATGACACGCCTGATCTCCTCATCACGGCCGATCACCGGATCCATCTTGCCCTGTCTGGCAAGGGCTGTCATGTCACGGCAATATTTCTGGAGGGCCTGGTACTTGCTCTCTGCATCCTGGTCGGTCACACGCTGGCTTCCGCGGATGCTCTGAAGAGCCTGCATCAGGGCGTCACGGGTCACCCCGTAGCGCTTGAGCAGACGGCCTATCTGCCCGTCATCATCAAGCATCGCAAGAATCACATGCTCTGTTGAGACATACTCATCCTTGAATTTGTCCGCCTCAGACTGCGCGTTTGTCAGAATCTGGTAAAGACCACGTGAGAGTCCGATGTTCACGGCCCCGCCATAGGCCTTGGGGAGCCTGTCAACTATAGTGCGGGTCTCATTCAGAAGACCCTGGAAGTCTATCCCCACCTTTGCGAAAAGCGGCTCCGCTATTCCGTCCTGCTGCTGGAGCATGGCCAGGAACATGTGTTCGTTGCCGATTTCAGCGTTATTGTACCTTGTGGCAAGGTTCTCGGCTCCCTGAAGAGCCTCCTTCATTTTTATAGTAAACTTGTCAATGTTCATTTTAACCCCTCGCTAGTGTGTTTCAGGGACATAATTCCTGTCGCAAACCAGCATCATGACACTAAAATACAAAAACGTTGGCAAAACGGCAACTTTCTTTACGATTCAGACATTTTGGTCTATAATGTCAATATGCCAAAGAAGATAGACCACGAGCAGAGAAAAAAGGAAATAATGGCTGCGGCACTTGCAGTCTATGCCCAGGAGGGAAAGAACGCCAATCTCAGCCTCATCGCCTCCGAGTGCGGTCTGTCCAGAACCACCGTATACCAGTATTTCAAGGATGAGTCACAGCTCTATCAGGAGGCTGTGAAATACACCACTGACCTTGCATTCTCACAGTATGCGTCAGAGAACTGGAAATCCGTGGAGGATCCTGTTGAGAAGCTCCGCCTGATATCAAATGACATCATGGACAAGGCGGACACATTCGAGAAACAGGTCGGCAACTTCCTCAAGATGATCGACAGGTTCGAGGATCTTCCGGAGACAGTATCACGCAGGACCGCAAAATTGAATCTTTTCTTCGCAAGACTGATCCGTCAGGCAATCAAGGAAGAGAAGATGAAGAAGTGCAGCGCACAGGATGTTGCGGACAAGCTCACGATCATGCTTGAGACATACCTTTTCCACATGGTCTATTTCCCGCAGAACAAGCAGAAGGTGCGTGAGATCGTCAACGACCTGATCCAGGTCAATGTGAACTGACAGGAAACAATAACCGCAGATAATCCTGCCTGCCATCAAATACACGTATTATTCTTATTGTCTCGGCTCCAATCAGATAGATGACAAGGTATTTCTCAACTACAAGAAACCTGTATTCTGTGTTTATTCCGAACCTTGAGGAGACTCTCGGGCCAATCTCAGGACTATCGGCAAGCCTGTCAGCCTCTCTAACAATCATCTCCACCATACGCTGAGCTGATACGGGATTATGCAGAACCTCTGATATGTATTCCTTAATCCCCTCAACATCAGACAATGCATCCGGAGAATAGATGACCTCTTTCTTCATGACTCGATTCCCAATCTCCGTTTCACTTCATCTGAAGATATCCAACCTTCCTTATCGGCTCTCTTCTCAGCCGCATAAACCTCATTGAAGAATCTAGTTTCGGCTTTCAGCCTCTCATAATCATTGATGTAATCCATATCAACAATCGCATAGCATCCCCGACCGTTTTTAGTCAGATATACAGGTTCGTTCTCCCGGACCTCAGATAGGACATCAGCATAGTTTCTAAGATCAGATACAGGTTTGATATTCGGCATGCAACAGGCTCCTGATGTAGAATTCTACATAAAATTATACATAAGATATTACAGGAAATCAATCTTATGCTTTACTTCCCCTTGGCCACACAATATTCCCGTCAGGCCCCGGAACAGCCACAGGGAGCCTTCCTTTGGGGCTGAATGTCCCGAACAAGGCGCTGAAGCATGCGCATAGATTGATTGCACCCGCATATCCGTAGCAGGCCAGAACGGCATCATAGTCTGTTGCAGATGCGTTGTCATAAGGAAGACAGGCGCTAATGAACACGGTCTTCTTGCCAAGGCCTTCTGGAATCCGGACATCGCACTTATTCTCCGAGATAACTACATAGACATCATAGTTCGGTGGAAGAGCTCCTGCCTCACTTTCCATCCGGATGTCAATCACATGCTCCTCAGGAATGATTGCGCTTCTCTCCATCATGCCTACTGACTCCTCAACTGAAAGACGCGCGAAGACTGACGGGCAGATGACAAGAACCCTCTCCTTACCAGAAAGCGGAATAGTCCGGTTCCTGTTCTTCAGAAGCGTCACGGACTTGAAGGCAGCCCTCCATCTGAACGGAGCGTGTGACCTCCAGTCAGAGATCCATTTAGGCTTATCCTGACCTTTATGTTTTTCCTTGAGAGCGAGAATCCTGCCGACAGACTCATCTATGCGGGACTTTGGGATCTTGCCCTCCTCCACCATGCGCACAATGGCACTGATGTAATCGTCCATGGCATTAAATGATGCTTCGGAATACAGCTCCATCGGCATCAGGATCAGGTCAACGCCTGCGTTGATCGCAATCATGGCAGCGTCAAGCGGATCAAAGTGCCTTGAGATGGCGCCCATGACCATGGCGTCTGTGACAACCACCCCGTCAAAGCCCAGATCCTTCCTCAGCACATCGGAGATGATGGTCTTCGACAAAGTGGCAGGAAGAAAGACCTTCTCCCCCGTTTCCTTTGACACATAAGTGTCCTTCTCTATCTGCGGGAACTGGATATGAGCGGTCATCATCATGTCCGTGATATCTGATGCCGCCTTGAACGGGACAAGCTCCGTCTTCTGCAGCTCCTCAAGGCTCCTGTCCACCACAGGCAGTCCCACATGGCTGTCCATGGCGGTATTGCCGTGTCCGGGGAAATGCTTTGCCGCAGCCATGATTCCCTGTTCCTGAAGCCCCATGATGAATGAGCGGCCCAGATGCGCCACTATCTCAGGATCATCAGAGAAGGACCTTATTCCGATTATGGGATTATCAGGATTGTCATTGACATCCAGTACCGGGGCGAAATCAACATTGAATCCCACCTCTGTGATCTCCGACCCTATTATCTGCGTGGTCTCAGCGACAATTGACTCGTCGTTTGCCGCGCCAAGGGCCATGTTTCCGCAGAGCATTGTCCCTCCGGTAAGCCTGCTGGACCTGCCGCCCTCCTGATCAATGGCAAAGAAGTATGGCGCAGCACCCCCTGTCTCCGAGTTCGCCTTCCTGACCATTCTCAAAAATGATGCAGTCTGCTCAGGGCTGACGATGTTATCAGAGAAAAGGATTATCCCTCCGAAATGCTGCTCACCCAGCTTGCGGGCCATTGTCTCGGCAGGCAGGGCCTCAGTGTCATCCGGTTTCCAGAACCTGAAGGAAGGCATTATCATCTGGCGCACTTTCTGATCAATTGTCATCTGCGATCTCCTTTCATCTGACCATCAGGCCCATCGGAACAGGCCGCTCTGCATCTGTGTTGTCATTATTACGGCCGGAGACATGCAGAAGAAGCTTCCCGTCCATGAAGATCTCGGCAGACCCTCCGCCGTCAAGGTTCAGCGCATTTGTCATGCCTATCGAATGACAGTACTGTCCAAACTCAAGAAGCGATGCCCCGCAGCTCTCCTCTCCGAACCTGTACCCCAACTTTGAAGGCCCCTCCGCCCAGACAATTGCCGGGTCTCCGTCAGCATCGGAGCATATAGCAAGTCTCGGGGCTCTTTTTCTCTCATAATCCAGCGGATAAAGCGTCGGAGGATATGGGACAGTGTCTTTCTCATAGTCGTAGAACGTTGATTCAAAGTGATCCATCACCTTGCCGTCCTTTACCACAGAAGAACCCACCTGAACTGCAAACAGACAGTCATCAAAGCCGAGATACTGCACAGGAGACGGCTCTTTCTTCAAAGTCTCATCTGTATGAATCACGAACCCTGATGTCGGGACCATCACAGAGCCGCCCTCATGGAAGGCCGCGACCTCATCACCTGTCACAACCACATCAAGGCCCTGCTCAGGCGGTGTCATTCTTGTCTCCGGTCTTCTGTAAACCGTGCAGTTCACCCCGTGCCTGAAAGTCTTTCCCTGAATCATGACCGGGACGTCCCTGATGTCAAACCTTGCAATTGAGGGCTTTCCGTCAAGGTCAACCACAAGGGCCTCCCTCCCGCTCAGAGGGGGAATGCTCATGATCCCGTTTCTGACAGTCATACCGAACGGACTTCCGTAAAGATCATAAGGTGAGTCTGCGTCAAAGACGTCCATCACAAAGAAGTGCGAGTTGCAGATCATCTGAGACGTGGGGCTGACAGAGCTCAGAAAGCCCAGGTCCTCCCCTATCGGCATTATGTTCACCTCACCTGAGCGGTCTCCGCAATAGACATGAAGCCATCCGCTTCTCTCAAGCCTGTCCAGAAATGCCTTTGCATCAGGATCATCAACAACCAGAGTCCTGTTCTCATTGCGTATCTTCCCTTCCCTGACAAGTTTCCTCAGAGCCTCTGCCGCTGCAAGCTGCCTGTCGAACACAAGGCCGAAAGGCCCCTCATACGGATAAGGGCACTCCATGTCCTCTGGAACATGGAAAAGAAGGAATATCCCGTACAGGGATGAGTGTTTGGGGACATTGAACTTCCCGTAAATCCTGCAGATCTCGGAGAAAGCTTCCTTGCTGAACAGCGCCTGCACGAAATCAAGGTCATTCCACGCAAAGCCTGAGACCACCTGATAGCGCTGCATCTCACCGTTCTCATGACGGACTGTATCGATCCTTGATTCAATCATCCTCTCTCTCCGGGCTCCTGTATGAAGCTGTTTCATTATAGGAAGCACAAAGGAAAACAGCAAACGGTTTTTTCCCTGTAATACTCTTACAACATTGTAAATCGGCCGTTTTGGTGTTACTTTCTCAGTATGCAGTACATTCTTCTGGCCACAGGCCTGATAACAATAATTCTTCTGGTAATTGTCATCTCAAAGCAGTCAAAGAAGACAGACAATTCAGAAGCTCTGAACAATATCTCAAGACAGCTAGCCTCCACGGAGGAAAGCCTCAGGCGCATAGAGCAGGCGCTGACAGTCACCAGCACACGCCTGGACGGCCTGGACAGGCGCAGCAGCCAGCTCAACACACTGGTGGACTCCCGCCTAGTCCAGTTCTCAACCGGCAACGACAAACTGACCAAGACAGTCGAGAGCAAGCTCTCTGACATCCAGAAGGACAATGAGAGGCGCCTTGAGCAGATGCGCCAGACGGTTGAGGAGAAGCTGCAGAGCACTCTTGAGACCAGGCTCTCAGCATCGTTCAAGCAGGTCGGAGACCAGCTGGAGAGCGTCTATAAGCAGCTCGGTGAGATGCAGGTCCTTGCACAGGGTGTGGGAAACCTTGAGAAGGTGCTTACAAACGTCAAGGCCCGCGGAATGTGGGGGGAACTTCAGGCTGAGCGCATACTGCAGGAGATACTCCTGCCTGAGCAGTATCTGAAGAACGTAGTCACCAAGCGTACAAGCCGCGACCCTGTGGAGTTCGCGGTCAAGCTTCCGGGATCACAGGAAGGCGAGCATGTGCTGCTTCCGATAGACTCAAAATTCCCGCGTGAGGACTATGAGAGACTCTGCGTGGCAACCGAGACAAGCGATGTCGAGGCAATCAAGAACCTGAGAAAGGCCCTTGAGAGAAGGATCCTTGACGAGTCAAAGGACATCCGCGACAAATACATCGATGTCCCCTACACCACGGACTTCGCGGTCCTGTTCCTGCCAATCGAAGGCCTCTATGCAGAGATTCTCTCAATACCTGGCCTTCAGGACCGCATCCAGCGTGAGTTCCATGTCATGATTGCAGGCCCTGCCACTCTGGCAAGCCTTCTCAACAGCCTGCAGATGGGCTTCAGGACCCTGGCAATCGAGAAAAAGAGCTCTGAGGTCTGGCATGTTCTGGGCGAGGTCAAGACAGAGTACGGCAAGTTCGGCATTGTGCTGGACTCAGTGAAGAAGAAGCTCTCCTCCGCAAGCAACGAGATAGACAACGCCTTCACACGCCACCGCGCCATGGGCAGGAAGCTGCGCAGCGTAGAGGCCGTGGAGGCCGATGTCCCCGAGTCCGAACCGCTAGCACTGCCACCGGAAGCTGATGAGTAGGCTTCTTAAATAATTAGGGCTTCCACAGAAGATTTGCGACAGCCCTTTTAAATCAAATATCATCTGAGAAATCAGTAAACGTATCCAATAAAATCATCCAGCTGTGGCTCAACATATCCGTTACCAAAGTTGAAATCATCTCCACATAATTATCATGGGCAGTATTCAAATCCGCGAAATAAATGTGAATATAAGCCCATAACGGGTTTCCGCTTTCAGCATTGGAACCCTTTGCTTTCTCATACATTTCACAATAGCTTAAAGTACCGTATTGTGGTTGGATAAGTACACGACCTTCACGCTTTAGGACTATGAGAATCTTTATGCTGTAACAGATAATTGCACAAACAACACCCTTCGCACGTCACTGCACCATGGGACGTGTAGAGAGATGTCACCGAGTCCGATTCAACTCTGCTAGTTGAGATAAGATTGATTACCGCCTTGCTCTTTTCAGTTTAGATATATGGGTTGTAGGGCCAGTCAGAATATGAACCACTCCATTGATTTTTAAAATCATAAACAGTATTGATGGCGTCTGCTGCCAACAATTCATTCAATGTTCTGGTTTCTCCTTCTTCAACACCAAAGTTTATCCACCCATCAAAACCATCATCCTGACCGATTGGAACAAATCTGTATACAACATCAAATGGAGTAGTTATTTCGGTAGCATTTCTGACACTCATTGTGGCATAAATAATGTTGCTGCTGAATCTGTTCGGTTCAACAATTTTAATTTCTCCACCGAAGATATCAGCTCCGGTTTGACCGTAGTTATCCTGATATAACGCACTGTCTATCTGGACTTCTTCTGGTGCTGAAGATGTGATTTCAATTCTGTAATTTTGAGTTGTATCAGGGTGTTCCCAAGTGAAACTCATTACAGAATTATCAGATGAAACAGTCATTCGTGCTTCATAATAGTTTCCATAAACAGATTCACATTCTGTGACCTCAATTGCATTATCTGAGTCAAATAGAGGGACTCCTGGAATCAAATAAGGAGATTTATACTCCGAAATAATCGTCAAGATCTGGTCTCTTGAGAAATAAAAATACCCGTTGTCATCCAAAACATTCATACAGTTGTACTGCTCCCAGAAATATGCAGCCAGCATCTCATGCCATGATTTGTCTGGATATTTTTCACTATAAACACTGATAACTTCTTCTGGAACCAATATCATTGCTAGGGAATTGCCGCTCCTGTATCTCGAAACACCTACATAAATACTGTCCGTTTCTGGGAAATCAAAAGTGTTACCGCTCTCTAATTCTCTATAATATCCCTTGTCATCAGTAAAAATAGTCTGTACGTCAGTAATTGTAAGACCATCCGGAATATTAGTTTCAATATATGGGTGACTCACATGAGGAACATAATTAGGATATGGCAAATCCACAGAACGTTCGACCAATGCACTGACGAATTCAGCCTTGCTCATCCCTAATTGATCCTGATAGTAGAAAGGGAATGGGGTACCTGACGTCGGGAACCATCCGTACATGGACCTGAAATATGTGTCCAGAATACTTGGA
>JAEEGJ010004909.1_pt1 | contig 43580 bp, 32 predicted proteins | sample 8958761 | NCBI WGS metagenome assembly JAEEGJ01 (sample SAMN16246546, study PRJNA631951) | gut metagenome | biome: gut microbiome; feature: rumen; material: RS-attached | host: Bos | place: Iran: Karaj | collected 2018-10
TCAAGGATATCCCTGCTGACAAGCTCTGCCAGATCACTATCGCTTATGAGCCTATCTGGGCTATCGGCACAGGCAAGACAGCTACAGACGAGCAGGCTGAGGAAGTCTGCAAGTTCATCCGTGGCGTCATCGCTGAGCTCTACTGCGACAAGTGCGCTGAGGCTATCACGATCCAGTACGGCGGTTCCTGCAATGCAAAGAACGCTGCAGGCCTCTTCTCACAGGCTGACATCAACGGCGGTCTCGTCGGCGGTGCTTCCCTGAAGGCTGAGGACTTCTCCGTAATCTGCAACGCATAATAGCTGAATAACAGATCAGAAAATGAGAGCCGTCTCTGCGTGAGGCGGCTCTTTTATTATCTTCCTGTTTGTATTGTCGTCAGATCAAAGCTCGCTCGGAGCTTCGACACCCATAGAATCGCAGATGTCGTCGAGATCATCGTTGACGGATCTCAGATCGGGACCGATACCGTATGCGACAAATACGGTCTTGCCGCTCTGATATACGCCGAAAGATATGGCATAGTCAGGAGTGTAATAAGCATCATGCACTTCGCTATATGCGAGGGTATAAGTGATGCCGTCCTTCTCATAATCATCGATGTCCTGGTCGTACTGGTTGGTAGTGAAAGAGAGCCTGACATCGGCCAGTTGGATCTGAAAGTCTTCTACGATCGTCTTGTAGGCTTCTTCAGCATCTTCCCCGGATTCATATGTTGAAGCCATGAAGACGCAGACGGCCTCGTCGCCCAGAACGAGAACGGTTGATTCCTTGATGGACTTGTCATAAAAACTCTTAGGGATGAACTCCACATCATCTACGGCATATTTGACATCTCTGCCTTTGGCGCTGATATAAAGACCGTCCTCAAAATCTTCTGCGTCGTCTCCATCGATGAGATCTTCGGCAAACTCATCCGGATCTGTATAGAGCTCTGCATCGTATTCTTTGGCGACTTTAGCAAGTGCTGCCGGGCTCAGTTTTCCGCCGCCGAGGCAGCCTGTCAGTGAGAGTGCCGTAGTTGCGGCAAGCGTGATGGCGATGATCGTTCTGAGATTTCTCATGAACCCTCCAAAGTGAATATTACTTTCCGGACAGGTACTCGTCGATGCCCTTTGCAGCGGACTTACCTGCACCCATCGCGAGGATTACCGTAGCTGCGCCGGTGACTGCATCGCCGCCGGCAAAGACACCTTCTCTAGTAGTCATCTCCGCTTCGTTAACGATGATGCCGCCACGCTTGTTCACATCAAGACCTTCTGTCGTCTTCTTGATGAGCGGGTTCGGAGATGTACCGAGCGACATGATGACCGCGTCGCAGTCTATCGTGAATTCGGAACCTTCGACCGGGACAGGTGATCTTCTGCCTGATGCATCGGGTTCACCGAGTTCCATTCTGATGCACTTACATCCCGTCACCCAGCCTTCCTCATTTGCGAGGATCTCGACGGGGTTAGTGAGCAGGTCGAATATGATGCCCTCTTCCTTCGCGTGATGAACTTCTTCGACACGCGCCGGCAGTTCTGCTTCAGATCTTCTGTATACGATATGAACTTCCGCACCGAGTCTTCTTGCAGTACGCGCAGCATCCATCGCGACATTGCCGCCGCCTACGATTACTGCCTTCTTGGCTCTCATGATCGGTGTCCTGGAATCCTCTGAGAAAGCGCCCATCAGGTTAGACCTTGTAAGATACTCGTTGGCAGAGAACACGCCGAGAGCCTGTTCTCCGGGGATGTTCATGAACCTCGGAAGTCCTGCACCTGAACCGATGAACACTGCAGAGAATCCTTCCTTGTCGAGCAGATCGTCGATCGTAAGGGAGCGCCCGATGACGGCATCAGTAACGATCTTTACTCCAAGTGACTTAACATTCTCTATCTCTTTTGCAACGACCTTCTCCTTCGGAAGACGGAACTCGGGTATGCCGTATACAAGTACGCCGCCTGCTTTGTGAAGCGCTTCGAAGATGGTGACGTCATAACCCATCCTGGCAAGGTCGCCGGCACATGTAAGTCCTGCAGGGCCCGCACCGATCACGGCTACCTTCTTGTCCTTCCTGACCAGGCCTTCGGGAAGTTGAGGTTTGATGTCCATTTCTTTGGCAGTATCTGCCACGAACCTCTCGAGGCGTCCTATCGAGACAGCCTCACCCTTGATGCCTCTGATGCACTGTGCCTCGCACTGTGTCTCCTGAGGGCATACACGGCCGCAGACAGCGGGAAGGGAGGACGACTCGGAGATGACGCCGTATGCGCCCGCCACGTCGCCTTCCTTGACTTTCGCGATGAAAGCAGGGATGTTGATGTTTACCGGGCATCCCTGGATGCAGCGTGCGTTCTTGCAGTTAAGGCAGCGCGATGCCTCGAGCACCGCCTCATCTCTTGTATATCCAAGGTTGACCTCATCGAAATTCGTCGCGCGTACGGCAGGATCCTGCTCGGCTACGGGGACTTTCTTCATTACATCTATATCCATATTATGTTACCCCCTTAAGAACAAACGCCGCAGTGGCCGCTGTGAGTATCGCCTTCCTGAAGCTTGAGCATCAGCCTGCCCTCTTCAGTCTTGTAAAGGCGTGACCTCTGAAGTGCCTGATCAAAATCGACTTCCCATCCGTCGAACTCAGGTCCGTCTACGCATGCGAACTTGACCTCGCCGCCGACAAGGAGTCTGCAGGCGCCGCACATTCCCGTGCCGTCGACCATGATGGTGTTCATCGATATAACGGTGGGGATGCCGAGCTTCTTCGTGAGCTGGCATGCGAATTTCATCATGATGACCGGTCCGATGACAACGCAGTGGTCGTATCTGACGCCCTCGTCCCAGAGCTGCTGCAGAGCCGTGCAGACGTTGCCGTGGATGCCGTAAGAACCGTCGTCCGTTGCAAAATACAGATTCTCCGTAACGGCCTTCATCTCGTCTTCAAGAATGAGAAGATCCTTTGTCCTCGCGCCCTGGATGCAGTCGACGGATACTCCCTGATCGTGGAGCCATTTGAGCTGGTTATATACCGGAGCCGTGCCGACGCCTCCTGCTATGAACAGGATCTTTTTCTTCTTGAGTTCTTCAACAGGAATATCGCAGAGATCTGACGGATTGCCGAGAGGGCCGACGATATCTGCAAAGCAGTCGCCCTCTTCAAGACGTGAGAATCTCTCCGTCTCGGCACCGACTGTCTGGAATACGATAGTTACTCTGCCTGAATCCCTGTCATAATCGCATACTGTAAGCGGTATCCTCTCGCCGTCCGCATCGCAGCGTAAGATCATGAACTGACCGGGCATCGCCTTGGCTGCAATGAGGGGGGCGTATACATCCATGAGCCAGACTTTGTCGCCGAGCTTTTTCTTTGTCAAAACATCGAACATAGACCTATATCCTCCTGCAAATGAAAATCATTTTAGTAACAATTATAGCATTACATTCTTGAATTCAAGTTATAGAAAAGATGTTACAATGACCATACATGGAATATGTTTTTTGGGAGGAATAGAGAATGGAGATAATCCTTTATATCGCTGCGATCATAGTGATGATCTGGAGCATAGCAGTCCAGGGAAGGCTTAAGAGACTCGTCACAAAATACAGCAAGGAACAGGCCGCTTCGGGCAAGACCGCAAACGACTGCGTAAGAGAGATGCTCGCCATGAACGATGTCTATGGCGTGACGATGGATCATGTGGGCGGTGAGCTGACAGATAACTTCAATCCCAAGGAGAACAAGATCTATCTGTCGGATTCAGTTGACGGCGGAACATCCATCACGGCCATCGCCATCGCGGCTCACGAGTGCGGTCACGCCTGCCAGGCATCTGATGCATGGCTTCCGTTCAAGATAAGACAGCTGATCGCACCTTTTGCCGGCATTGCATCCAAGCTCAGCGTATGGATCGCCATTGGCGGCGTGGTCCTCATGTATTTTGCTTCAAGATCGAGCAGCTTGTCTTATGATCTCGGCTACTGGATCTGTACGCTGGGAATCACTATCTACTCGGTAGTTTTCCTCTTCTATCTGGTAACTCTCCCGATAGAGCGTAATGCAAGCAAACGCGGACTTGATGCCATGAAGGCAGGAGGCTGGGTATCAGACGCACAGCTCAAGTCTGCAAAGAAGGTCCTCTGGGCTGCAGGCGATACATATGCAGTCGCTCTCGCCGGCTCGGCGGTAACACTGCTCAGGCTTCTTCTGTTAAGAGGAAGGGGAAGGAGAAGGTAAGGCTCATGTCTGATCCCGTAAAGATAACTTTTGACAGCGCATGCGGCAGCGAACTTAAGATCGCAGGATTCTTCAACGATTCTTCAGCTCCGGTGATAAAGGGCGTAGTTCAGATATGCCACGGAATGTCGGAGTATTACGGGCGGTATGATCAGATGGCAGAGCGCTTTAATGCTGCGGGCTACCATGTCTGCGGCATTGACATGATGGGTCACGGCGAGACTTACTTTGCCAACGAAGACAAGGGATATCCCAAGGGGTATTTCGGTGAGGGCAGGGACTCGTGGAAGAATATCCTTAAGGACATCATGCACATGCATGAAGAGGCCGTCCGCCGTTACGGCAAAGACGTAAAGTACATCCTCTACGGACACTCGATGGGATCGTTCGTAGTGAGGAGCATATACTCGCTCCCGGAGTATTCGGGAGAGTTCGACGGGTTTGTTTTCGCGTCGACGATGGGTCCCAACCCTGCGGTAGGCGTGGCAAAGTTCCTGGCCGGAGCGGGATGCGCTCTCGGAAGTGACAGGAAGGTCAACAAGCTTCTTACGACTCTCGCCTTTGGCTCGTACCTGAAGCGCATTCCCAACCCGAAGACCAATAACGACTGGATATCTACGGATGACAGCGAGGTCGAAGTATACAGGACGGATCCGATGCTCGGATTTAAGTTTACTTCCGGCGGATTCAGGGCACTGTTCAACATCGTCGGTTTTATACAGAGCAGCAAGGCGATGAACGATCTGTCAGGCAGGCCGTGCTTCTTTACTTACGGCTCGGAAGATCCTGTCGGCAATTACGGCAAGGGCGTAGAGCAGGTCATCGCGCGCATGAAGCAGCACGGCGTGGAACCGAAGTCAAAGAACTACGGACCGTACCGTCATGAGATACAGCGCGAGAGCGTTAGGGAAGAATACTTCTCCGATCTTGTGGAATTCTTTGACGGCGTCAGCCGAGCGTAACTATCAGTTCGTTGCCGGTGAATGAGATCATGGTGCCGTAGCCTGTCTGTTCAGGTACGGACTCTGATGCCGACACGATGTTATTGACACCTGCGAACACGATCCTCTTACGCTTGCCGAAATTCTGCGCCTGCACGGTTATCTTAGAACCTGCACGCGTTACGTTCAGTATGCCCGAAGCCGCCATGCCGTGTTCGAAGACTTCGCATACTGCAGTCTGGCCGTCAGCAAGAGCAAAGCATGTGAAGGTAAGACCTTCGAGCAGGGAGTGGTCGTGCGCCGCATCAGGCGTGCGTGTGGCGATTATCGTATTCGGTCTTACAAAAACGGGAACGGTACTGTTATCCGCCTTGCGGTTGATGTATCGGGGACCCTGGATCTTCTCATAGGTGAACAGGTCGGTCCAGATACCGGAAGGAATGTAGGCACGGACCTCACCCTCGGCATTCATTACCGGAGCAACGAGCAGGGCATTGCCGAGCATATACTCGTTCTCAAGCCCGCGCGCGAAAACATCTCCCGGGAACTCCGACTCGAGCAGCCTCATGACGGGAACACCGAAGCTCGCACCTTCCGCTATGGCTGAATAGATATAGGGAAGCAGGCTTGAACGGATACCTGAAAGGCTCTTCAGAGCGTCATAGGATTCCTGACCCATGTATTCTGCCGTGACCTTCTCGGGCGGCATGACGAGTCTGTAGTGGGGAGCAAACATTGCAAGTCCGAGCCATCTGCAGAACAGAGCAGGATCGGAAGTAAAAGGAACATCGATATTGACTTCAGGCACACCGGACATTCCGAGCGAGACAGCACTCCTCAGAGTCTGTGTGAGCGAGCAGAAATCCGCCGGCTTGGTGCGCAGGATATTGCCGTAAGGGATAGGCTGGTTGCCTGCCCTCAGGCTGTTGGCGATAACGGAAACGCAGTTCCTGCCCCTGATCCTGATCTCGCACTCGAGAAGGGCAGTGTTCAGTATGCCCGGGAAAGCGGTTACGAAGGAACTGTCTTCCACATTCTCTTCAAGCGCCTTAAGGATGAATGCGGGGATATCTGCTTCGAGGAAGTCGGCGCCTCTGCTGAGGAGAACGTCGCACTGGTTGGTGAACCAGTTACGCGCCGCGAGGTTGCCGAGATTGATGATTCCGACGTTGCCCACGTCCGTGGACAGAACGAGCGCCTTGCCGTTCTTGTCCTGAACGAGATAACCGCAGTCGAGGACTTCGGAATATTCCGGAGATCCGTCGGAGATGGCGGGCGTAACGGCCAGGCCCAGCTTGATGCCGGCATCGTGAAGGGCTCTTGCGAAGAGCTCATCGTTCTGGTAACGCGCGATATCCCACATGAAGCTGGCGCGGTCAAAAGACGGATGCCATGAGCCGCCGAGCCAGAGTTCCGTGACAGGCATTCCTATCGTGGACAGATCCCTTATGGAAGTCATTATCTCTTCTGCAGAGATCTTATAGTTGTTGTCGATCTTGAGCGTGATGCCGCGCTGCGGAACATAGGGCACGACACGGTTCCCCGCAAGGAGCTCGTATGTCGAGAAGATATCCATGATAGATTCGCCTACGATGATCTCATACTCGATCTCATCTTCGGGAACCGAGAAAGTCGTTGCCATTCCGTCGGCACCGACACTTATGTCTGAATTAAGAGTTGTGTTTACGAATACTCCGTAAGAAGCGGACGAGACTATGAAGGGGATGCCGCACTTTACTCTGGTTCCGTTCCTGAGGACAGATGCGCCTGCGGGACCTAATCCGAACAGATGCTCATCGGGTGAGATCTCAAGGCTTGCACCGGATACGGAGCCTTTGCCGGTTCCGCAGAAAGCGCTTCCCGCAGTCTCTGCTACGACAGGGCTGCCGCAGTAGTAATAACTGATCCTGAATTCTCCCGTCTTGGCAATGCGCGCTTCGAACGCACCGTTCTTGAAAATGATATCCGTGGCTGTCTCTTCAACACTGCAGCCCGACGAAGACTTGAGCGGCACCTGCACCTTGGACTTGGCGCGCGGTACGGTCCTCCTGGAGGAAATCTTGACGCCGATCGTTTTCGATGCCGGCGCGAAAAGCTCTATCGCGATCCTGCCCGGCACCTGCGTGCGGACTCTCTCCTGGGATGCGATGTCTTCCTTGTAGACGCAGCAGAAACACCTTATGGTAAGGATGTTGTCCGAGAATGAGACAGACTCGATTCTGTCGGGATGAATTATAGACTCCATAGATCTCCCCCTGAGTAATTATGAAAGCACTTATTCATTATTACATATTTATATTAGATTTTTGATATAATTGTCGCATGTTGGATGACAAGTTTGTTTCAGAAGGCAAAGAGGGTGTCCTGCCGCGTTATGTCCTTCAGATCCTGACTCTGATAGAAGAGGCCGGATACGAAGCTTATGTGGTCGGCGGGGCTGTGAGAGACATTGCCCTCGGCCTTGCTCCGCATGATTTTGATGTGGCGTCATCCGCTTTCCCTGACGAGATGATCGAGGTACTCTCCGCTGCCGGCATCAGGTATGTCGACATGGCGAGCAGACACGGCACGGTCACCGCAGTCACCTCCGAAGGCAATGTCGAGATAACGACTTTCCGCGTCGACGGTGAGTACTCTGATCTTCGTAGACCGGATGAAGTATCCTTTACCAGAAGCATAGAAGATGATGTGAGAAGACGTGATTTTACCGTCAACGCGATGTATCTCGGAAGAGACGGCAGCATCTGCGATATCACGGGAGGTCTGGCTGATCTCGAACGCGGCATCATAAGAGCGGTAGGCGAACCTGAAGTAAGATTCACAGAGGATGCGCTCCGCATATTAAGAGGTCTGAGGTTCGCGGCTAAGTACGGATTCGAGATAGATGATAAGACGTTCGAGGCGATGGAGAAGCTGGCTCCCAATCTCAGAGCCGTCTCCGGCGAGCGTGTCGCAGAAGAACTCAAAGGGCTCATCTGTGCCCCCGGTGCATCAGACATAATAAGGAAGGCATATCGCATCCTCGGCGTGATAGTTCCCGAACTCATCACATGTCACGGATTCGAACAGCACTCCAGATACCATGACAGGGATGTGTTCGAACACACTCTGGCTGTGCTCGACGGGATCCCGTTCAGAGATGATGATCCGGAAGGTGTCATACCCTGCCGCGATACGGAACTCGCGGCTGCTGCGATACTGCACGATCTTGGCAAGCCGGAGTGCTTTGTCATGAACGAAGACGGCATAGGTCACATGAAGGGTCATCCGGAAGTCAGCAGGAGGATAGCATCAAGAGTCCTGGGCGAGCTTAAGTGTCCCAGGGAATTTACTGAGAATGTCACCGGACTTGTCCTTCTCCATGACACATTCCTTAAGCCTGACAGATATATCGTGCACAGGTTCATGTCGGAGTACCCGCTGTCATTGCTGAGTAAACTTGCCGTACTTCAGAGGGCTGACATACTTGCCCATTCCGAATACGGACAAAACAGGATGGAAAGGCTGGATGCTCTCGAGAAGATAGAAGCGGAACTCATCAGAGAAGGCAAGGTATTCAGTATAAAGGAACTTGAGATCAAAGGCTCAGACCTCATTGCAGAAGGAGTCCCGGAAGGCCCTGAGGTAGGCAGGGTCCTGTCGGAGGTCTTTGATGCATATATGCGCGGCGAAGTCGGGAATAACACGGAAGAACTGCGTACATATGTTAGAGAACATATCTTAACAGTCCGTTAAAACATCGTTTGCACAGTACATAATTCCGTGATAGAAATGGCAATTCCTTCACAATTATAATCGTAGTATAAATCCATCAAGGGGGATCTATACTATGAAAAACTCAAAGAAAGGCTTTACGCTCTCAGAAGTACTGATAGTTGTTGCTATCATCGTTATTGTTTCCGCTGCAGGTATGGCCGGCATTGCCATCGCCGTACAGGATGCAAACGCACGCGGCGAGAAGATCCAGCAGCTGCATGGTGAAGGTAATTGGGAGGCCGAGGCTAACCAGAAGATCAAGGAGAATGTTCCCGTAGCAGGCGACGATGAAGTTCTGGAAGAATCTCTCGATACTCCCGCACCGACAGCAGGTGCAACTTCTGATTCCGAGACACTGGATGAAGGCACACCCACACCTACTGCAGGCTCAGGTTCCGCAGGCACCGGCACAGACAGCGGATCAACAGGTACGGGTACCGGCGGCGGAACAACCGATGCAGACACGGGTTCCACGGGCACAGGTACAGGCACGGGTTCCGGCAGCAGTTCTTCCACTGATGTTATAACAGACGCACCCGGCGGCAACTCCGGCTCTACAGGCGGCGGCGTAACGGCAACCAACGGCCTCGTTACCTCCGGCAAGGGCGTATCTGCCTTAACATCTTCCTCCAGCGGCGTAACTACTGTTACAGTTCAGAATGACAATTGGAACAAGGCTACATTTACTATTACCGATACAGGAGACGGTTATGAGCTGAATTTCACCGGTGACAATAAGTACATACTCGATCAGAATGTGTTCAAGGACATGTGGAAGGGAGAATCTTATACCCTGAATTCTGATCAGATCAACTACCTCAAGAATACATACGGATTAAGCATAGGATAAGGGTCTTTAATTAAGCACGACAACACTTTATATAGATCACCCTTGAGATTGGCCGCTCCATAACCGGAGCGGTCTTTCTTATTCAGTAAAATTCTCTCCGTGAAGGACAGATTCGGCGTGAAGGAGCTTCCTGGCAGCATCGGACTTGGGATCTGACAGGACTTCTGAAGTAAGACCTTCTTCGCAGACGGAGCCTTTGTCCATAACGATTACGCGCGGACAGATCTGACGCACGATGTGGATGTTGTGCGTGATAAGAAGGAATGATGTGCCGCGCTCACGGTTGATGTCGGTAAGGAGCTTAAGGATCTCGGAAGCCGAACTTGAATCGAGCGAAGAGAACGGCTCGTCCGCGACGATAAGTGAAGGCTCTAAGATAAGACTCATCGCAATGGCTATGCGCTGACGCTGACCTCCGGATAACTGACGCGGTTTACGCGAGAGATACTCGGGTGACATTCCGACATCCTGCAGTGCACTCTCGACACGTTTCCTGCGTTCTTCCTTGGTGAGCTTTATTCCTGCTGCCCTTAACGGTTCCAGCAGATGCCATTCTATTGTGTGCGCCGGGTTAAGACAGGATACGGGATCCTGGAATACCGCGCCCGTCTGTTTGTCGTTACACGTTATGCTGCCTCCGTGCGGCATCAGTCCGAGAAGAGTCTTGACCAGCGTGGTCTTGCCGCAGCCGGAGCTTCCGATGAGACCGAGCATCTCGCGCGGATATATCTCGAGGCTCGCACCCTTAAGGACATTCGAAGAAGAATTGTCATAGCGTGCGGTGATGTCTCTGGCGACCAGCACCGGGCTTGCCGAGTAATCGACAGTTGCGCGCTCGAGACCGAGCATCCTCGTATCGAGCCTTGCGTTGGTGAGGAGCTCGGCGGTATAACCGCTCCTCGGATGAAGGAGCATCTCCTGCGTCGTGTCCCTGTCCACGATCTCGCCTTCGCGCATTACCATTACGCGGTCGCAGAAGTTCCTGACTGCAGACAGATCGTGTGAGATGAATAGCACTGTCATGTGCATCTTATGGCATATCTCCTTGAGGAGATTCAGTATCTGTATCGTCGTGACCGTATCGAGAGAAGAGGTCGGTTCATCGCAGATGAGAAGCCTCGGTTCGAGAAGTGCGGCACCTGCGATAAGGACGCGCTGACGCTGACCTCCGGACAGCTGATGCGGATAACGTGAATATATCTCTTCAGGATCTGCGAAGCCGCATGTTCCGAGCATCTCGAGCACGCGCTTCCTGCGCTCTGTCTTATCCTTCATGCCGTGAGTGAGAAGGATCTCATCAAGGTTGGTGCCTATCTTCATCAGCGGGTCAAGCGCAGTCGAGGGTTCCTGGAAGATGACACCTATGTTGGAGCCCAGCATCTGTCTTCTCCTGCGGGGCTTCATCGCAGTGAGATCCTCACCTGCAAACTTGATGCTTCCTTCGGTTATGACCGCACCTTCCGGAAGCAGGCCTGCGATGGCCATGGCGGTCATGGTCTTGCCGCTTCCCGAGTTGCCTATGAGGCCTAAGATCTCACCGTCCCTTATACCGAAATCAATATCCTTCAGCACGGGCTCCGGGTTCGGGTCGTGCCTGGTCGGGAAGGCGAGGGACAAGTGATGGACTTTGACTATGTGCGTATGTCTGGGCATCAGGAATCACTCCTTCCCGAATACGATACGCGTATTCCTTCAGACAGGAAGTAAAGTCCGAGTATATAGAATATGAGCATGAGCGAAGGGAATATGACCAGCCACGGAGCCGTCAGCACATATGCCTTGCAGTCTGCGAGCATCTTGCCGAAGCTTGCATCCGGCGGCTGCACTCCGAGTCCAAGATAGCTCATTCCGGATTCAAACAGCGTCATGTTTGCCAGACCTATGACCGTCGCGGGAAGAAGCTGCGGCATCAGGTTCGGCAGTATGTGCGAATACATTATCCTGACAGGCTTTACGCGCATGACCTTCGCATGCATTATGAAGTCCCTCGTCTTGAGTTCCATCGCACCGGCACGGCACACTCTCGCAAATGTCGGCGCGAAAACAAGTCCCAGTGCCCACACGACGTTGAACATCGACGGACCGAAGACCGCCACCGCCACGAGTGCGAGCAGGATTCCGGGGAAGCACATTATGCTGTTGTTGAAGAGCATTATCACCCTGTCCGGGAACCCGCCGAAGTACCCTGCCGGAAGGCCGGACAGCACCCCGAGGAAGAGCGCTATCGCCACACCCGCGATCGAGATGAAGATGGTGTATTTGGAGGCGTCCAGTATCCTTGAGAAGACGTCTCTTCCAAAACTATCCGTGCCGAAAAGGTGTGCACCGGAAGGCGGGAGTAAGATCTCTCGCGCACTGGTCGCATTGGGATCGTAGGGCGAGCAGATAAGAGACATCACGAATGCCAGCAGGACTATCCCGAGGAAGACCGCGCCTGTGATAAAGAATGTACGAGCTCTGAATGAGGAGGCTTTGGACTGCATGTTTTCCTCCTACTTGAGCCTGATGCGCGGATCCGCGATACTTGCCAGGATGTCAGATACAAAATATAAGATGACAGTAATGAGTGCCAGATAGAATATCATTCCGGACATCAGAGGGAAATCTCTTCTGTCTATCGCAGTGAGCAGGAGCCTTCCCAGGCCGGGAAGATTGAACACCTGTTCCACGATCAGGCTTCCGCCTAATATATCGGATAAGACCAGAGTGATTATCGTGATGGAAGATACGTTGGAATTGGGAAGGACATGCCTTAAGAGTATCCTCGCTTCAGACAGTCCGTGACTGCGTTCTGTCTTAACGTACTCCGATGCATTCTGTTCGATTATAGCGGAGCGCATGAACTTGAAGGTCATCGCTATTTTCGGAAGTGCGATGGCAAATGCAGGGAGAGCGAGACTTGCGATGTAATTGCCGAAGCCTTTCTCCGGCGGAGCGTATTTGCCCATGGTAAAGATATGAAGGACTCCCGATGCCAGCACGATCAGGAGAAGCGACAGTACGAACGGCGGGATTGCAAAGAGCACATGTCCCAATATCGAGCAGATCGTATCTCCGATACGGCCGGGGCGTCTCGCGGAGAATACCGAGAGCGGATATGAGACCGCGATCACCATGATGAGCGCGAGAATGCTCATGCCGAGCGTTACCGGAAGTCTCTGCGCGATGAGGCTTATGACAGGAACCTTGAACGAAGATGAGTCACCGAGGTTGCCGGTGAATGCGCCTGCGACCCATGTGATGTATCTTACGGGGAGAGGCTGGTCCAGACCTAATTCCGTTCTGAGCCTTGCAACCTGTTCGGGTGAAGCATTGGGTCCCAGCATTATCTGCGCGGTATCGCCGGGGATTATCGAGAATGCCGCGAAAGTCAGGAACGAGACAACAAACAGCGTAGCAATAAGTTCGATGAACTTAAGCCCTGCGTATTTGAGATTCTGTCTTGTGTTCAGTGACACCCTGCCGGCCTCCTTACTTACCAGATGTTTGTACTATTATACATATAGAATAACGGGCCGCCATATGGCAGCCCGTCTGTGTTTTTGTTTACCGTCTGCTCTTATTCTACGACTTTTACCTGTGACATATCCTGTACGTACATCGGATAGACGTTATAACCGGTAAGTCTTACGGATACTGCCGTAAGTGTTGTCGGATCCTGGATGTAGCAGGAAGCGTTGTCTTCCACCATGATGTTAAGGATATCGTGGTAAGCTTCTGTTTTCGCGCTGTCGTCAGCGAGCGTGGGGATCTCGGCAAGGAGTGCATCAACTTCGCTGTTGGAGTAGTTGATGAAGTTGTCGGAAGAATCAGAAGCATAACGCTGCAGTACATCGTAAGGAGCGTAGTCGCTCGTGAGGCAGATGACCGTTGATTCATACTCGCGGTTTGTGTATACAGTCTCAAGCCATGTTGCCCAGTCTACCTGCTCGATCTCGAGATCGATACCGACGGCAGAGAGCTCGGATGCGAGTTCGACTGCAGTGTTGACGTGTACGAGGTAGTTGGAAGGAACGGTAACGGTGAGTTCGAATCCGTCGGGATAGCCGGCCTCTGCAAGGAGAGCCTTTGCCTCATCGATGTTCTGAGAATATGTTCCGTCAAGTGAAGTATCGTAATAAGATCCCATTGCAGGGCTCATTGCAGTAGTAAGCTCAACGCCTGCGCCGCCCATCGTTACCTCGATGATGTCCTCTCTGTTGATGGCGAGGTTGATGGCTTCACGAACGCGTGCGTCATCCAAAGGTGCAACCGCGTTGTTGAGTGCGAAGATCTGGACCATGTTGGAACCGTTGGACTCGATCGTAAACTGTGTGGTATCGAGCTGCTCTGCGCGTATGGAATCAAGGTAAGGGAAGATATCGATGTTTCCGTTCTGGAGTTCGAGGAGACCGGAGTCCATATCTGCGCAGATCTTGAATGTAACGGTATCAAGATAAGGCAGACCGTCCTGCCAGTAGTTCGGGTTCTTAACGAGAGTTACATTCTCGCCTATGGTATATGAGTCGAACATGAACGGGCCCGTACCTACGGGTGCAGCTTCGCAGTTATCGTAACCGTCAGGGATGATGCCCGTGGTGAAATAGCTGAGCAGCTCGCTGTTGCCGGACTCGAGGGTAACTACGACCTTGCCGTCATCACTCTTCTCGACGTCCTTGATGCAGTCAAGTTCTGTTACGAGTGCGGTGCCGTCCTGTGAGTCAAGAAGACCGGCAGCACGCTTCAGCGAATAAACGACATCGTCAGCGTCAAGCGTGTCACCATTGTGGAATGTAACGCCTTCTCTGATAGTGAAAGTATAGACAGAAGAATCTTCTGAGATCTCGCAGTCTGTGGCGAGGCAGGGATTCAGTGTGCCTGTTGAATCGAACTTATAGAGTCCCTCATAGATGTTGAAGATGAGTTCCTTATCGCCTGCAGCTACTGCTGTGTGAGGATCGAAGGAAGAAGGCTCCTGTGTGATGCCTACTACTGCTTCTCCGCCGTATACTGCATCCGCATCTGCTCCGCTTGCTTCAACTGCGCCGCTTGCATCGGGCTCACCTGAAGCAGAAGTGCCGGGCTGTGTCTGATTGCATGCGCACATACCCGCGCAAAGTGTCAGACCCAAAATAGCGGAAACCGCTTTCTTAAAGGCTTTTGACATGTGTTAGTCCCCCCCTAATTTGCTTATTGCTACAAATTATAAATGTGCGTAAAAAACTGACAAATGACGGATATTACAAATAAGAGTAGTAACTTGGCGGTTTTATGGGTAAAGTTCATAATTTTTTAATTTTAATAAGTAAGAAAAATCTAATATTTTCTTGACTGGTGGAGTATAATACATGAGTGATTATTCTGACCATGATCAGAAAGAAGAAATTTAGGGAGTACTCATTACTATGAAAAAGTGTCCTGTATGCGGCGTCATGATGGGAGACAATGTCGCTCGTTGCTCAATGTGTAAGTACGATTTCCAGAAGGCTTCACAAGGCAACACTGAAGAAGCTTCGGCAGAAGCAAAGCAGATCCTTGAGAAGAAGGCTCAGGAGAACATTGCAAGAGCAGAAGCTAAGAGATCCGAAGAAGAGAAGAGGATCATCGAAGCCATCGAGAAGCTTCAGCGCGATTACGATACACTGCATGATAAGTTTGAATCCGAGAAGGCTAAGCTTGATTCGGAGTTTTCCACTATACAGAAGAAGAAGCTCGACGAGAAGATATCTCTTGAGCAGGCTGTAGAGAGCATCAGGAGCGATCTCGAGACGGTAAGGACCAGAAGAGACGAGATCAAGGCTCAGTGCGACAACATGGAGAAGGAGTCGAAGGCTAAGTCCCAGAAGGAACACGACGAGATGATCCTTGCAGCCAAGCAGGAGCAGGAGCGTATCCTCAAGGAGACACAGCAGCAGACAGAGCAGCTCGCCATCCAGGTCGAGAAGGAATTCGGCGAAGCGATGGCAAAGAGAGACGAGCTCGTTGCTGAAGCCAAGGAAGTACAGGATCTCCTTAACAATTCCGATAAGATCAAGAAGGCAAGAGAAGCTGAGATCAAGGATCTTGATGCCCAGATCGCGAAGCTGAACGAAGACTTCGAGAAGGAGAAGATCAGGATCGCGGAAGAATCCAAGAAGGTATCCATGGAGCAGGCAAGTGAAGCCCTGAAGATCAAGGATGCCGCAGAGAAGGACAGAGACGCTGCCATTGCCGAGAAGGAGAAGGCAATAGCTGAGGCTAATGCCGAGCGCGACAGGATCGTTGCAGAACTCGAAGAGCGTAACAAGAAGGCTCAGGAAGAACTCGACGGAATGACCGAGCAGGCAAGAGGCGTCATGGCTGAAGCTGAAGAGGCACTCGCCAAGCGCGATTCCATCAAGAAGGAGATCGATGAGTTCCAGAAGACCGCATCTACGCAGCAGGCCGAATTAGACAAGGTCCTCGCAGAGAAGCGCAGCGGTATTGAAGAGCTCGAGTCCAAGAAGACAGAAGCTGAGAATCAGCTTACCGAATACTACAAGCAGCAGGAGACACTCACAGAAGACATCGAAGGTCTCAAGGGCAAGCTTGACGAGGCTAACAGGATCATCGAAGATTCCAAGAACGCTACAGTCCTTGCAGAAGCTGCTGCCCAGGAGATCGTTCTCAATGCCGAGAAGCAGGCCGTATTCCTTAAGGAAGCAGCTCTGAGCGAGAGCCAGAAGGGTGCCATGCTGAAGCAGATCGAAGAGAAGGAAAACAAGATCAAGGAGATTGAGATGGAGAAGGCTGAACTTGAGAAGAAACTCGCTGCAATGGATGAATCTATCGCAGCTCTCGAGAAGAAGATGAAGGAAGGCATCATGGTAAGCGGCGCCGCTGACGGCCCGAAGGAATACTGTGTTGAAGTCGTAGCACACAACAACATTTCCGAGGTTGATGTCGATAAGCTCCAGGGTCTTCTCGACAAGAAGGCAAAGGACGGCTGGAAGCTCGTATCCGCAGTTAACGATGACGGCGGAAAGATCATCTCTTCACTTGAAGGTTCCGAGAGTTCCGCTTCGCTTTCTTCGCTGGCAAATAACTCATTCGATTCGAAGGAAGACCGTCTCGTTCTTATCTTCGAGAGACCGGCTGCAGGTACTGCAAAGAAGTCAAAGTAAGCCTTTAAGAATACAGACATTCAAGGGGTCGCAGGTGCGGCCCCTTATATTTTTCATTTATATATCGGCGCTTTCTGGAGGTCCACGCAGCCTTATCCCGAAATGCACAAAAAATATACACGCATGCGTGTGTTGTTTGTGGAAATGGCACATCAAATACTTTATAATGGAAAAGTTACTGAAATTTGATTTTAGGAGGAAAGACTGATGGAAAATTATTCCGCAGACAAGATTCGCAACATTGCCCTTTTCGGACATATCGGCTCCGGTAAGACAACTCTTGCTGAGGCTATTCTGTTCTATACCAAGGCAATATCACGCCAGGGCCGTATTACGGACGGCAACACGACAATGGACTACGATCCCGAAGAGATCAAGCGCCAGATGTCAGTAAGCCTTTCTGTAGCATGCTGCGAATACAAGGGCAGCAAGATCAACATCATCGACACACCCGGTGACTTCGACTTCCTGGGCGAAGAGATGAGCGGTATCAGAATTGCTGATTCAGGTGTCATCATGATTTCCGCCAAGGGTGGTACTTCCGTCGGATCACAGAAGGCTGTAAGGCTTCTCGACGACAAGAAGGTTCCCTATCTTTTCTTCGTTAACCGTATGGACGAGCCCAACGCTGATTTCGAGGGTGTCGTATCCAGAATGACAGAGCGTTACGGCGATTCCGTTATCCCGCTTTCCTTCCCGATCATGAAGGACGGCAAGATGACAGGTATCGTCGATGTTATGAACCGCAAGGCTTTCTCGATCAACGAGAAGAGCGGCGCTTTCGAGGAGTTCGAGCTTCCCGCAGAGTATGTTGACCGCGTAGACGAACTTCAGGACAAGGTCAATGAGGTCGTTGCTGTTGCAGACGAGACTCTCATGGAGAAGTATTTCGCAGGCGAGCCTTTCACAGAGGACGAGTTCCGTCACGGCGTTCACGTCGGTTTCCGTGAAGGCAAGCTCCACCCGATCTACTGTGGTTCCGCATTCATGAACTGGGGTATCGACTTCCTGCTCAACTGCATCGCGAAAGACACACCTCCTGCAGGCAAGAAGCCCGCTCTTACCGCAACTCTTCCGAGCGGCGGCACACAGGAGATCACATGCAAGATCGAAGATCCGATGGCTGCATTCATCTTCAAGACCATCTCCGATCCTTTCGTAGGAAAGATCAGTATCTTCAAGGTCAACGCAGGTACACTCCGTGCGAATTCCACTGTCTATAACGCAACAAAGGGCAGAGAAGAGAAGATCGGCGGACTGTTCTTCCTCCGCGGCAAAGAGCAGATCGCTACAGACAAGGTTACTGCAGGCGATATCGGTGCAGCTTCCAAGCTCGTCGAGGCAGATACTAACGATACGCTCTGCGACCGTTCACGAATCCTCGAGATGCCTAAGATCAAGTTCCCTTCGACATGTCTTTCCAAGAGCATCGTTCCCACAAAGAAGGGCGATGAAGATAAGCTCATGACTGGTCTTGCAAAGCTGTCCGAAGGCGACCGCTGCTTCAGAGTCGAGACCAATGCAGAGACAAAGCAGATGGTCATCTCCGGTATCGGCGATACACAGCTCAATGTCCTCGTATCTCAGCTCAAGAGCAGATATAACATCGACTGCACTCTCGAACCCATGAAGGTTCCTTACAGAGAGACGATCCGCAAGAAGGTCAAGGTTCAGGGCAAGCACAAGAAGCAGTCCGGCGGACACGGCCAGTATGGTGATGTTTGGGTCGAGTTTGAACCCAACCCCGAGTCCGAAGCACTCGTATTCGAGGAGAAGGTTTTCGGCGGCGCCGTACCTAAGAACTATTTCCCGGCAGTTGAGAAGGGACTCCAGGAATCCGTACAGAGCGGTATCCTCGCAGGCTATCCGGTAGTTAACCTCAAGGCTACTCTCGTAGATGGTTCTTACCACCCCGTAGACTCTTCCGAAATGGCGTTCAAGATCGCTGCAAACCTCGCTTTCAAGGCAGGCATGGCAGCAGCAGATGCCATCATCCTCGAGCCTATCTCCAAGGCTGAGATCCATGTACCTGAGGACAAGCAGGGCGACATCATGGGCGACCTCAACAAGCGCCGCGCAAGGATCGTCGGTATCGATGCAGACGATCAGGGTTCTGTCATCCACTGCGCAGTTCCTTCCGCTGAGATGCTCGACTATGCTACAGACCTTAAGTCCATGACTCAGGGCCGTGGCTGGTTCGTACTGTCTCACGCACGTTATGAACCCGCTCCGAATGACGTTGCACAGAAGGTCATCGAAGCTGCAAAGGCTGAGCAGGAATAAGATTCCGGTAAATCAATAACAAAGAGCTGTCTCATATGAGGCAGCTCTTATTTTGTGTTTGTTTTTTGATAGATCAGAAGACCTTGTAGATCGTCGTGTCTTCTTCTGCGAAGTATGCAACCTGTGTGAGGTTCTCTTCGAAGAACTTGCGGTTGAATGCTATGCCGCCTTCAAATACTGCCGTATCGAATTCGGGGTCGGCAATGACGTACTTGATGTTACGCTCCATGCAGTAACGCCTGAACTCGTCTATGTTGCCGTTGCAGCCGGTCATGAGCCAACAGTAGATCGCATCTCGCGTATAGGTATCGTGACCGGAGGACCATGCGTAGTAAGGCCATCCGTAATACATCGGTCTTCCTGCGAGGATGAAGCGGTTCATTGACCACATCGGCGTAAGGAATACATCTGAAGGGTCGGTGTTCTCTTCGATCCACTTGGTAAGCGGAGACTCGGTGTTGACCTGGATGGGGTCGCGGTTGATATTCACATATGTGCACCACTCGGATATTCCGGTTGCCGTGAGAGGCACCATGAGAGCAAGGGCGAGGATCACTCCTGCCACCTCAAGTGCTATCCAGGCAGGAAGGGCGAGGCCTTTGCGTTCAGTCTTGGGCGCAGGGATCTCTTCGTGCGACAGATCACCTATAGCTGCAGGCTGCCCGGGTTCTGAGGGCGTCTCTTCTTCAGACACGGCCTCTGCCGGAAGTTCTTCTTCGGGGATTATTATCTCCTCGGGAAGATCGGTCAGATCTTCTGCCGGCAGGTCTGCTGCCTTCTCTTCGGCGGGCACGATCTCGGCCGGGGCTTCGTCTCCGAATGCCGGCATCGATACGGAAGGTGCGGGAACGATCTCCTTGAGTGCCTCGCTGCCGGGTCTTACGGGAGCAGCTTCAGCATCAGCGGTATCGCCGAAAACCAATTCCGCAGGAACTTCTTCCACGGGAATCTCTTCTGCTGCGGCGGTATCTTCAGCCTCGATCGCCGCGATAGCCGTCTCGCTGACCTCGGGTGTCCTTATGTCGCCTTCGGGAGCCGGTACTGCGGCTTCGGTCTTCTCCTTGCCGCGGATCTTAAGCGGGATAAGGAACAGACCGGATACGAGGATGGCGACGAAGACATCCATCAGGATCAGGGTTATCTGTATGAACTTGTGGTTCGCGAGCATCTCCAGAGTTACCTGGAACAGGAATGCGAATCCGAACGGAACGCAGAATCCGAGATAGAGGATGAAGCGGTATACGGGGCGCTTCTTCATAAGGTCATATACGAAGAATACGGCAGAACAGATGAACGCCAGGATCAAGGTAAATCCGGTAACGATGAAGATGTATCTTGCCAGTTCATAGAACGTGAACTTGCTTCCTGCCTCTCCGAGGATGAATCCCGGAATGAATTTGAAGCTGACTATGCTCGAGTAGCCGCCGGAGAATGCATGCGACTGAGCTACGGCGGATACGACCGCGACGGCACCTGTTATGACATGGATCAGACGGCTCTCAGAGAATATCCCTATGAATGCCAGGATGAGCAGCAGCGCTATGAGGCATGAACCGTGGAAGTACGGCATGACAAAGACGAACAGTGATGCAAGGATCGCGATAGACCAGGGCTTCAGCGGGTCGGCCTGTCTGGGAAGCCACGCGTTGCGCGAAGCGACAAAGCTCCTGAAGCCTTCCTTGGATACTGCGATGCACATTCTTCTTAAGAACGGGATGAAGATTATCGTCATGATGACTATGACTGATATTCCGAGCATCAGATGGCGCTGGTTGGGGTAGACATTGATCGCCCAGATACCCCAGTCGTCTTTCTCCGTGACCCTGTACCACATATTGAACCGGGTTATCGATATTACGGCTGTCTTAAGGTCGTTGCCGGCAGCCATGAGATCCCTGATGTGGAAGAATACGTTCAGAGAACTCCTGAAGAGCACGAATACCGGTGCGAGAAGATATGCGAGGCGCCTTCCGCTCAGAAGGACCGCGAGTAATCCGAGGAGTATGAACGCGCAGACCATGGCGATGACAGACGGGATATTGAGCGCCGCGTCGATCGACAGTCCGAGATATTCGAGCATTCCGCAGAAGAAGTAGAACAGGAAATGATACTGTATGCCGTCACCTGAGAAATGCATGTACTGCGTAGGGAAGTTGAAACCCTTTCCGAACGAGGATATCAGCGCAGTGTGCGGAGACAGGTCCGAGAAGGTCGAGTTGCCGCAGAGAAGGATCCCGTTCTCAATCCTGTATGTGTAGAACATGAGGAAGGTGGCGGCAGCGGTGAATAGGACCGTGCCTATGCCGTAGAACAGGGCATTCTTGAGGCTGTATTCATAAGGGCTGATCTGCGACAGATCAGCTGATGCGGCTGAATCGCGGACAGTTCTTCTGCGGGCGATCAGGATCACTCCGGACAGAACGACCCAGATGACGAGTGCGAAGGTCAGTATGATGCCGCCCTTCATGCACAGGTCGTGATTCGGGATGATGTAGGACAGTCCGAGCGTGACAAAATAATTAAGAAACGGCACGCACATTATGCCGAGGATAAGTCCTGAAGGTACTATAAACAGTGAATTGGGAATCCTGTCTATTATCTTCTTTGACGGCGCACACGCAAGATACAGTCTTCTTACGTCGGGCACGAGAAGTGTCATCAGCGTAATGCCGAATGCGGCGCACATCAAGATATAGAGTAATGCGAGCATAGTTTCCCCCTTTTATTATTTATTAAGTATATCAATCATTAAGGGTTTCTATATTACAAGGAGATTACCGATTTTTTCACGTGAAAATAGAGGGAGTAATTGGGGTATAATGCAAAAGTATCATTTGTAAGCATTGAGGTGATCCTATGAGAATAACGGTTCTCGGCGGCGGCCTGTCGCCCGAACGTGACGTATCTTTGAAGTCCGCGAGCCTTATCGCGAATGCCCTTCTGTCGAAGGGACATGAGGTGGCGCTCGTCGATCTTTACGAGGGCATCGAGAACGACCGCCCTGCGGAGAGCTTTTTCCGCCGCGGTACGGTCGCACCTTTTACTTATACCATCCCCGAGACAGAGCCTGATCTCGAGGCCATCATCAGACAGCACGGCGGCAGACGCCAGTGGGTCGGCCCACGCGTCATCGAGCTCTGCCAGTATGCGGACAGGGTTTTCCTGGGCCTCCACGGAAGCCACGGCGAGAACGGCCAGATCCAGGCTGTGCTCGATGCTTTCGGTGTGGCATATACCGGATGTGACTACCTGGGATGCGCCATAGCCATGGATAAGGGTATCTCCAAGGCGATCGTCGCCGGAGCAGGTATCCTCACCGCAAAGTGGGTAACGGGCATGCCGGACGAGATTCCTTCAGACAGGATGCTCTCAGAGATCGGTCTGCCCTGCGTGGTCAAGCCCATCGGCTGCGGTTCGTCCTGCGGTGTATCCATCGTTAATACGATCGAGGAATATCAGGCAGCGGTTGATATGGCAGCTGCTTATGACCAGCCCATCCTTGTCGAGCAGTTCATCAAGGGACGCGAGATAACGGTATCAGTCCTTAACGACAGGGCGCTTCCCATTACCGAGATAATCCCTCACGAAGGCTTCTATGACTACAAGAACAAGTATCAGGACGGTCTGACGACTCACATCTGTCCTGCGAATATCGAACCCGAGGATTATAAGAAGGCGCAGGATCTTACGCTGAAGATCTTCGGCCTGCTCAAGATGACCCAGTACGGAAGAGTGGACATGATCTACGTTGAAGACAAGCATGAGTTCTGGTTCATCGAGGCGAACAACCTCCCGGGCATGACGAACACCTCGCTGCTTCCTGAGGCTGCGAAGGTCGAAGGCCTTGCATACGAGGATCTCTGCGAGCAGCTTGTACTGAACTGCGGAAGAGGCTGAGAGCAACATCAAAACTGACTTATAAGGCGCACCCTTCGGGGTGCGTTTTGTTGATACAGCCCTGAGGATAAGTTAAAATACAAGAACTAGATCTTGTGCCGAAGGGGTGAGTTCCAATGAACATGAAAAGAGCTGATTATATCTCGTGGAACGAGTATTTTATGGGTGTGGCCACACTGGCTTCCAAGAGGTCCAAGGATCCCAACACGCAGGTCGGTGCCTGCATCGTCGATAAGGACAATTACATCGTTTCAGTAGGATATAACGGCATGCCTCTGGGATGTTCTGACGATGAATTCCCCTGGGAGAGACAGGGCGGAACGCTCGATACGAAGTATGCATATGTAACACACGCCGAGCTCAACGCCATCCTCAATTCCAAGACTGCAAACCTCGAAGGTTCAACCGTATACGTTACTCTGTTTCCGTGCAATGAGTGCACCAAAGCTCTCATTCAGAAGAGGATCGGCAAGATCGTCTACCTGGATGACAAGTACCACGATACGGATACATCAGAGGCAGCAAGAAGGATGCTCGATAGCGCCGGAGTCAAGTACGAGAGATACGATCTTACAGGAAGGGACATAACGATCTCACTGTGATCCCCGGACAGAATAATATGAACAAGCTTTACCGAAAGACTATCTCTGCGGTCATTACTTTAGTGTTCGTGATCCTGGCGATCCCTGCACAGGTCCTTGCTGCGCCTTCGGGTTCTGCGACAGTCAACTGCTGGGGCAACGGAGGCCAGATAGAGGTACAGCTCTCGGGATGCGACGGATATGCGGCCATCACGGTCGTAGCGGAATTCTCGGGAAGCATCGATTCGGCTACCGGATGGGGATTCGATACATACACGATAAACGGCAACCAGGTCACCGCGACGGTATCCGCGAGCGGATCCAACAGCTGGGGATTCAACAGCAAAGTCGGCATACAGGTCACGGGTTCGGACATAACGTCCGCATCGCTGATCTCCGTGTCCGGTGACGGCGAGAGCGGTTCGGTCAATGAGACGGCGGCAACCACTGCAGCGCAGCAGTCAGGCAATCAGTCAGGAGACAGTGCCTCTTCGAATGTCACTGTTACCATCTCCGGTCCCGCGGAGAACAAGGCCGGTGTTGCAGGTGATGACTGGCTTACTACGGATGGTTCGAAGATAGTCGACATGAACGGTACGGAGGTATGGCTTACCGGTGTGAACTGGTTCGGATACAATACCGGAACGAACATTTTCGACGGCGTGTGGAACTGCAACCTGAAGGAATCGATAGAGGGCATAGCAGATCGCGGCTTCAACCTCCTGAGGATCCCGATGTCTGCCGAGCTTCTGCTGCAGTGGGAGAACGGAGAATATCCCCAGGCAAACTATAACCAGGCGCTGAATGCGGAGCTTACGTCTCTTAATTCGCTCGAGATATTCGATTATGTCCTCGAACTCTGCGAAGCTAACGGCATCAAGGTCATGATAGACATACACACAGTCAAGACCGATGCTTCCGGACACAACTATCCTCTGTGGTACAGAGAGGACATGACGACGGAGGACTTTATCGAATCCCTTACATGGCTGGCGGAAAGATATGCCGGCAATGATACGATAATCGCTTACGACCTGAAGAACGAGCCGCACGGCAAGGCATCAGAGTCAGAATTCGCGATATGGAACGATTCCGATCTTCAGAACAACTGGAAGATGGTGGCAGAGGAGGCCGGCAACGCCATACTTGATGCCAATCCTTATGTCCTTATAGTTATCGAAGGCATTCAGATATATCCGATCGATCCCGTGGCAAATGATTTTACGTCAACGAACGATGAGGATTATTACAACACATGGTGGGGCGGCAATCTGATGGCGGTCAAGGACTATCCGATAGACTTCGGTTCGGAGGAGCGTAATAAGCAGATCGTATATTCGCCGCACGACTATGGTCCGCTCGTATATGAGCAGCCGTGGTTCGAGGGCGGATTCACATACGAGTCGCTCTATGAGGATGCCTGGTACGACTACTGGCTCTATATAGAAGAAGAGAATATTGCACCCATCCTCATCGGCGAGTGGGGAGGCTTCATGGACGGAGGCCCCAACGAGGAATGGATGACATATTTGAGACAACTTATTGCAGAAAAGAATATACATTTTACCTTCTGGTGTTATAATGCTAACTCGGGTGATACCGGAGGCCTGGTTCTGGATGATTTCACGACCTGGGACGAAGAGAAGTACGGCTTCGTCAAGGAAGTCCTCTGGCAGAACGAGGACGGACAGTTCATCGGTCTGGATCACGAAGTTCCGCTGGGAGCAAACGGCATCTCGCTGTCTGATTATTCAGGCAAGGAGGTTCAGCCCGTGGCAGCTCCTTCAGAGACTTCCGCAGCGAGTACTGACGCAGAGACAACGCCGGATCCTTACGAGACCGAAGTGCTGCCGTCAACCGGTGCTTTAGAAGAGAATGCTGTCAGTACAACTGCAGACAGGATGTTTGTTGTTGCGATCGTCCTGATCGGTACGGCAGGACTTGCAGCCATAGTAGTAATCGTATTTACTATTATCAAAAAGAGAAAAATGAGCGAAAATAATAAGTAGACTAGCAAGGGGTGAAGTCAGATGATCGAGAAGTTTTTTGCCTTATTCGGAACCGTGGGAGGGTATATCATCATCGGTTCTGTAATCGTGCTTATAGTGGCGATTATAGCATTCAAGATATCCAAGGCACGCGAGAATAAGAGAGAACAGTATCGCGAGAGTCTCGGTGACATCAAGCGTACGGAGCAGGTTATCAAGGGCGTAAGTTACAGATCCCGCGTTAACAGCGGTGAAGTTGTGGATGAACCCGTACCGGTCAAAGACACAGGCATCAAAGTTCATGAGAACGAGAATGTCCAGCAGCAACAGGAAGTATTCGGCAAGGTAATGAGATCGAGGAAGAAGCATCAGCCTACCGAGAGAGAGCTTGCCATGCAGAAGTACGGTGAGCACATGGTAGTTAACGGCTATCTGCAGAAGTCCAATACCGCTCCGATCAGACCCGTATATTCCAATACGGCAAGTGCACGCCAGCAGCAGAAGAGCGAACTTAATTCCGACGAGGTCGGCGAAGAGGCTACGACTCCCGCCATCGTTACGGATTCCGCTGCACCCGCCAAGGTAAAGCCCACGGAGCTCAAGCCCCCTACGGCATCACGTGCTAACGAGCCTCAGGAGCATTCCGATGAATCCTATGTAAAGGATGCGATAAGGCCCGTAATCGGTTCCAGCGTTGCAAATTCCGTTCCGGAGAGACCTGCCGAGGTCCCCACGGAGACACCTAAGATCCTTCAGGATGAAGAACCTCTTCCGGCAGCAACAGAGCCTGCCAAGGGTTTTGCCCCTGCAAAGAACAAGGGACCGGTCAAGCGCCCGAAGAGTGATGTTCAGCGTAAGAACGAACAGTCCAGAGAAGAGCGCGAGAATCTCAGCGAATGATAATCTGAACAACTTAACAAATAACAAGGCGGTCTCATTGAGACCGCCTTATATTATCCTGGAGCCCCCATCCAGATTTGAACTGGAGACCTCATCCTTACCATGGATGCGCTCTACCTACTGAGCTATAGGGGCAAAAAACAACTGTTGAAGTATATCACAGACACTTCCCGTTGACAACATTATTCGATACTGCTGCTGTCGGGGAAGATGTGCTTGTCGTAGAAATGCTTTATGATCGAACGGCGGGTTACGATGCCGATGAACTTGTCACGGTCATCGACGATCGGAACGAAGTTTGTCTCCATCGCGCGGAGAATGAGATCGTCTATGGAAGAACCGATCTGGCAGGGAGGATTCTTCGTAGCAAGAGGGAACACGTCCGTGAGGATGAAGTCTTCAAGATTCTCGATCGCCATAGTGTGAGGTTCGCCGCCCTCGCCCTTTACTATGAACCAGAGAAGGTCACCCTCGCTGACCGTGCCTACATAGGTGCCGTCATGCTCGAGCACGGGGATGGCCGTGAACTTGCTCTGGTGCATCTTCTCGAGAACCTGACGGACGGTATAGTTGCTGTATACAAAAGTAACATCCTGCTTGGGACGCATAAAAAAAGCTATATTCATAAGATCATTCCATTCCTAAGTCTTTATCCAGTGATACCTGGAAAGGTGTTGCCGTAAGGCCGTTCTGGGCATGAAGCGGTGTAGGTCCGTATGAGAAATAAGCATAGCGTACCTTTGCCGGGAACTCGACTTCGGGACAGGACAGAAGTACCGTCTTACCGTCAAAATCCACAGCCGCATCGGCAGGGTAGAATTCTCCGTCCTCGCCGGCAACCTCGAAGCCCGATTCATTACCGCCGTAATCGGTGGCTATGTTCAGGAGCATGTAGTCGCCGCCGAAGGTGATCTCTACGCCTTCGCCTCTTCTGGCATCTACGATATAAGGAGCTACGGCATCGACATTCTCGAAGCCGTATACGAATTTCTGTGCAAGGAGCGCGAGCCTGTCGCCGGGTGTCTTCTTGTCTGCAGGATGCAGGTTATTGAATTCACCGCAGTCGGCGATGACGGCCATATAGACATCGGGAAGGTCTATCGCGACTATCTGCTGCTGCTCTCTCATTACCGGCCATGACATATCGTCGTAGCCCATGTATTTACGTTCCTTGGATATGAACATTGGAAGCTGACAGAACAGGAAGGGCAGTTCTTCATCGAAGAAGACTTCTCTCCATTCACGTATGAGAGTCTTGAAGACAGGTCCGTATTCATTCTGATAGCCGTCTGCGGCATCAGCTTCGCCCTGATAGAAGATAACGCCTCTCAGAGTATAAGGGGCGATCCTCAGGATCATGCATTCGAAGAATGAGCCCGGATGTCTGACCGCACGCAGACCGACCGGCGGGGGCCAGGGTTCCGGGCCGAACTTCATGTCGGCTTCGAGATAAGTCATGTACGGGTCATACTTGAGCGACTCTCTGATCATATTGTCATATACGGTCTTATTCACTTCGTATTCCCGCTGATATTGATCATATTCACTGTCAGTAAGAGATGCTGCGGCTTCATCAAATCCCTTTATGTAGAAGCGGCCTTCCTTTGTCTCCTTGAGGCTGTCAACACTCTGCCAACAGTCGATGGTGGAAGCACCGAAGCAGCATGTAATTATACCTATCTTGGAATCTAGCCTTACCTCGAGTGAGTGTGCAAAATAATATGCGATGCCGCTCATCTTACCGGCATTCTCCGAAGTTATCTCCACCCACTGTGATTCTTCCTCAGCCTTGGCCTGATCATCGTCAAGGAAGCCTGCCTTGGGGACATCATAAAGCCTTATCTCGGTCTTGCCGATCTTGGGAATGATATACTTGGCAAACTCGGTCCTGGCAAGGGGATACTCCATATTACGCTGTCCTGCAGCGAGCCAGACCTCACCGGCATAGCAGTTCTTCAAACGGATCTGCTCCTGATCATCCTCATACACTGCGAGTTCATAGGGACCGCCCGGTTCATCGGTAGGGTCCACACAAACGAGGAAACTTCCGTCATCCTCGGTACCGGCTACACCTGTAAGGACAGTCTTATCGTCTTTGATAAGGTCGCATCTGATCGTACGGACACTATCGCATGTACCGAAAATGCGGAACTCAGCTCCCCACTGGAACACGAGATTGTCCTTAAAAATACCGTTCAGTTTTATAGCCATAGTCGTATTATATACCCTCAGACAAGTCAAAAGGGTACATTCGTGTTAAATTTGTTGTTTTAGTTTAACCGAAAAACGCCTTGGCGAACAACAGAGCGGCATCCGTATTGCCGTTAACGGTAATGCTTCCTTCCGCGATGCCAGCATAAAAATCCTTGTTACCGGACAGGACCGCAGCGAAAACCTCCGCATCCGCATCGATATAGAAGGTAGCATCGTAATACTCGTAGGGAGCGACCTCTACGCGTCCCTCCTCGGACTTAATATAGATCGGGAGGTTATCGAGATTACCCTTGAGAGTGATCTGCGTAGCCATATCACCCCAGAAATCCATCTTGGAAGCCTTTGCGTTTACAGCCTTGAAGATGCTTCCGAATTCAGCTTCTACTCTCATGTCTCTTCCTCTTTGGTCTCTTCAGCAACGGTGGTAACGGCAGCAGGTTCAGCCTGCGTGTGCTCGACGGGCATAAGCCTGCTCTCGATATAAAGGATAAGATCGGTAGGGACGATCTTGGATGCGAGATGAAGTGCCTTCTGCGAGAATCCGTAAACAAGCATCCTGCGGCCTTTGATGGAAGCCCTGAGAGAAGCCTCTGCGAGCTTATCCGCATCTGCAACCACATACTGCCTGAAGCCGGTAAACTCTGCTGAAGCGCCGCCGGTTGCCTTGCTCTGGAACTCGGTATTGACGGGTCCGGGGCAGACTGTAGTGACGCAGATGCCGTAATCGGCAAGTTCAAAAGCAAGTGCTCTGGAGAAATTGATAACGTAGGATTTGCTGGCAGCATAAGCCGCGAATCCGGGCTGGGGCAGGAATCCTGCCGAAGAAGCGATATTGATGATCCTCGGCCCGTTGGCCTTGGAGTAGAACATGTCCTTCTCGATCATGTAGGGAAGGCATATCCTTGTAAGCTTGGACAGCGCCGTGCAGTTGATGTCCAGGGTATCCTCGATTGCCTTGGCAGGCTGATCCTCAACGGCACCCTTAATGCCCATTCCGGCACAGTTGACGAGAAGTCCGACCTGCGGCTTCTCGGAAGCGAGCTGCTCTTCCAGTTCAGCGAGATTGTCCGGATCAGAGAGATCACAGATCACAGGCAGAACGCGTTCATCTTCCAATGAATCGATCACTGAATTGAGCTTGTCAGCATTCCTCGCTATAGCCCATATCTCATCAAAAGGAACGCCGCCGAAAATGCCGCGCTCCTTGATGATAAGCTTGAGGAATGATCTGCCGATTCCGGAAGATGCACCGGTAACGATAGCAATGTTCTTCAAGAGCAGACCTCCTTACTTGTTCGGGTCGATAGGCTTAAAGCCCGGTAAAGGTTCTGTGGCGGTTGGCGCCGTTCCGTTATTAAGAATGGAAGAATCTTTGCCTTCAAGTGACATTCCTACAGTTGGTGCATGGGGCGCTTTGCCCTTGCCTGAAGATCTTGTCATATCTCCGACTCTGGAATCCCTGCCTTCTTTTGCAGGCGTAAAGGCTCTTGCCTTCTCTGCTCTGTCGAAGAAAGCGGATCTGTGGGTTGTCTGGTCGGCTATGCTTGCATGCTCAGCAGTATTTGCCGGCTGTGCCGCGGAGGAAGACTGAGTCTCTGCCTCAGCAGCAGATGAAGCATCTGCAGATGCAGAAGGCTTGAAGGGATTTATCCTTCCGGTACCCGGGGCTGCCCACATGGGCGCTCTTCCGTCCTTGGAATAGGGAGCCTCAGGTCTCTGAGCACTTATTCCCTTGCCAAGCTGATTGGCTCCGGCAGCCATCCTCTGATGGTCTTCTGCTGATTTGCGGGGTCTGAGACCGGGGGTAGAGTAAATCTCTCTCTCGGCTGATCTGTCTAACGGCTTAAATGGTGAATTTGTCGGCTCCACGTCGGCATCACTCCTTGTTGTGTTTTCTTTTGCAGTTGCTGCTGCGGCTGCTGCAGCATGATTTACTGAGAGGGAAGCAGGTCTCTTGATCGGAGGACGCTGCTGTAACTCTTCTCTTTTTACTTCTTCTATTTTACTCCTTCTTGCTTCTGCTCGCATCCTTAATTGCTCTTTTGCCGCTTCAGCCCTCTCTCTGGCTGCTCTCGCAGCTTCGTTTCCGAGCGAAGATCCTGATGTGGCAGTGACTGAAGGGCGTGCCGTATTAGTCTTGGGTGTATCCTGAGCAGTCTTTGCTGCTGCAACGGCTGCCGCGTGGTTAACGGATAATTCTTTCGGTCTCTTGTGAGGTACGGAAGGTGTAGAAGGTGTGGATGTCTTAGTCTTGGGTGCATCCTGAGCAGTCTTTGCTGCTGCAACGGCTGCCGCGTGGTTAACGGATAACTCCTTCGGTCTCTTGTGAGGCACGGATGTAGCGGAGGACTTAGCCCTGGGAGCGGTCTGAGCAGTCTTTGTTGCTGCAACGGTAGTCTCCATCTTCTTGAGTTCCTTCATGGCAGATGCCGTGTTGAAGGAAGCATGCGAAGCAGAAGCTTCTGCGGGTGCAGCATCTTTGCCCTTGCCGGGGAGATTGAAGTGATAACCGATGGCATAGATGAGATCTGAAGTTCCGGGCATGAAGTTAATTGCAATCTCAGAACCTTTATATCCCTTCTTCTTAAGATATCTGTACCTTGCATAAGAAGCGCCTGCAAGGAGGACGACCAGTACGATCCAGAATGAAGCGGTCATCAGCTGCTTCTTTGCTTTCTCAACACTCAGTTCTTCCTGTGTCTTGCTGTTAAGACCCATTACAACGGGAGAACCGTCTTCGTGCGTCTCATCGAGAACTACAGTCTGATCGTATGTCTCGCCTTCCTGGACTTCTCCGACTACGGCCATGACAGTCTCCTGAGTCTCGCCGGCTGTCAGAGTATTGTCAGTCTCAGAAGTCTCAGAGGGATCTGAAGTCTCGGTCGTCTCGGAAGCAGCGGTTGTTGCAGTAGTCTCAGTTGCTGCGGCGGTCGTCTCTGCAGGTGCTGGCGCGTCTCCGCCTGCTGCAGGAGCTGCAGCACTGCCGTTATCGGATGCAGGAGCTGCTGTTGCCTGAGTCGGATTTGTAGAATTACCGGAGCTTGAATTGTTATTTGCCGGTACCGGTGTGGGTGTAGCTGTCGGTTTGGGCGTAGGTGTTGCCGTCGGTTTGGGTGTAGGAGAGGGAGTGGGTTCCGGAGTGGGAGTAGAAGCATACTGAATAACACTTATGGAACCTACCGATACATCATTATTTGAAATATTTGTTCCGGTTACAGCAAATTCCACATTTTGACCTGTATATGTATATTGGACCGTTATAGAATCGCCGTCAGATGTGCAAGTGACGTCACCACTTGTGCTTCCATTAAAGAAAATATCATTTCCCGAATTGATGGTGACTTGGACAACATCTCCTTTGTTAACACCCCAAGTGCTGATTCCGATCTTACCGGCATCAGAATTGTCCCATTGCGATATCCACCATACAGAGGCTCCCGCATCTGCACTAACTGTACGAGCGGGACCTAAAACAAAAATACCCGCTATAACTAATAGTGAGCAAAGACTAAAGGAAACAATTCTAACCGCAAACTTCCCAGCACTTCTGCTAACCGTCATTCTCCGAGCCCCCCTCGAGAAAAATAGTTAAGACACGCGTTAACATTTTGTTAACAACTCAATTATATGGGCTGAAGCCTTGATTTTCAAGGGTTTGAGGGCATTTTTTAACGCCTTATTTCCGTCACAATTCTTGAAACGCAATACTTTTAAGGCTTGCACCCGATTGCGCAAATAATAAAAAACTACAAGAATTACGACAAGGCCGGGAATAATCCGTAAAACGCGAACATATTTATTTCTGTGAATGTAAATACCTAAAGCAAATTTGGCGGCTCAGATATACATTAACAGAACACTTACAGCCAGCGACCCGATACAGGTTCCGATCGCAACGACCAAAAGCGACTTTTCCATAAAACTCAGCGCAAGCGCGACCGCAAGTCCTGCCACTGCTGCCGGGACAGAGCCGGTTGAATAGAGTATCGCCGGGAAGGTCATCGCCGACAGGACCGTATAGGGGATGTAATCGAAGAAGGCTTTTACCTTCGGGTTGGTGAGCTTACGCCTGAACAGTACAAAGGGTACCATCCTCATAAGGTATGTCGTGACCGTCATGGTGATGAACAGGGGAATGAACGTCCCGACAGATACTGTCTCTCTGCTTTCAGACGAGACTGCCGCAGCGGAAGATGACACATATCCGGGAGCAAAGAAGAACAGGATCGCGATAATGGCAGCAAGCAGAACGGCAAGAACGGCAAACGACATTCGCCTGCTCATCTGCCTTCCCGTAACGGCAACTCCGCAAAGTGCAGCGGTCACAGCTGCGATTATTATCGCAAAGCCTCCGGTGATGTGTGAGGAGAGGAAAGGAACATAGAACATAACAGCCGAGAGTACGCAGGCCAGGACCGCGCTGTTCATTATGACGGGATCCTTCTTGGTCTGAGGGATGACGATCGAGACAAACATGCCGTAGATGCCTATCGAGAGTGCGTTGGTAAGAAAGTCAGGGAACACGCCTCCCAGAAGGGCGCCGATAACGGTGCCTCCTGTCCAGCCTATTACCGGCAGGATGGTGAGTCCAAAGAAGTATCTGGCACTTATAGGGTGTTTCCTCGTGATGGCAACGCCGAAGATCTCATCCGTTATACCGTAGGCGAGAAGTATCCTCATAAGAGGCGTCATGGAAGCATCAGTCTTTTGGGAGAGAGCGATTCCCATCAGGGAATACCTGAGGTTGATTACGATCTGCGCGATGATCATGGCCGCGATCCCGCCTGCACCTGCTATGATGCCGACGCCTGCGACCTGACCTGCGGATGTGACATTGGTAAGAGAGATAATGCTGGCCTGGATCCAGTTAAGACCTGAAGTGATGGCAAGTATACCGAAGGTAAAGGATACCGACAGATAACCGAGACCGACAGCAAGACCGTCCCTGAATCCGTCAGAGAAAGAGCCCGACTTCTGCGTATTATCAGCCATAGAGCGCGACTATCTCATCAAATGAGAAGTACATATCAAGATCGGTCTGCATCTGAGCAGCCGAATCAGAATCGATATCTACGACAGAGACGAGAGTCTTCGTCTCGGAATCGAGTTTATAGACTGTACCGCCGGTGATATAGTACTTCTCGACCGGGTCGAAATCTCCGTTGTTGTATACGGTAGTACGGGCAAAGATCATGGCATCTCCCGTATCGAAATACTCATCCACCACGGTGCGGTCATCAAAGACCTTCTCCATCTGGAGAGCTCTGTACTTACCGTCAGCTGATACCGTGTATACGGTATAGGCAGGATTGCCTGCGTAACTTGTTCCGTCTCCTTCTTTTACCGTAGCTTCATCATGATGATCTACCATGTACAGGTTCAGTTCTTCGTCGAACTGTTTCATGAAATTGTTGACGGAGTCATATGTAAGTTCCACAGAAGTGGCTTCAGGCTGTGAAGCATTCTGCGATGCGGTCATCTCAGGATTGGAATAGAGCTTGTCGTTGTTGCAAGCGGCAAAAGCTGTGAGCATGGCAGCGGCCACTGCAGCAGCTGCTGCTTTCTTAACAAAAAGATCTGTATGAACTGTTCTCATATAATGCCTCCACGCCTATTAACCGCCCGATTATAGCACATATGTAAGATAAAGGCTTAATTCGCAAGTTGACAACGGCACCCAAAGATTATAAAATCATTGAGCATTTTATAGCACACGGAGAAGTCGCCTAGCCTGGTCGAGGGCGCACGACTGGAAATCGTGTAAACCCCAAAAGGGTTTCGAGAGTTCGAATCTCTCCTTCTCCGCCAGTGAAACCCCTGTAAACATTGCGTTTGCGGGGGTTTTGATTTTGTTTGACCACAATTTTGACCACAATTATTTCTGTGCTGAGTGGTCTCTACGAGACTTTATTGATAAACTGTTGCATCTTTTGTGCTGAACGCTTCTTCATCTCGAGATTACTGTGACCATAGGTATCAAGTGTAAAAGCGGAGGTTGCGTGTCCCATATTATCCTGCAGAGTCTTTATGTCATCACCGCTTTCCAATGAAACTACAGCAAAGGTATGTCTGAGATCATGGAATCGCATGCTGTCGATCCCAAGTTCCTTTACTACAGCCTTGAAGTGCTTATAAATAGTGACATGTCTGAGATTCTGTCCGAGCTCATTGGTAAACACAAGATTCATTGAGTTGTCCCAAGTAGCACCGGCTTTCCCGGCCCAATCTTCTTGCTGATTCTTTTGTCTTTCCAACATGAGCATTACTGAAGGGGCGACTGCCAGAATACGTGTTTTGTCATTCTTGGTGTAATCCAAGATATACTCGGCACCCTTGCCCCTGTGTGAGAGTTTAAGCTGCTTGTTGATGGTAATGCAGGAATTGTTGAAATCAACACAGTCCCATGTGAGTCCCAATACTTCGCTCTGTCGAAGTCCGGTAAATAGTGTGATATAGAAAATACTTTCATATTTATTCCCCTTAATCTGTTCCAAAAAGTTCTTTATTTCATCTGATCCAAGGGTCTTGATCTCTTTTTTGTTTACACGGGGTAATTTACAGAGTTCGCAGGGATTATCTCTTATCATTCGCAGTTCCTTGGCCTGTGCCAGTGCTTTTGAAAGTATCCCGTGAATGTTCTTAATTGTTTTGGGACTGAGATTCTTCTTGTTACTAAGGTCGTTATAGAATCTTTGTATCTGTGTTGCGTTGAGATTAATCAGTTTGATCTCGCCGAGAGCCGGAATGATGTGGTTTTTACATCGAGAACTATAGGTATCGTAAGAGTACTGCTTGATCGCAGGCTTTGCATATACTTCCAGCCAAGTGTTTATCCATTCTTTAAGCTTGATCTTGGTCGGTTCGATGTACTGTCCTGTATCAATCTCGCCGGTTATCTCGGTCAGTTTCTTCCTGACTTCTTCCTGCGTCTTGCCATAAATGGAATGTTTTTTGTATTTACCTGCTCCATCAACTTCGGCAGTAGAGTAGATGCCTTCCCATCTGCCGTCGGCTCTCTTTCTTATGCATCCGCTTCCGTTTGCATTTCTTTTCATTCTTGCCATTTTTCCTCCTTTCTTTAGGTATAGAAAACAAGTGAGTGGTCATCCCACTTATTCTGTCAGATAGTTGTCAAGGAACCATTGTTCCAGTTCGTCATAGGAGATGTCTCCGTTTAAGCATTTGTCTCTCATCTGACGTGCCTTCTCACTCCACTCCGAGAAGTGTTCTTCTGTAATCTGCCCTTTGGCCTTCCTTGCGAATGTCGCCTTGTAACTTCTCTGGTAGAGTATCTGCGTCTCGTTGCTGTATAAGCCTCTGGTATGCGATCTGAGACGTCCTACATCCTTACAGGTCCTTCCGATGTCCTTGAGGTAGTGTGCCGATTCTATGACCCTCATGCAGTTCTTGGTAACGGTGTCTGTAGTAAATGCAAAGTATCTTCTGCAGTTGGAGCAACAGTAGAAGTGGTAGTCTCTTACATATCTGTTCATCAGATATGAGATGAGGTCATCAAAGGTGTCAGGTATGAATGCTTCTACAAACTTAAACTCAGGCTCGGGTTCGTAGCAGGTAAGTGTTGTATATCCTGAGTATGAGATTGCCGGAATACGATGTTGATCGATTTGAGTAAGTGCTAAGCTGGGATTCGTATTCCTATCGTAGAGCATAACATCTTCTGCGAAAGCTGCAAGTGACTTCTGATATTTCTTAAGTGCTGAGAGTATCCTGTCACTCTTCTTGAAGTTGTAAGATCCCCCGTCCTTGATCAGTCCTGACATCACCTCTGCGAATAAGGGCAGTGCCAGAAGGTTCCTTCTGTTCTCTGTTCCTGCTAATGGTCCGTATATCAGTTCGTTATAGGTAAAGATAGTGTAATTGACCAACGCCGCCCTGTCGGTCTTCTTGCTTAACTTACCGATATAGTTCTTTAAGCCGGCATATTGCTCTGTGATGTCCTCGAGTACTTTCTCAGGGGAAGGAACACCCGGTACCGGTTCAACGCTTCCTATAAGGTCTCCTACTGCCTCCCCCACACAGCAGCGGTATGTCTTATAGAAGTTGTTGTACTGTCCGTCTGTATCTTTCCCTACGATGAAGTAATACTCTTTGCCTTTCTCGAATGCTACTCCGACCTTCAGATCAGTGCCCAGTTGATCGAGTGAGTCGAAGTACTTTAGCTCCAATGTATCTTCCGGCATAAAGAACCTCCAGGAATAGATTAAGTATAGGATACGCCTTGTAATCCATTCTGTCAAGTGATAGAATACAATCAATCGAATACAAGTGTTCTAATGAGATTGATTCGAAATCTAACGGAAAGGAGGACCTCCAGATGGACGAGAACAGAAATGTATCGGTCCCGAGAGTAATGAACGCGGGACAGGTAGCAGAGTATCTCGGCATCTCGAAGCAGGGAGCATACAATCTCATGAACTCGGCAACATTCCCTACGCTGAGAGTCGGCAAGAGACTTCTGGTATCAACAGACAAGTTCCTCGAGTGGATCGAGGAACACTCGGACAACAATCAGGTTGCAGTCTGAGACAAGAACAATACAATGGCTCGATAATTAGAAAGGTCACAAGCAATGTTTAATGCCAAAGTATTAGAATAGGTGGCGGCGTGAAAGCAGATTATCACCCCGTCACTTTTTGTTGCATGATTAAAAGACACAGCCTGAAGCATTCTCAGATCCACTCAATTTAACGCGAACACCTGATATATAAGGCTTACAGGCCTTTTAGTCGCATTTATCTTTACGTAACTTCACTCAACTATTTAGTCATACTGTCACCAAATTGTCACCAATACACGAGATACACATCCGACCTCACGGAGCTCGTGTTTACCTCATTCAGCCAATGATAACCTTACATCCATGTCCAATCATGAACCGTTCTATTATTTATAGAATATAACTTCGATGTTATCAGAGAACTCATTTTCAAATTCTTCATACTGTTCGGGTAAAACCACAGATTGGATTTCATTGTTGTTTTGAATGCTACTAATTACCCCTTCGACATATTCAACATTTTCTACACGTTCAGTTGGTATAACTTTAATTTGTACTATATCTTTCATATCCTTAAGATAAGTAAAATCTTCCTCATATATCAAGGAATCAAAATATATCAATTTGTCATACCGTCTTTCTTCATTATTAAACTCGAAATTTGAAAAGACGGCATATGTTTGATTCCCCAGATCTCTATGTGTATTTCTAATAACGAAATACAATGTATATCCGTCATTTAGTATAAAGCCTTTATTACTTGTCAAATATGACTCTGTCAACAATCGCAATTCATCCAAGTATTCAAGCGGAATCCTATCTTCGCTATATGTTACATCCACATAGAACAAAACATCCGCTGCATACGAAGAAAACTCTCCATCTTTTCTCCAAACAACATCAATTGAACTTATTTTCAATTGCGAATTATCACTCATGTAATCTAATAATGGCTGCACTTCTTTATAGTTACCAGAATATTTTGAACAACCACTAAGACAAACAACAAGCGTAAAGATTAATATGCAGGATACTACTCTTCTCATTATTAAAACTCTCCTGTAAAGTAAAAAACTGTTGTACCTGTTGCATAACTTATACTTGATACTCCGCCATCGATTATTACTGAGCCTGTTACAGTGTTACTTTCGTAAATATTGTCAAAATCAAGATAATACTCTTTTCCCCAAGATTGCACTCTCAGATAATACTTACCAGTATCCAAATCTTTAACAACACCGGTAATTGTCATGTAGTGATAATTCGTTTGTAGTGTGTTCTTATTTACTTCAAAGCCTCCATTGATATAATCGAAAAGATACACTTTTTCACCAATGTTTATATCTCCGTCACCTGAAATACAATTAAACACGCTAATCACTACTGGACAATCATTCTCAAGTGAATCTATTATTTTTTCGATCATCACATCTTTAGGAATAAACGTATTAAGAGGAAGCGTTATGGTTTTAGTTGTACAATTACTGTTAGTAAAAGTAAGAGTATCAAGTACTACGCCTTCTTCAACTGGTATAATGGGTAATCCAATTGTGCCAGTGGATATTAGTCTCTTACTAAGCGTTTCATAATTGATAGCAACGAGCTTTATATAATCATCATAGCTTAAGGATAACGGTTTATTATCCTTTTCACACAGATAAGTTGAAACATCGGTTGCAGCAATCAATCCACAACCTTCATATGCTATATCAGCCCATGGCAAGCTGCCCAAAATATCATTTTCGTTAATCACATTTGGCTCATATGGCACCACGCTAAACCATGACTGATTACCACCATAAGCTCCAGTGATATATGCGCCGAAATCCTGTTCTATATCTTCTGGAAGATTATTTACATGAATATAACCTTCATAATCTAATTCATCAACAGAGTACGAGCCACCTCCAAGGTTAGTAGTTTCATAACAACCATCAGAAACTGTCATTATTGACTCTTCTTTAATCGGAGACGACTTCTGCTTAAAGCAATAGAAGTAATACGGATGCTGCTTCGCTGAATATGGAAGAATTGATGCGTACTCCTGAATATACGAGTATGGCACAACATCAATCAGATCTTTTAACTCACCCATTTCTATACGGTCAGTAATTCCATCTCCGTCAGTATCTGAATTGTAAGGATCGGTATAAATAAGTTGTCCACAATTATTGAGCATTCCGCCTGTTTCCATACAGTTTGGAAGGCCGTCGCCATCGCTGTCCGGCTCACGAGACAGTATCCAACCGAGATACTCACTCGGATCCATTTCACCGGACGGAATGTAAAAGTAATTCTCCGAATACATACAAGCGCCAACAAATGTATTAATCCAAACAGACATATCGATCAACATATACTTGGAGAAATGCGTTGTCTGAACACTAACTGTGTTTTCAGCAGTGTTAACAATACTGTTGTCAAGCACTACATACTGATAGTTAGCTTCGTCGTACCACATAATCTTAAGATTCGATTCATCTATGTCATCCGAATACTTAAACGTGATCGTAGCAGAAGTAAATTTGCCCGTTGTTTCTATCTCAACCGGCACTCCGATCAAAGCCTTAATAGATGAGGATTGCTCATCAATACCGTAGATATCTTTTATAGTTGTGTTATCGAGAATGCAACCATCCATATAGCACTTGACACTTACAGATTCGACGCCTGAAGGATGTTCCTCATCATTTAGATCAACTGTTAATGTCTGCGTACGCTTGACTTCACTGTCAGACACAAGCGGATCGGAACCAATTTGTATTTCTTTATAATCACTAATACTATCCCCGTCGGTGTCATATTTATTAGGCGAAGTAGAATATGTATAAATCTCTTCGTAATCTGTCAATCCGTCAAGGTCGGAATCTCCTAACATAGGATTAGTACCATAGATAGACTCTTCCGCGTCAGTTAATCCGTCCTGGTCATAATCTTCTTCGCCGTCAATGATTCCGTCACCGTCACTGTCGGGATTTAACGGATCCATGCCTAACAGGATCTCATAACCGTCAAGCACTCCGTCATCATCGGAATCACTGTCATTCTTATCAGTTCCGTACAACTCTTCGTAATCGTCGGGCAAAAGATCACTATCCGAATCTATCAGACTGTATGCACTTCCGGTAGGAACAGCGGTAGGACTCGACGTTGGTGTATTTGTAGGGATTTCTGTTATTGTCGGTTCAGGTGTTGTTGTAGGAGTTTCAGTAATTGTAGGCACCTCGGTCGGTGTTGTGGTTGGAATAGATGTGGTTGTAGGTTCCGGAGTAACAGTCGCTGTCGGTTCTACTGTTGGCATTTCTGTAGGAGTCGGAGTAATAACAGATACCTCTCCGCTATAGTCAGTCTCACATACATCGGGGGTTCCGTTTCCGTTGTTGTCCGCAGACAGGCTGATACCCAACACACGCGTTTTTACAGAAAGATCTGAAATCTCAAACGGAACAGATGAGTCATGTGCTCCACCATTAAAACCAAACTGGTATGAACTATATGCAACAACATTCTGCATGTTACCATCATTCGAGATAGTGTATGTACCGTCATCATTAATAGTAAGAACAGAACCAAATGCCTCAGTGATAGGTCTGTTAGCTGAGAATGTAACACTCCAATCTCTTAAATCACTACCGCTATTGTTCTTCAGAAGAACCGCTCCGCTGAATCCGTCAGTCCAATCAGAGTATTCGGTATATTCAAGAGAAACTGCTTCCGCAGGGAATTCAGCTGTTTTGGTGTTTAACAGATAGAAAGAAGGCATTATCTCTACTTGGCTACCATCAGTGCTTGCTGCGGTAAAGCCGATGGTTACAGATTCACCAGGCTTTATATCCTGATTCCAATCGTTATTACCGACTGTATACAAATTGCCTTCATGCTCAACAATATAGCAATTATAGGGATTCTCGATCTCATAAGCAAAATCGAAAGTGTAATACCAATCGTCAATAGTCTCACTTCCATTGTTAGTGAATATAATTTCGATATTAGCATGACCATCCCATGAAGCAGTTATATTCTCTTGGACTGAATAGTCAGCACTCTCTATGCTTCTGCATCTTATCTGGTCGGAGATCTCATCCGCCAATACTTGAAGAGGCATAACAGAGAAAACGATAGCAACTGATATTCCTACACCCAACAATTTCTTCAGTCTCATAATAAACACCCGAACCTTAGATATGATTGTTCCTAAATCCGCAAGATACATCTAAATTTAATTTTATATCCTGATGTGGCGATTTCAATAACCGGCTCTCGATTTCGTGATAAACGACAAATTCCTGGGATTTTCGTGGTCATCTTATTTATAGCATCTTGTAAAAAGTACATGCTATCGCATAAAGAACAACTGGATTGTTTTCACTCTGGCAAATAATACTCGCGCCTAAATGATTTTTAACCGAAGAGGAAAAAGTATGCGATGAACATATATTGCTGGATGTTTTACTAGAAAAACGTGCGTATTTCAGGACGATTTATAAGCAGGATAAAGGAGTGGGTACAAATGCTTGTACCACTCGTCTCACAACACCCGGCAGAGCCGTGTGGTTAATGCATTTGTGGATGAAATATTCAGTAGTAAAACTGGGTATAAAAATCGAGCTTTCTGAAAATTTTGGGTACAAACAGGCTTCAAAGTCCGTATCCAATGCATCGGCCTGGGTATAAGACGTGGAAAAAGAGGAACAATCGTAAAATATCGGGTTTGAAAACTGAGCAATTAATGAAGGAAAAATCAATTGAACTGGCGCTTGAATCGGATAATTTTCCGTAATAGAATCACATTATCTAAAGGATACTTGTCACTTTGTTGTTCTTCTTACGGGGTGAAATCTATGAAGAGAACATTCAAATTGCTTTGCAGCATTATCTCTTTTGCCATTGTTCTTGCTTGCCTGCCTCTTGAATCTATCGCTGATGAGATATCAGATTCACTCAAATGCCGCAGTTTATCTGAAGCTTCTTATACGGTTTCCGAGAATGTTATTACCACGTGGCCCGGTCATGCGAACATTGAGATAGTATTTACTAACACCGGTGATGCTCCGATCTGCAACTGGAATTATACCTTTGAGTTCATCTATAACATCGAAAATCCATACAATTGCACTGTCCTCGAACACGAAGGAGACCTCTATACAGTAGGTAACAGCGGCTGGAATAAAGATATCAATCCGGGAGAATCGGTAACGATAGGCTTTACTGCTTCAAGCAATGACGGCTCTGATATCGAGTATATGCCGTCTTTCTATCTGCTCAACAATGCAAATAACATCCTTCCCGAAGGTTCCATAACAGTAGATTATGTTGAGTATTCGGATTGGACTTCAGGCTCATCAGGGGCACTTATCATTACAAATAACACAGACAGTTCTATAGGAAACTGGACGATTGCGTTCTCTGCAAACAGGCCTGTAACAGACGCGTACGATGTTTCTTTCTCTGTAAATGACGACGGAACATACACAATAAGTGGTAGCAGTTACTCTGATATAACCGCAGGCGGAACATATCAGATCGGAATACAGTGCGGTGAACATGATTCTTCTGTACCATTTGAGATCAGTAATCTGATTGTAAGTTCAAGCACATTAGCCTTAGCTTTGAACGAGGATACCAACAATAACGGTGTTCCTGATGTATCTGAGATAGATTACAACGGATTCATTACTACGCCTACACCGACAGTAACTGATACTCCGACTGTCACAGAAGAGCCGACTCCGACTACAACAGATGCACCTACTGACACACCGGAACCTACACCGACAGAGTTTGAAGTAACAATAGACCAAGATTTGGATGGAGACGGACTCTACACCAGTGAAGAAGAGATGTATGGAACTGATCCCAACAATCCGGATTCAGACGGCGACGGTGTATTTGATGGTAATGAAATCAAAATGATCTACTTTCCAACAATAGCTGATTCTGATGGAAACGGAATTCTTGATGGAGACGAAGACTTTGATGGTGATGGAATAATTAACCGTGACGAAGAATCTTATGATACCTGTCCTTATGCAGCGGACAGCGACTATGACGATATTGACGATTATGACGAGATCTTTACTTATAGTACCGATCCTTACGAAGAAGATTCTGACGGGGATTACATCTTAGACGGAGATGAGCTTGCTTTAGGATTAGAACCGACGACAGATACAACTGAAAGTGTTCAGGATAACGAGAATACTCAAGACTATTCCTTTACTTCTACATCAGAGCAGATTGCCGAGTATAACACTGATGATCAACCGTTCAGTTTCTCATTTGATATAAAAGCTGCCGGTCGTGTAGACAAGT
>JAEEGJ010004910.1_pt1 | contig 43576 bp, 38 predicted proteins | sample 8958761 | NCBI WGS metagenome assembly JAEEGJ01 (sample SAMN16246546, study PRJNA631951) | gut metagenome | biome: gut microbiome; feature: rumen; material: RS-attached | host: Bos | place: Iran: Karaj | collected 2018-10
TCTTCGTCCTGCGCCTCGTTGAAACCGAGACCCTGGGAAGCGTTGCCCTGCGGGTCCATGTCGATAAGGAGTGTCTTCTTTTCGAGAGCGGCAAAACTTGCGGCCAGGTTCACGGCCGTTGTGGTTTTGCCCACGCCGCCCTTCTGGTTACAGATTGCTATTACTTTACTCATTCGTTACCTCGAGTGACTAAGGCGTAAACTTGTTCTTCCTGGGGCAAAGCATATTTATATATGTGTACCGCCGGGTCGTTTTCCAAGTGAACGATATTGTTGAAACTTTTTAGAGTGAGGAACATCCCGCCCTTCTTGAGTCCGGGTTGGGCACGTTCCCAGTCGTTTTCAAAAGTCGAGAGGGCGCGGCAGCTGATAAAGTCCAGGTCCGAAAGGCCGGAAGTCTCGAAGCGCTTGCCCACGACAGTCAGGTTCTGGAGTTGGAGCTTTTCCTTGGCGTAGTTCATGAACTGCACGCGCATGTTGCGGGGCTCGACCGCATAAAACTGGATTTCGGGCATTACGATGGCGAGCGGGAAAACCGGACAACCCGCACCAGCACCCATATCAGCCCATTTATAGGTGTGAGGTATGAGGTCGCTCCCTTTGGTCGCTTTGAGGAGTGAGGAATTAGGGATAGTGTTATCCTGGGTGTTTTTGTCATTGCGAGCTACACTTACTCCGAGCGAAGCGTGGGAGCCTGGCGAAGCAATCTCTCGTCTAATATATATATAGGGAACCAGTGAGTCGGCGATGTGGCGGCTGAGGATTTTTTCGGAATCCTTCGGCGAAATCAGGTTGCCGAACTGCTTGGTCTCTACTACCAAATCGGCATACAGGTAGAGTCGCTCAGTTGTCTCCTTGGACAGCTGCACACCTTTCTCTGACAAAAATTGACAGAATATTTCCTGTTGCCTGGTATCTTCCGATGGTCTCATTAAGTATGTTCCACGTGAAACGTCTTGTGGATATCTGACGTAACGTTCCCTAATTTAGAATATCTTACTAACAAAAAGGCCGCCGAAAATCCGGCAGACCGAAAATTTTAAAAATATTTGTGGATAATATTTTAGTAAATGTTGAAAAAATGTTGAATCTTGTGATTTATCTATCAACACTGGCGACATTGAAAAATAGGCCCAACTGTGTTTCACGTGAAACTTTATCGGCCCACTTTTATAATATGTTCGCTCTTGGCGGGGCGGCCGAGGAGGTCGAATTGTTTCGATTTTTCGAGAATGATTGCCGGACGAATCTTGCGATGGATTGACGTGGTGGGCTCACTGGCGAGGGTATAAAACCACTTTTCTTCGCTATTGCTGAAGGACACAATAAAACCTTTTTCCGTATTGGTTATGGTCGCTTGGTATTCGCTGATGATATTTTGTTTAGTCAGGCTTTGAAGTGCCGTGTCATTTTCTACGGGCTCATAAACAGTGAAGTTGCAGAGATTTTCATTGCTGGGGTCAGGTGTAATGACAGTTATCTTTTCCATCTTTGATTCTAAATTGAGCATATCTGTTTTTATATCTAATTTTTTTAAGGTGTCGTTTTTCAAAAAATTTATTGTCATACCATCTTTAAAAAAAACTCTGTTTTGTATGATGCGGATATAGGCAAAAACGGAAGAATCAAGGGATGCGATTTCTTCATCTGATATGCTTTCTTTCATCATATGGTATGAAATAGAAGTGGAAGAATCTCCGTCAATGGAAACGAGTTCTTCTTCGGACAATATGCCATCTATATAGATTGTTCTATTTGTTGACGTATCTGTTTTTACGGTAACAATTTCAATGGGCGCGTATTCGCAATCGCCGTTGCATTTAACAATGCTGTCGGGATTGTCATTTTCAATGGGTACGTATTCACAGTCATCGCCATAGCATCTGACCGTGCTGATGAGGTTGCCGTTCTTATAATAGAACTTTGATTCTGAGTAATAAACATCTGATCCGAAGTAGTTTGCTGCATAGAGGCTATCGAGGCGGTATTCATCAAAATTCCAGAAAGATACCGAAAGGCGCATGTAGTCGCGGCAGCCGGCGGCGAAAGCGTTCAATGCCAGGATGGTGAGAATGAAGATGAGTTTTTTCATGGGCAGATTACCTGTTCACTTTTATAATATGTTCGCTTTTGGCCGGGCGGCCGAGGAGGTCAAATTGTTTCGATTTTTCGAGAATGATTGCCGGACGGATTTTGCGATGAATTGCATCGGTTCCTTCTTTGCGGCGGAACATGAAGTAAGTCATCACCTTGTTGTCTAGCCCATCTTCGATATAAGTCTTGCTAACAATGACCTTGTCATTTTTAACTTCGGTATCGTAGCGGTACCAGGTGGTCACGTAGTCGTCGCGACCATCCTTCACATAGCAGGTGTTGGTATCTTTCTCGTCGTTGACGATAATTTCGTTTTCAGAACGCCTGAAGAGAGTGTCGTTTCTCATGACATATATATTAGTGTATTTACCGTCTTCGTCAGTGCTGGTAATGGCCAAGGAGTCCCCGTCAAAGTAGATACTTATTGTGTCGCTCACTCCGTTTGCCGATCCTATAATTGACCAATTATTTTCTACATGGTCAACATTGAAAACTACCGAGTCAGGATTTATGGTAGTCTTGTATTGCCATTCCCCGTCGCGAAGATTTGCTTCGTAGGCGCTGTCGACTTTATCGCCGGTCCGATAGTACTTCAGGATATAGATGGAGTTCCCCCTGGTGTTGGCAGTGCCTTTGTCTACATACATACTATCAAAGAGTAGGCCGTCAAAGCTCTTGTCGTAACCAGCGATTGTCGCCTGTTCATATTCAAAAACTGTATGGATGCAGTCAGCAAAAGACTGGGAGGATAAAGCTAGGGCAAAAGTAAGGATGAGTTTTTTCATAGCTGGAAATATAGTAATGATGTTTCACGTGGAACAATAGCGAAGGAGCCTAACAATATTTATTGTTTGAAAAATATGGTGGTGTGCTCCTTGCCTCCTTCACAGGGGCCAGGTATATCGACGAATATCATCTCGTCGTGATTCATTATATCTTGGACAATGAAATTACCTCTTTTTTTGTATTCGTAAGTGAAGTGGAGATTATTGCCCCTTTCAGGATAGCTTTTATCATCCAACAAATTTTTCACTCTATTCTTCCTGTAACACTTGCTCTCGTTGGCGGGGTCCCGAGTGATAATCCAATGTTTGGGGAACCAATCGTTGACTTCGTGGATAGTGTCGTTCTTGATGTAGAAGGAGTGGGTCTGTTCTTTGTCGATGATGATGGCGACGGAATCCTTTCCACGGAAGACCGTAAAGTTATCGCTCTTGTCCGGAAAAATCCAGTCGTATCTCATGAGCTTGCCGACCTTGGTGGAATCAATTTTCCAGTTGACCTTCATGGTCCCCTTATGTACATCATCCTGGCAGGTGTGGGTGATAGTCATGCTGTCCAGACGATTTTTAGTCCAGTGATACTTGAGGGTGCTGACCAGGGATTTCTGCTGCTGGTGGAGACTGTCCGGTTTCAGGCTGCCGGGAAGTATGTACATGTTCAAATTCTCCGTCATATATTCCGAGGCAAGGTAGTCAAATGTCATCCGGATACAATCGACCGCGTGAACGTTCATCGCAACAAGCGCGATAATGAAAAAAGGTTTCACGTGAAACACTCCCTACTTTAAAATTAAATTGTAATCTCTACCCGATTGCCTTCGGGGTCCAGGACGACACTTTCGTAATATCCATCGCCGGTAGTCCGGGGTTGCCCCACGACCTGGATTCCTTCTTTGGACATTTGCCGGGTGAGATGGTCCACATCTTCTTTGGATCCGACAGAAAAGGAAAGATGGGTAAAACCGATGCGCTCCTCACCCATGATTTCGGAAGACGATTTGATGTCGGGGCGGTGCATGATTTCCAAGCGTGCTCCACCTTCGAAGGTGACGAACCGGCTCGTGAATTGTTTTGCCGGATTGTGATAAAGGGGTTGGACTATCCCGCCGAAATACTTTCGGTAGAATTCGCATACCTTGTCGATGTCATTGACCCAGATGGCTACGTGTTCGATTTTCATAAACCTTCAACATTTATTCACTTTTTTCAGTGAGCAAGGTGCCGACTAGAGCTAAGGACTGGGTAGCGGTATGCACCCAACGGGGATGTTGTTGTTGAATATTCCTAAGAGCGTAGCTACCGTGATGCAGGCTCCGGTTTCGATCATTGAATGAACCAGGGGGTCTTCCTTTTTTTTCGTTTCGTTCAAGGGCGGGTTGGATTTTTTTGAAATGGAATCCGCTGCTATGGCCTCGTCTGTGTAATCCACCTTGAATATCAGGGCATGGTCAATTTTTACGGAAGAGTTGTTTGATTTCTGGGGCAAGAGTTGCGCAAATGGCAATTCAAAAGCAAGTAATATAATAGGTATGAAAATACGATATTTCATACCCTCAATATAGATAATTTGTTTGTTATGTCCTCAAAAAAAATGTTAAATTATGGGCAGGATATTTCTATGCAGAAGTTTTTACAGCGCTACTTTGTGACGGGCCGGGACATGGATCTCGATTATCGTCTGTTGCCGATGTCTGCCTTGGCATATTACGAAGATGCTTTTGCCCGTTTTTTGGGGAGCAAGTTCCTCGCGGCGTTCGATATTCGGGCCCAGGGTTTGTATTGGGTCATTTCCGAAATCGACATGAAAATAGATGGAGAGCTCCCTCCATGGTCGGAGAGTTTCGATGTTGAATTGTGGATTTCGGAAAAGTCCAGGATAAAGGTCTATTGCGACTTTGCCATGAGTTATGGCGGAAAAGTTTTTGCTCGTGGGAACTGTTGCTGGATTGTGTTGGACAAGAACAGGAAGCGCCCGACCGATACCCGGATTCTGGATGGCAAGGTGGAAGTTGTTGAAGAACTTGCTGCCGGAGAACATCGGAGGTTCGAATGGCTGGCATCCGAAAAATTGATGAACACACTCGAGCATCGCGTGGGCATGAATGACATTGATTTCAACCGCCACATGAACAACAGGACGTACCTGGACTTGGCAGTGGCCTGCCATATGGAGAGCTCCGGCTTCGAAGATGCCGTACGGAGAATCCGGGTGAAGTTCATGCAGGAATGTTTTGTCGGGGATGTCTTGAAGTGTCATGAATACGGACTGGAAGATAACTGTTTCGGCTACAGTCTGGAAAGGGATGGTTCCCCAGTCTGTCAGGTGATTCTGGAATTCGGGAAGAGGACCCCGCGTGAACCTATCGAGGGGATGCCTCTGGCATTGCGTTCCTGAGTTTTCAACATTTATCCACACTTATGCGAACCGGCGTGGGATTGATTTTGATATTTTCTTGTGGTGCGTTGATACTATATTATATATAGTGAGAAAAATGGAGGACCGGCATGATAGAGATTGAAGTTGTCCAGGGAGACATCACGAAGCTTGCGGTGGATGCCATCGTGAATGCGGCGAACTGTTCGCTGTTGGGAGGTGGCGGTGTCGATGGTGCGATTCACCGGGCGGCGGGTCCTGATTTGTTGAGGGCGTGCATCCCCCTGAACGGTTGCGAGACAGGTAAGGCGAAAATTACTCCGGGGTTCAAGCTTCCGGCAAAGTTCGTGATTCACACTCCGGGACCAGTCTATCGGGATGGTCAGCACGGCGAACCTGCGCTTTTGGAATCTTGCTACAAAAGTTGCCTCGCCCTTGCTGAAGAGAACAATTGCGAGACAGTCGCCTTCCCTGCCATCTCGACCGGCGTGTACGGCTACCCCTGGGAGGAGGCTACCGAGATTGCCGTGAGGACGGTCCGGAACTTTCCCGCACAGAAAATCAAGAAAGTTATCTTCTGCTGCTTCGGCACGGAGATGGAAAGGATTTATAGAGGAGTAGTAGGAAGTAGACAGTAGGAAGTTGGTTTGTCATTCGCAGGCGCATGACTCGTCGGCTCAGCCATGCCGAAACGCAAGCGTTTTGGCGTGGCATTCGCCTTGCTTGTCATTGCGAAGGGCGAAGCCCTGAAGCAATCTCCGCCAGACATTTATCACCTCACCGCTCATTGCTCATGGCTCATTGCTTGTAAATCTTCTGCAAATGTCATACTTTTGCATAAAATTTATTGTATATTTATGTAGAATGCAAAAAAGGAGATTGATTATGGCCCAGGCTACTATTTCAGCGCGAATCGATGCCGAGGATAAAGAGCGTTTTGATCGCTTTTGCAATAATGTGGGACTTTCCTCCTCTGCAGCGATTTATATGTTCATCAAGAACGTCATCAACGAACACAGGATCCCCTTCGTGGTTCGTGAACCCGATGCTGTTTACAGCGCCAAGAATATGAAATTTCTAGAAGAAGGTATTGAAGCGCTCAATGCAGGTAAAGGTGTTGTTCACGAACTCATTGATGAGGAGGGTTAATGAGGAAGATTTGGTTTGAAAAAGCATGGGAAGATTATCTCTATTGGCAAAGCCAGGACAAGAAGACTCTCAAGCGTATAAACCAATTAGTCAGGGATGTTGAGCGCTCGCCATTTGAAGGGGTTGGGAAACCGGAAGCATTGGTTGGTAATTTGAGCGGCTTTTGGAGTCGTCGGATTGACGATAAAAATCGTTTGATTTACAGAATCAAGGGAGAATTCATAGAGATTCTTTCTTGCAGAGAACATTACTAATAGGAGAAATCACATGGAAGAAATCAAGAACTTCATCAAGGATTGCGGTGCCTATTTCCTCGCGACGGTCGATGGTGACCAACCGCGCGTGCGCCCGTTCGGCACCATCGAAATTTTCGAGGGCAAGCTTTACATCCAGACCGGCAAGTCCAAGGACTGCTCCAAGCAGATCCAGAAAAACGGCAAGGTCGAAATCTGCGCCATGGACAAGACCGGCTCCAAGTGGCTGCGCCTGGCCGGCACTCTCGTCCGCGACGACCGCCGCGAGCCGAAGGTCCACATGCTCGAAAATTACCCCGAGCTCAAGTCGATGTACTCCCCCGACGATGACAATACCGAGGTCCTGTACTTCAAGGATGCGACCGCGACCTTCTATTGTTTCACGGAAGCACCTCGCGTCATCAAGTTTTAAGAGCTTGTTCGGCCGGGCTTGACCCGCTCCGATTGGTCGTAGAGTATCCCGCCTATGTGGATATATTTGTAAACACTATATTAACTGTATCATGGTCCAGGTTCCCTGGACCATGTTCATTAGTGGATAAATTTGGGATAAAACAGGACAACGTATTAACAGCCGGCTAGCGGGTTCAAGAGGTGATTTCAGTGTTTCACGTGAAACTTTTTGGAAAAATCGCCAAAAAAGCCTTTAATTTCACTAGGAAAAAGCGAAGTCGAGCTACTGCCTTTGAAGGAGAATACTTCTTTCCATTAAAGTGCACTTGTGGATATGATGTGAAATTTGAAAATTGATTTTTAATGAATGAAGGACATTAATCAACAACTTATCAACATATAACGCGAAACAGGTGCCGTAAAAGGTGGTGAAAAACGGGTTCAAACTGGCTTGAAAATGTAAGATTTTTTTACAAAAAAAATAATTCTTTGCGAAGAAATTAGTTTATCTTGTGGTAAGAAATCCATACAAAGGAAGGAAAAAAATGAAACTAGTTATCTCTGTCTCGGGTGGCGGTGCGCTCGGCATCGGCCCTCTCCAATTCATGCGTAGACTCGAAAAGGATCTTGGCGTAGAAAAACTTGGCGATGTCAGTGCAGCTTTCGCCGGTACGTCTACAGGTTCCATCATTGCTTCTGGTCTGTGTGCTGGATTGTCGGCCGATGAATTGTACAATATGTATAATGACAACCTGGCGGCCATTTTCACGAAAAGAAAGGGGACGTTGGTTCCTGAACTCGCATCGAACTACTACCGTTACGACAGTGCCAACCTGAAAAAACTGCTGTATAAGTATTTCCCGGGCAAGATGGATGATTTCGAAAAGCCCATTTTCATCCCCACCACGTACATGAACGGCGCAAGCGTTGAGAAGGTGTGGAACCGTGAAGACAACTGGATGGACCGCGCCTACGCCATCCTCTCCAGCTGCTCCGCTCCGACCTATTTCGATACGCTGAATCTCGATGGCAAGATTTTCTGCGATGGTGGCATGTGGGCAAACGATCCCATTATGACTTTGGAATCGGGTATCAAGAATCCGTGCAAGCCGGATAAGAAGGATTGCAAGGCTATTGTGGATGAAGGGTTCAAGATTCTCTCCTTCAACACGGGCATGATTCACCCGAATAGCGCACCGAAAAAGAAGAATGTTCTCGGCTGGCTCACCTACATCATGGACGAGTGGGTTGCCCGTACCGGAAATTCCAACTATTTCGAGGCTTGCGCCAATATCGGTAAGGAAAATATCTTCCGCTGCGCACCGGAAGTCGAAAGTGCCTACGAAATGGACAACTTGAAGAAGACGAAGGAAGTTTCCAATATTTGGGACAAATATTACGACTCCGTCAAGCAGAAAGTTGTCAAGTTCGTGAAATCGACAATGTAGTCGCAGAATTTGACATTATCTCCCTCTTAGTCCCGCGGAAATCCGCGGGATTTTTTGTCATGTTTCAATGTAAGACAGACTTTGACGTGGCATAGTTTTTGCTAAATTTAGCCCGTAATTTTGCTACGCCAAGTCCGCGGGTTTTCCCTCGGCTATTATAAAGGATTACTATGAGTCTTATCGATACCATCCTCCACAAGGCATTTGGTACCCCACATGAACGCAAGGTGAAGAAACTTCGCCCAGTCATTGCCAAGATCCATGAAGCCCGCAAGGCCCTGGAATCTTTGGATGACGCCGCCCTCGCCGCAAAGAGCGCCGAGTTCCGCGAAAAGCTCAAGAACGGGGCCACGCTCGAAGATATCAAGGTCGAAGCCTTCGCAGTTTGCCAAGAAGCTTGCGACCGCCGTCTGGGTATTTTCAACATCTTTAAGCCCGAAAACAATTTTGACTTCAGCAAGCTCGGCGACTTGCAGCAGTACACCGATGCCGCCAAGGCTGAACTTGCCGCCGGCAAGAACGAATGGGAAGTCTACATGCCGGCCGCCGTGTATGCGAAGGTCCGCGAACTCTATCCGGATTCGGTGAAGCCGTTCCGCATGATGCCGTTCGACGTGCAGATGATAGGTGGCCTCGTGCTCCACGAAGGCGCCATCGCCGAAATGGCCACCGGTGAAGGTAAGACGCTTGCCGCTGCTCTCCCGGTTTACTTGAACGGCCTCGGAGGCCACGGTGTACACGTGGTGACGGTGAATGACTACCTCGCCGGCCGTGACGCGAAGCAGATGGGCCTCGTGTACAAATTCCTCGGACTCACGGTGGGCCTCATCGTGAACGGTCTTGATTCCGAACAGCGCCGCGAAAGCTACAACAGCGACGTGACCTACGGTACCAACAACGAGTTCGGCTTCGACTACCTGCGCGACAACATGGCCGTGGAACCGAACCAGCTGGTGCAGCGCGAACTCAACTTCTGCATTGTCGACGAAGTGGACTCCATCCTCATCGACGAAGCGCGTACTCCGCTTATCATCAGCGGCCCGGCCGAAGACGCGACCGAGAAGTACGCGAAGGCGAACGAGATATCGAAGAAGCTCGTGAAGAACAAGGACTTCTCCGTGGACGAGAAGGACAAGAACATCCAGTTGACCGAGAAGGGCGTGAACCACATCCAGGAGATGATGGGCATTACGAACCTGTACGGCGAACATGCCGACTGGGTGCACTTCTTTGACAACTCGCTGCGCGCCTGGTACCTGTACGAGAAGGACGTGGACTACATCGTGCGCGATGGCGAAATCGTCATCGTCGATGAGAACACGGGCCGTCTCATGGAAGGCCGTCGTTACTCCAACGGCATGCACCAGGCCATCGAGGCCAAGGAGAACGTGCCTATCCGCCGCGAGAACCAGACGCTTGCGACCATCACGTTCCAGAACTACTTCCGCATGTACAAGAAGCTTTCGGGCATGACCGGTACGGCCGAAACCGAAGCGACCGAATTTATCAAGATCTACAACATGAACACCTGGGTCATCCCGACCAACAAGCCCTGCATCCGCAAGGACGAGCAGGACCTGGTCTACAAGTCCGAGGATGCCAAGTGGAAGGCCATTGTCGCAGAAATCAAGACCCGTCACGAGAAGGGCCAGCCGCTCCTCGTGGGTACGGCTTCCATCGAGAAGTCCGAACACCTCCACGGCCTCCTGGAAAAGGAAGGCATTCCGCACGAGGTCTTGAACGCGAAGAACCACAGCCGCGAAGCCGAGATTATCCAGTATGCCGGTCACGCGGGCAAGGTGACGATCGCGACCAACATGGCCGGTCGTGGTACCGACATCGCGCTTGGCCCTGGAGTCACGGAACTTGGCGGCTTGCACGTGCTCGGCACGGAGCGCCACGAGTCCCGCCGTATCGACAACCAGCTGCGCGGCCGTTCCGGCCGTCAGGGCGACCCGGGCTCTAGCCAGTACTTCTTAAGCCTCGACGACAACCTGATGCGCATCTTCGGCGGCGACAGCGTGAAGAACCTGATGAGCCGTTTTGGCGTGGGCGAGGACGAGGTGATTACGCACCCGATTGTTTCGCGTTCCATCCGCAGCGCACAGCGCCGCGTCGAGAGCCAGAGCTTCGATATCCGTAAGCACTTGCTCGACTACGACAACGTGATGAACGAGCAGCGCAAGGTGATCTACGGGCTCCGCCGCCGCATCCTGAACGGCGAGGATATCCGCGACGAGATCATGAACCGCATCGAGGACGCCTGCGACATCAAGGTCTCGGGCTACATCCCGGCGAAGAGCTACCCCGAGAACTGGAACCTGGAAGGCCTGCATACCGACCTCCAGCGCACGCTCGGCATGGAATACAACCTCACGTTCGAGGAGGCCACCAAGCGCACTCCGGAACAGGTGCTCGAAGAAATCATCAACCTCTGCAAGGCGCGCTACGACAAGCTCACGAAGATTATCCCGGATACGGACTTCCGCAATATCGAACGCCGCTTCCTCCTCATGACCATCGACCAGGTGTGGAAGGAACACCTCTACGCCATGGACCAGCTGAAGGACGCCATCCGCTTCCACGGATACGCCCAGAAGGATCCGCTGATGGTCTACAAGAACGAGGGCTACAAGATGTTCGAGGGCTGCCTCGAGAAGATCGCGACGCTCACTGCGCTGCGCATCCTGAACATCCGCATCACGCTCCCGAACGGCATGACCGTTTCGCCCGACCAGCTGCAGCTCAAGAGCCAGGAACAGATCGACGCCGAGAAGAAGGCCGCCGAGGAGGCGGGTGCCGCCGGCGAGACCGCCCAGGAAAACGCTCCCGAACAGCTGAGCGCCGAGGGTGCCCAGGCCGCAGGCCTCGCGGGAGCCGCCGCGCATTCCGAGAGCAACGCCATCTCCGAAGAGCAGCAGGGTAGCCAGCCGATGCCGCAGTCCGCTCTGCCCGGCACGCGCCCGACGGTGCGTCGTACCTACACGAACCCCGCCGTGCTCGCCGCCGCAAGGAAGCGCGCCCAGCAGCAGGGCCCGAAGCTCGGCCGCAACGATCCGTGCTGGTGCGGTTCCGGCCTCAAGTACAAGAAGTGCCACGGCAAGGACCTCGAGTAATACGGCTGCCCTATGCAGACGGCGAAGCGCTTCTTTAGCCTGGAAGGTATCGACGGGTCGGGAAAGTCGACCCAGATAGACATGCTTATCGCGGCTCTCACGGCGGAAGGGTATTCCGTGGTGAAGCTGCGCGAGCCGGGCGGCGCGAAGATTTCGGAACGCGTGCGCGAGATTCTGCTCGACGCATCGTTCAAGGGAGTCATGGGCGACAAGACGGAGCTGCTGCTGTACAATGCGGCCCGCGCCCAGGTGATTCACGAGATTATCCGGCCTGCGCTCGAAGCGGGGAAGATCGTGATCGCCGACCGTTTCGCGTGGAGCACGTTCGCCTACCAGGGCTATGCCCGCGGCTTGGGAGCCGACCTGGTGCAGCGCCTTACCGAAATTACCTGTAGCGGCTGCTTCCCGGAGCTGACCGTGGTGCTCGACATCGACGTGGAGCGGGGGCGCGCGCGCACCGCGAAGCGGGGCGAGGCACCCGACAGGCTCGAACAGGAGAAGGCCGACTTTTTTGAAAGGGTGCGCCAGGGGTACCTGGCCGCGGCCCGCGACTATCCGGACTGTGTCGCCGCCATCGACGCCGACCGTACTCCCGAAGGAGTCTTCGGCGATTTGTACAAACTAATAAAATCGAGACTCTAGCTGATAATTGTCCCGCTCACTTATTTGAGAAGCTCTTCGGGGACGCATTCCGCCATTGCCTCGTAGGCGCTGGCGCTTGGATGCAGGTGGTCGCCGGAATCGAAACCGGCGGCGAATGCCTTGGGGTTGTCGTGCCCGCAAACCGCCTTGTCGAAATCCACGCAGCCGTCGAAATCGGGCGCGGTACGTAGCCACTGGTTGAACGCCATGCGGATGATGTCGCGGTTCTCGTTGTAGGTACGCCAGCCGTAGATGGGCAGCAGCGTGCCGCTGTAGATCTTGAGCCCGAGCTTGCGCGCGTGCGTGATGTAGAGCGAGCGGACGCCGTTGATAAGGTCGTCGGCCGTGGGCATGTCGCTCCAGGGGCGGAACTTATTGACCTCGACTCCGACCGGGTGGATGATGTCGTTGATGCCGTGCTGCACGATGACGCCACGGGCGCCTGCCACGTTCATTTCGATGGGGAAGCGCGTGGCGCCCTTGAGGCCGTATGCCGCATACGTGATGCAGCTGTATTCGCGGAGGATGCGCGTGCCGCTTACCGCGCGACGGATGATGGCCACGTTGTCGTAGCCTTCGCGTGCGCAGCGGAGCGTGAGGTAGTCGGGCCAGTCCTGCGCCGTGATGGAATCGCCGAAGCACACCAGCGCAAAGTTCTTTTCTTCGGTGAAAATGTCGACCGTGTTGAGGAAGTAGATCCAGTTCGTTTTGCGCGTGAGATTGTCGGGGAGGCTTGATGCCTTTGCGAAGTTGCCGTAGCTGTACTTGCCGCCCGAAAGCGGGCCCGTGATGGCCGTGCCCGCATTCATCTGCGTGAAGTCTGCGAAGTAGAGGCTCACGTCGAAGGTTTCGCCCGCGGTGACATCGAACGCGATTTCATCGCTCAGGATTTCTTCGCCCGCGGGGATGGTGCCGCAGGTGTGCCCGCCGAAGGTAATGGCGACCGGGGAGTATGCGCCTGATGCTTCGGCGGATTGCGCGGACTTTGCGACGTACGCCTCGCTGATGGTCACGGGCTCGGTGCCGGTGAGATTCGAGAAGTGGAACCGCAGCTTGTTGCCCGAAAAGCACGCGCGTATCGGGTAGCGGAGCGTCAGGTCCTTTGCGTAGGTCGCTTCCTTGCGGTCGGTAATGGAGGTCGCGTTGCCCCAGCAGGCAACCCATTTCGTGAACTTCTCGGGCATGTGCCAAAGATAGATAATTTGCGGTGGCAGCCGCCCCCGCAACGCCCCGGCAGTTGTCAAGTATTCCTTGACAACTACTCATGTGCGGAATACGAACTACATGAAAAAAATTCTATATTCCCTCTAGTACCAACTTACGGAGACTGGATGCGTTACACCATCCGCACGGAACAACCGCGCGACTTTAAAATCGTCGAAAACCTTACCCGCGAAGCTTTCTGGAACGTGTACCGTCCCGGATGCACCGAGCATTATGTGCTGCACTGCTACAGGAACGAGCCGGACTTTCTGCCGGAACTCTCGCTCGTGCTTGAAGTAGACGGCGAAATCATCGGGCACGTGATGTACGCGTGGTCGCACATTGATGCCGACGACGGACGCAAAATCCGCATGATGACCTTCGGGCCCATCAGCATCCGCCCCGACTACAAACGCAAAGGCTACGGGAAAATCCTACTCGACCATTCCATGCGACTCGCCGCTGAAATGGGCGCAGGCTGCTTGCTGATTTGTGGGAATATCGCGTTCTACGGTAAGAGCGGCTTTGTGGTCGCGAGCACCAAGGGAATCCGCTACGCCGACGACCCTGACAGCGACGCGCCCTATTTTCTCTGCAAGGAACTGCAGGAAGGGTTCCTCGATGGAATCACCGGCAGTTACCGCGATCCTGAACCGTACTTTGTCGCGATGCACAACCCCGAAGCATTCGAGAAGTACGATAAGGAGTTTCCGCACAAGGAAAAGCTGGTGTTGCCTGGACAGTTAGGGTAATAAAAGGCGTCGGAGTGGTCCGGCGCCTTTTTTGCTAGAGGGGCAAGTCTTCCGCTTCCCCTTTTCCTAGGGACTCTGCCCCTAAAATCCCGTATCATCCTGAGTGAAGCCTAAGAATTTAGGGCGTAAAAGGCGTCAGGGGAAATTATTGAAAGAATTGTAAATATATTTTATATGAATTTGTATGCTTTTGTATAAATAAATTAGCTATTTTTTGTATAAACTTAAAAAAGGATTGTTATGAGAGAATTGCCTCAAAAACTGTACAAGTACAAACCAATTTTAAAGGATGCTGATCTCCTAGATTTAAATGGGGAGTTAAAAAAAGATCCCTCTGGTAAAATTATCGACAACGGCCTTGACGCAATTACTAAGGGATCAATCTGGTTTTCTAAACCAGCAGCCCTTAATGATCCTTTTGATTGTCAGTTGAAATTGAATATTGATAATCAGTATTTTGAGTCTCTGCCACTGTATGTAAATTCTTTAGGATTAAATCAAAACAATGCTGGCCAGTTTGCAAATATTATTCAATATGGGAAGGCGCAGGGATGGAATGACATTCAAACAATCGCTTATATAGAGTCGCAGTTACAGCAACAAGGATTGCCAACATTAAAGCAGAGTTTGCAGGCGTATAAGACCAAGTTAGAATCAACAAATGCAAATATAGGTGTACTAAGTCTGGCTGAAAGAAATAATAATTTGCTTATGTGGGCGCATTATGCCGGATTTCATACAGGTTATTGTTTGGAATTCGATACTCAAGATGAAGAATATGAAAACATTTTAAATAAAAGTTCATTTACAAGACCGGTCTGTTATGGTAGTATTTATCCGTCTTTAATGGATTTGAATCCGTTTAGTGCTTCGCAGCAAGATTTGATTGATAACCTTCTTTGCTATAAATCGAAAGAGTGGGAATATGAAGGAGAATGGAGATGTTTGCAGCAGAACGGAGACAAACTTTATCCGTTCCCAGGAAAACTTACTGGCATTATTTTTGGTGCGAAATGTTCTGATGTTGCGCAGACGGCTTTGATTAAAGCAGTAGCAAAGTTGAATTTGCCTTATACAGTAAATCTATACTACTCTATCATTCGCGAGAATCGATTTGCTGTAGAAGTGGTGAAAATTTAAAGTGAAGGGCGTCGGAGCAATCCGGCGCCTGTTTTCTAAAGTGGTCAAATTCAACCACTTTAAGTCACTTCTTCAAAGAATATGTTCTATTCTTATTAGCTCCATTGGGGACAATTTTGCCCTCTTCTACAAGTTCTGTGATGTAGTCCTTGGTTCGAGAAATCTTCAAGCCTATAACATCAGCAATTTCTTGAGAGCGAGCTTCTTCGTGTTCAGCAAGGTATTCGACAATCATTTCCTTGAAATTTATCGCCGATTTATCGCCGATTTTCGAATTTATCGCCGATTTATCGCCGATTTTCGAATTTATCGCCGATTTATCGCCGATTTTCGAATTCTGTCGGCGATAAAAATTCACTCGGAACATGTCCCCGATTTCGGTGAATTCGGGGGGCGCCACGCCATATTCCCGGCACATCGTGTTAATACGCTGGAAACCGGAGCCCCATCCTTCAAGAACATGGACCTTTTCCAGAGTGCGGGCAAGAGTCTTGTTGCGGATAGACGAGCGACCGCTCAACGCCTCTTCCAAAGTCAACGTTCCGTAAAGAGTCCCCGGCGAAGAAATTTCCACGCGGTCATCATATACAGCCACCTGCACGCTAGAATTCATCTGATAATTTCGATGAATTGCGGCATTGATAATCAGTTCCCGGATAGCCTTCGGCGGGAGTTCGTACTTTTCATCATGAACGACCCCGTTTATTTCGATTGCCATATTCAGGTGGTTGAGAACGAACTTATAAGCATCATCAATTTGCTTGCAGAAAGGACCTTCATATTCCTTCTTGTCCAGAAAGTCGGCTCGCATCGTTCCGCGGAACCGCGCACACTGAATTCGTGAAGTATATTCATGCTTGCCCAAAAGAATTGCCAACGCATTCGTCGCCTTGTCATGCGAACGACCTGCAAGCAGGTGCAAGTTTTCCAAATCGGCCTTTGTGATTTTTCGTTTGGAACGTTTTGAAAAATCCTTGCAAAGAAATTCTATATCGTCATTGGTCACCTTGAGCGATCGATACGGAAGTTCATCGTAAGAGATGTTTTTTCCGCGATTTTCAAGTTCACTAAGGGCAGCCAAATCGGCGTTGCGAGTGGTCGCACCAAGGCGGATATACGTTCCGTTTTCTTTCCCCTGCGACTTTATATAATACGGGGTCGCCATTCCAGGGAACACCTGAATAATCAAAAGCTGCGCACCTTCGACAATTTCCGCCGTTATATCGAACATTATTTGCGGTTCACACATCTGCGAAATCTTGTCGGCAATACCATCCTTGAGTTCAAACAGGTCGGCTTTTTTAGGGATGCCGATAAACTCCCGACGATTATTCACGCCGATGACGAATTTGCCGCCGGCGCCATTTGCAAATGCAACAATAGACTTGATCCACTTTACGGAATCTTCGGGCAATTCCACCTTGTATTCCAAGGTGCGACTCTCGCCATTCAGAATTTCTTGCTGTAAAGACATTCGCTTTTTCCTCTTGTCCTTAAAGTTAATCCGTCATCCCGTTAAATATACATTCTTACAAAGACATAAATTGACATTTTGAGTTTTTATTTGGAAGGGGAAAGCTTTCCCCTCGCTGCAACCGCCTTCGGCGTTTTCCGCTACCCCTTCTCCTAGGGGCTCTGCCCCTAAAATCCATTCTCAATTAAAATCATTCACCTCTTTGAACTTTCGCTCTTTCTTCTTCATCTTTCAATTCATAACGAGCAATTTCTAAACGGCTTTCCCAATAATCCTTTCGCGCCGTAAGCGATTCTCCTTTAAGCATATATTCATAATGATCGACATTTTCAAAAAAAACTTTAGCGACTTCACCAACGACACTAGATGAGAAAAATCCTTCATGCCAATCTAAATCCGACCAAAAAGATTGTTTTTCTTCATCAGAGAGCCTTCTTGCATATATACACACTTCTGCGGCGATTTCCAGCCATGCAGAAGTGTCATCTTTAAGATAACTCGCAATACTAGCATAAGTATGGCGTTCATCATCATTTTTTGCCGTTTTAAACTTTTCAACAACAATTTGTCCAACACATTTATTTTCTGGGTCTAATAACGCAATATCTTTCTTTATTCTACTTGATTGCCAACTCAAAATCAAATCGATAATATTTGCAAAAGCATTTCGCTCATTCTCATCGAAATTTGATTTTACAAAATAGGTTAAAGAGAAATCATGCGATAAATGATAACCCCGGTCTTTTCTGAAAAGAAATACACTATAAAGCCACTGTATATTTTTTCGTGTAGAAAACAAAGATTTTTGTTTTTCAAAATGAGGGATTTCATTAGCAAAGGAATCGAGTTTCTCTGTTCGTGCTATTTTTTCTATAATCCAATTTGAGGCAAACTCATTCCATTCAAATGAATTTTGGGACCATCCGGATGCGGATGCGTATGCATCATTTAGCAATCTTCCCAAAAAAATTTTTTTATTAAGATCAGACCATTTTGACCATAATGAGTCTATTTCATATAGGAAATCCTGAGGCATATTTAGTGTAAATCGACTCATCAATAGCACATATTTGTTTATGTCTTTATCCAAAACTGTTTCTTTGACTAAATTATATGTATTTATGCAAAAAATTCGCTTTTCTCCTAAGCAGGATGATAAAACATCCAAAATATCTAGCCCCTGCTTTAAAAATATTCTTATAAATATTATCGCACTATCAACATCGCTCTGTTTGCTTACGACTCCATTTATCACAGATAGATAAAATTGTTCAAAAATTTTATTTGATGACCTTTGAGCAAGTTGTTGTGTTATAGATATAATAAAGTCCTTGTTTTGCAAAGATTGTCCATATTCCAAAGCAATGTTATTTATTCGATAAAAGTCATGAGTTGTATAAAAAGCCAATTTATCAACAAAGGCGATGACTTGTTTTTCCTCTTTATCAAGAAGATGTTTTTTAATTAAATCAGCCCTGATTTCTTTTTCATTTTCGTCATACTGCATGTTTATATAAGACAAAATATCTTCATCAGTTTTGTCCAAACAATAAGCAGCTTCACATTTTTTAGCAAGTTCCCAAGAATCATATTTTTCGCCATATTCTAGAAGCCAGCTCCAAATAACTTCTCGCATATGGTTTCTTGTTTTTGAATCTAAACCCTGTCCAGAAGAAATGAATGAAGCGGTCCATTGGAGTTGTTTTGATATAAACTCTTCTTTAATTTTTTTAGTATCTTGATCTAGATAATATGATGGATAGTGCAAAACTTCATGAAAGATTTTTCCATAGCAGTCAACAAAAACACTCGTTAGTTCCTCTGGCAAAATCTTTTTTTCAAGGATGTTTTGAATTCTTTTTACCCATTTGAACGAGTCAGATATTGTATCTAATCTAAGGTAACCTTGCCGAAATGATAATGTTCCGTTAAAACATACCCCTGTATTGTATTTTGTAGTAAAACATCCATCAAGAAAACATTTTAATATAGAGTAATCAATATTGTCAAAATTGTCATTTTTAATTACTTCAAAATAATCGGACAATATTTCATCTACATTCTCTTTGTAAACGGATCTCAAATCACCTTCAAAGATGGGATGCAAAATACTTTCCAAACTTTGGTTTTCTACAACAGATAAATGCCCCATTTTACATAAAATTAAAATATTTTCCAAGCACAACTGCCTAGAGCAAAAATCTTCACAGTAATACAAACAATTCTGCAATATGTCTCTAATTTTGATATAACAGATCCACAAGCTGTTATAAACATTTTTTTTTGCCGGATATTCGGATAATTGCGCGTGGATAATTTCAAGAGCTTCTCTTGTTTTACAAGCACACAATTTTGCCACCAAATCCCATAATTGCCGATGATCATCAATATCAGACGTCTCGAATTTTTTCTTTAACGAGTCAGTAAAAGAGCCTAATACATCTACAGGCTCTTTTACTGAAATAGTATTTTCAATATGACTTAACGATTCTACAACTGCATCTGGATACGGAATATCATTGTGGATTAAGCCGTCAATGACTTCCTCGCCCCAATTTGAAAGTTTTTGATTGAAAAGTAGCCTTTCTTTTAAAATATACTCGCGAATTACATCAGGACAAATAGAATATGTTTTATTTTCATATCCATAATTTTGCATCAAACCATTTTTGGTCATAACTTGAAATAACTTTTCAAGTTTGGGTTTGTCAACACTTGCCTTTAAGCATATAAAGTCAATTACTTTTTCCTGCTTTAATGAAATTGCTCTATATAACGAACACCATCTTAAAACAGAATCATACTGTTCATTTGAAATAAAGTTATAATCCAAATTAGGAATGATAGATTCTGTATATTTTTCATATAGTGCAGCCGCATTTTTTTCAAATTCTTCCCCAATAGAGCCGTTGTTTTGTAGAATTGATTTTAACGTTAAACAAATCCACAACGGGATTCCTTGAGAAGTTTCGCAAATGTTATGAGCCGCCCTTTCCTTGTCTTCAAATTTTATTTTACGTGAAGTTTCAACGACATCAAGTAATCGTTCTGTAAATAGTTTTCGATTTTGATAATTTAACCTTGAAAGGCTGCAAGTATCCTTTCTGATCGATTCATACCTTGGAAGATTTAATTCTTTAATTGTTTGCGCATCGGCATTTCTTTCTGAAAAGACAACTTTCCAATTTTTAGCTTCATTGGCAAGGACTGCAACAAGCATTCTCAAAAGATTTATATCGTTTAGTTCGTCAATAAATAAAATTGAAGGATGCTCAAAAACAAGTCTTTTTGTCCATGACGAAGATATTTTCATAACCTGCGGCATGCCGAAAAATACATTTCGATCATTTCGGTTAACGCGCTTAGCACATTCCAATAGAAAACGACTTTTGCCCATTCCTCCTGGTCCAGAAATCGCCCAAACTTTTTTATTTGAATTTAGAAATTCGTCAAATTTTCGTAATTCGTTGTTTCTTCCGACACATTCAACATCGTAGGATTCGGGCAAATAGCTATTTCGATTGTTTTCAAGAAATTCTTGTTCTTGCAGAAAGCATCTAGCTTCGTCATCAATATATTCTTTTTTGACTTCGGGATGTTTTTCTAAAAGTGTCCAAATAGCAGGCCAATTCCGTAATTCAATTTCTAATCCATGACAGTCGCAATTCTTTATAGACTCTTCCCATTTTTGCATGTCATTAGGGTTTTCTTCGATATTTGTAAAAAGAACCCATTTTTTTACAGATTTCCAATATTCAAGAGTCTCCTTATATTCCCCAATTTTCCCCATTTCGGTTTGCAAATCAGTTATACATTTGCTAATGGAAGGATTTTCATGATACTTAGCTTGATAAACAACCTGACAATTTCCACTTATTGCATCAATGCCGTTGTCTTTCCCTGGACGAGAAAACGCTTTAATTTGGTAATCCTCATGCAGCAACAACATTTGCATCATGGATTCCCATGATGTTCCGTTAAATCTTGTGTTATACCGTGAGAATTCTGACATGCCAAACCTTATTAACAAAAAATGAGCTTTTGCACATTTGTTCACTCATAAATATATGTTCTCAAAAGGCGATTGTCAATAGGTCTCATTTTTTTAAGGTCTCGAATTTGATAACAATAAAAAGCAGTATATGCGGTCTTCACTTGTTTACATGATGAGCTTGCCGAGGTTGCATAAAATAGTCTGAAGACATAAATACCCTTTAATGTTCTATCCAAAAATTCTTGTCATTAATCCCTATAAAGGACAATCTTTTTATATTCTCTTTTATACAAAATGAACACGTTTCGCAATGTAATTTGTCCGGTATTGTAACATCTACAGGATTTCCATTTCGATCTTCACGCCAATCGCTAAATTCATATTTAATTAAAGTTTTTTGACCGCAAACCGGACATTCAAAAACGTCTGTATAAACAAATTCCCTGCAAACTGCATCCGCTTTCGTTTTAGATTCCATTATTTTGTCATGATTAAAAGCTCGGAACCAACTAGAATTGGGCTTGTCCATCATAACAATGGGATTTTCATACGCCGCACGCCCCATTTCCTTCAATAATGCAATTTTTTCAAAAGAAGGTCTTTTTAAATTACATTCATGAATAATTTCATCTATAGGATCTTTCTTGCAATAAAGCGGTTTATATTTCCATCGTTGTTTTGTGTAATTTGGCAACACCATAACCTCCTTGACAAGAGGTAAAATATGTTGCCCCATAAAAAGGTCTAAATTATGATATTGTAAAAAGAATAAACTTTTGTGCCATATTCTATTTCTTAGCATATTTAATGATTTTAGAACATTCGCTTGATCTAAAAGGAAACTTATTTCGGTAATTACAGCATTACTCGGGTCAATTTTTCTTAATTCTAGCAAACGATCCAGGGCATCACTAAATTCTATTGAAAAAGATTCTGCAGAAGATGATAAACCGGAACGGCCGTTAAGGGCTAGATAAACATTTTTAAAACCTTTTTGATCAAATTGAGTTGCAAGAATTGGATTTATTCTTGTTAAACAATCTTTTAAGATAAACTCAAAAAAATGTTGAAAATGGGTAATTGTTGTAAAATATAAAGCTTTGTATTCTTCGATTTCAAATCGAGTTCTTTTTTTTAGAGCTGTCAAGGGCAAAATGGGATGAGCATGCAAAGTTGAACGATATGTTTCAAAATACGCTTTTAGAGCCGTTTTTAAAGACTGAAAACCCGCGGATTCCTTAGTTTTCCAGCCAAAAGAGTCTACATTACTTGTATTTATGTTTATTTTCTTTATTGCCGAATGCTTCTTTTTTGAGGGCATAATTAGTATTCCCAGAAAGAACTATTGCTTACTTTAAATTACGCTTTCTTTGCGTATTTACTTGAAATGTGGAAAAGTCTTTGCAACTATATCCATATATTTTGAAGATTTCCAAATAGATAAATCATGAATGACAACTGTTTTAGGATATTTATATTTTTCCAAAAGAGAATCAATGATTTCATCACAAATAGGTTTAAGTAATTTTAAATCTTTTTCAAGTTGCGCAGATACTTCTTCATTTGTTTTTAAGCCTACCAAAGAAAGTGTCATTATAAGTTTCTTTTTTTGAATTAATGAGGCGTCTCCGTAAAAAGATGAAAAGTCGTTTTTTAAAACACTTGATGCCGTTGCTATAATTCGCTCCTTACATTCCTTTTCAACATCATTGCGGTTAATTGGCCCATAAACTGATATTGGCATAGAATTTTCATTTATTACAAATATAGTGCATTTTGTAATATAAGGAGCACAAAAGAATACAGAATGCGGATGCACTTGATTTGTATGGACTAAAGGAATTTTTATTCGTGAATAAATAAGATCGTTGATTTCATCAACCACTTTGTTCATCACCATTATATTTAATTTTGTCCAAAGATTTACTGCGGATTGCAAAAAATCACGTTCATCATTAGAAGTCGTTCCAAACATTTCTTGAGGTAAGCCAAATATGTCAAATCCAAGTAATCTAGTTCTATAATTTTCAGGAACTTTTTCAATGTTTTCTTTTAAAATATTTAAATCCACATCCGTAAACATTCTTAAGCCAAAACTTTCAAGAGTACTCTCAATCATTTTTTGATTTGTGTCACAATCTATAATTGAATTCAACTTAAAATGCATCTTTTTTACATTTGGAGAATTTTCTAGTAGTGTATCCAACTGTATTCTTGTTATTTCAGAAATTTGAATTCTCTCTAATAAGGTTAACAAATCGTTTTCTTCATTCTCATATGACAGGTCCTTGAAAGTTTCGTATTCACCTATTACCTGATTAAATAAATCCTCAATTTTCTCTTGCTTTATCAATGACGAAAAATTTCGAATTAGAGTTTTTGCATCCGAAGTACAACCTTCGGGAACGACAATCCAATATTTATTAAAATATTGAAGTTCTCCACCCAATTTCATGAATAGACTTGTCTTAATAATTTCTTTAATTAATAATGGCTTTGAAAATTTTTCTTTCCAATTTTTGCATTGCACAACACCATCAACATGCCCATTTAAAACAAAGGAAATATCTCGTCCCTGATCACCGACACCTTCCATTAAATATATTTTCAATGCTTTATCTTTATAAACGTCAGGAATATTATTTTCAAATAATCTGTACACCAAAATTTCAAAATTCCGACCACCTAAAGAATTGTATGGTATTTGGCTTATATTAGGCTCAATCCAATCAACTTTTGATAAAGCCTTTTCTTCATCTTCAATTTGATTAGAATCAATAAAAATCATTTACTTCTCCTCAAAGGCGGTTTTTAGGATGCTTTGCATAAGTTGTTTGGTGGTGGTTTCGCGGGTGGCGATTTGGGATTCAAGTTGGGCGATTGTTTGGAGTTTCGCTTCGATGTGGGCAGCGATTTCTTTTTGTTCGGTGAGTGGAGTACGGAAAGTAATGATACTTTTACGCCAAACCACAGCATGCATACAATCATTATATTTGAGTCTATCAAAAAAAATCATTCCATTTCCTCAAATGCATCTTTAATAATTCTTTGTCGGAGCAGTTTAGCAATCGCTTCGCTTTTTTGAATTTGTTTTTCCAAATTTGCAACCTTCTCAAGTGATAAAGAAAGTTCGCGTTGTTTTTCAATTGGAGGAAGCGGAACTTCGACACCGGCAATATCTTTCATTGAAAGAGATACATTCGCAGCCCCTTTCATCAATGGGACAAGAACCGTATCTTTATAAAATTGAAGATATTGATGTAAATATCGAGCATCTAATTCATCAGAATTATTTGGAATTACAGCACAAAGGATTGTTCCGAGAGCAAATTTGCCGCTTTGAAAATGAACATTATTCAAAGACTTCTTGCCATGTCCACTAGAAGATACGAGTGGAATGCAAACGGCTTCACAATCAAATTGGTAAGTAGAACAAGTTTTTCTTTCTACGGCAGTAACAACAAGAGGGTATTTGCCAGGTTCGGCACTCGCAATCCCTGTTGTGCCTTTGACAATTTTGCACACATCTCCAATCTTTACTTTCTTCCATTCGCTCATATCAACCTACACTCACATCAAAAGCCAAAGTCTGTTCATTAAATTCCGATTTTAAATTAATCTTTAAATCGGGCATCTTGTATAATATATGGTCGCAAATTCTATTATGGAATGAAACTAGCCACAGATATTTTTTCAGAATTTTCACTCTTTCCGGTTCTTTAGTCGCATCATTTGAGGACCGGCTATATTCATTTACCTTCTCTTCTACAAATTTTTTGTGCTTCTTCAAAACCGCATAAACTATTCTAAGACATTCTGGCTTGTATATCGGTTTGCGTTGGCGACCTTCTCTAATATTTTTTTCTAATTCTTCAAAACTCCCTACTGGCTCTAATTGCACACCATTTTTTGGATACATTATCCAAGCATCATAAGACATAATGTAATTCAAAGAAACCTTACCGTCAGTATCTTTCACAAGCAAATCTAGGCAGGACGCTTCAATAAAACTTTTAAAAAGGTCGTTTTGCATTTTAAATGAATTTAATTCATTAAGAATACGATCATCAACAACTATTCTTGGGTATACGGCGGAACTTTCAAGTTCTACGGCGTCAATCAAAGCTTTGCCGCCAACAAAATCCTTTGTCAGGTATAAAGGTCCTTTTGTTATTCCGCCACGGACAATCAATTGTGTGCCCTCAAAAAATACACGTTGTACAGAAGCGATCAATCGTAAAAAATAAACTAACGGAAGTGCAGATAATGGATCTGTCGTTTCCTTATAACAAATAAGAATATTGTCTGAAAAAATCTTGTATTCAATTTCAGGATTTTTATCAATTGGTTCATCGGGTGGAGTGTTGATGATTGACAAAAGAGCTCTCATCAAAAGAATGGATGCTTCTATTGATTTGACAAGATGGGCAGAAATATCCTCTGATTTCTTAAAGGCTTCCTTATACCCTAAAACATCAAAGTAGGCTACGTAATATTCAGAGAATTCCATCCAACCCCCTATTCCTTACTTCATGCTCTTTTTTAAACCGGCAAGGAGTTCTTCGCTTGCCTTGAAGGATTCGTGGAGTTTCTGCATGAGTTCGGCGGTGGTATATACGGTTTCTTCTTCGGGGACGGTGGGGTTCTTGATGTCGAGATTGTAGCCGTTCTCTTCGAGTTCCTTTATCGAGACTTTCCAGGCGATATCGGATTTTTTGCGTTTGTTCCACCATTTTTTGAGAGGTTCGAATTCCGATTTCTGAATGGGCTTGGTCTTGGAATACGCCTTCATTCCTTCGGGCACCTTGTGCTCGTAATACCAGACATCCTTGGTCTTTTCGCCCTTGGTAAAGAAGAGCAGGTTGGTCGCGACGCTTGCGTAGGGTTGGAATACGGAATTGGGCAGCCGCACGATGGTGTGTACATTGCACTGCGTCAAAAATTCTTTGCGGATTCGTTCCTTCACGCCGTCACCGGTAAGCGAGCCATCGGGCAACACGATCGCCGCGCGGCCACCGTCCTTGAGGTAACGCATCATCAGAAGCAGGAACAGGTCTGCACTTTCTGTGGTGCGGAAAGAGGCGGGATAGTTCGTCTCTACGCCATCGCTTACGGAAGCGCCGAAAGGCGGGTTTGCCAAGATGACATCCACGCGATCTTTAGCGCCGATGCTTGTGTATTCACGGTTCAAGCTGTCGGTGTAAAGGATGTTCGGTACTTCGATGTCGTGCAAAATCAGGTTCGTTACGCAGAGCATGAACGGGAGCGGCTTGAATTCCTGCCCGCGAATGGTCGCGTTGAGCGTTTTCAAGTCTTCTACGGAATGAACATCTTGCTTGCGGATGTTTTCGATAGCACAGGTCAGGAATCCGCCTGTACCGCAAGCGGGGTCAAGCACGCGTTCGCCGAGTCGCGGGTTCACGATTTCCGTCATGATTTCGGTGATGGCACGCGGGGTGTAGAATTCACCATAGTTGCCCGCACTCTGCAGGTCTCGCAACAAAGTTTCGTAGATGTCGCCAAACAGGTGGCGGTCTTCGGATACGTTAAAGTCGATTTCGTTCAACTTATTCACCACCTGACGGATGATGGTGCCGTTTTTCATGTAGTTGTTGATGCCGTCGAAGATGTCGCGAATAAGGATGGCACGCTTGTTGCCGGTAGAAACGTCAATCTTTTTCAGGCCAGGAATCAACTTGTTGTCAACGAATTCCTGCAAGGCGTCGCCCGTCATGCCTTCGCTATCGGCAGCCCAGTTGCGCCACTGCAATTTTTCGGGGATTACCGACTTGTAGTCATCATCCAGGAGCTCCATTTCGGAATCCTTGTCATCGATAATCTTGAGCGTAATCATCCAGCCCAGCTGTTCAATGCGCTGCGCATCGCCAGAAACACCCTGGTCTTTTCTCATGATGTTTTGCAGGGTCTTGATAATTCCACCGATGTCGGCCATTAGGCTACTCCTCTATAAATTTCATCTTCCAGTTCGCGCACCGCTTTCAGGTAATCTTGCTTGGTGCCGAACAGTTCAACAATTTCTTTCGGGGTCCCAAATTTAGTAATGGGGTCCACTTTTAGGACTGCAGTATCTTCGATATTTCCGATACCCTCTTCGGCATACTTGTCCAAAAGGGCTTCCAAAACGGCTCGCGCCTTGTCGCCATACTTGGTAAAGTAATTGCGTTTGCGAACGTTTTCGGCACGTTCCTTGCGCGTGAGCGCCGGAGCGTCGTATGCGATATGGCAAATCAGGTCGAAAATATCCAAGTCCTTTTTTATTTCTTCTTGCAGGTTTTCAGCGATGATTCCCTGTTTTTCAAGTTCCTCAATAATCGCCTTTTTCTTTTCGGCATTGTTCCATTCTTGCAAGAAGGTTTGCAAATCGCGGTAACGGTCCAAAATGCCTTGACGGGTAAATTCGCGGAGCGTAGTCGTAATGAGTTTGCCCGAGGGGTCAAGGAACTCCTTACGCTCATTTAATATTGATATCGGAACTCCCGCTACATAGACCTTTGAAGGCTTGTCCGCAACTTCTCCACCAGGAGGATTGGGTGTAGGATACGGCGGTTTATCCGGAAAGACAACTTCACTGCCCGTAACCGGATCAATCAGGTCTTCGGGAGTATCACCAGCCATTGAACCGTCCGCAGGAATCGGGTCATTTGGCTTGACTTCCTTGATGCGAATGGCTTCACCATCGAATGTCGGATCAGAGAACAGGTTCGTCACGTTACGGAAATCCATTATCGTGAAGTAGAGTTTATCATATTCTTCATAAACTCTTGTTCCACGGCCGATAATCTGTTTGAATTCGGTCATAGAGCCGATATTAGATTCCAGTACGATGAGTTTGCATGTCTTTGTATCTGCACCGGTACTCAATAATTTTGAAGTAACGGCAATAACGGGATAAGGCTTTTCTGGATTCTTGAAATCATCAAGTTTTAGCCGGCCTTCTTTGTCATCGCTGGTGATGCGCATGATGTACTCGTCAGACCTTTCGTGCCATTCCGGCGGAGCGGCTTTCCAAAGTTCATCGCGCATGCGACTTGCGTGTTCCTGGTCAATGCAGAATACGATAGTCTTTGCCATGGGGTCGTTCTGCTTCAGGAATTCTACGATTCTGCGGGCGACAATCGGCGTGCGGTCATCTAGCACCAAGTTGCGGTCAAAATCTTTCGTATTGTAAATACGATCTTCAACAATGTTTCCGTTCTTGTCGCGTTTACCTTTTTCAGGCCGCCAGCCTTCTAGGTCAACATTGATGCCAATACGCAAAACTGTATAAGGAGCAAGGAATCCGTCATCAATCCCCTGCTTCAAGGAATAAGTGTAAATCGGGTCGCCGAAGTATTCCGAAGACGATATGTCTTTTGTTTCTTTCGGTGTTGCAGTCAAACCAATGTGAGTTGCACTCTTGAAGTAATCCAGAATCTTTCGCCAAGCGCTATCTTCGGCAGCACTACCGCGATGACATTCGTCAACGACCACCAAATCGAAAAAGTCGGGTGAGAATTCCCTGTATGCGTCGGCATCTTCATCGTAATTTGTAAGCCCCTGATACAAGGCCAAATAGATTTCATAAGCCTTATCAATCTGCTTATGGCGGACAATCGTCATTTTGTCCTTGAAAGGCTTGAAGTCTCCGCGCTTGGTTTGCGTAATCAGATTATCGCGGTCAGCAAGGAAAAGAATTCGCGGGGTCTTGCCCGGAGCCTTATTCTTTGTCCAGCCACTTTTCCACAAACGCCAAATGATATGGAATGCAGTAAGCGTTTTTCCGGTACCGGTAGCCATTACCAAAAGGATCCTGTCTTTACCTTTTGCAATCGCCTCTACTGTGCGGTTGACGGCAATCTGCTGGTAATAACGCAGACTGTATCCTGAACTATCGACATAATAATCTTGTGTAGCCGTGGATTCCGCTTCTGGAGAGTCGATACCTTTGTATCGCTTGTAGCAGGCCCAAATTTCTTCACTCGTCGGGAAATGGTCCAGGTCGCGTTCTTCAACTGTGATAGGGTTTCCTTGACTATCTTTCGGGCCGCAGTTTTCACGATAGCGAATCGAGAACGCATCGCCATTACTGCTAATCGCTACGGGAATATCCAGAGTCTGCGCATAAGAAAGAGCTTGTTGAATGCCATCGCTAACGTAATGCTTGTTGTCCTTCGCCTCTACCACGGCAATCGGCATATTCGGCTTGTAATAGAGAATGATATCCGCACGCTTCTTTTGCCCGCGCACGACGGTCTTGCCCTTCACAAAAATTCGACCATCTGTGAACGAAACCTCTTCGCGAACCTGTACGTCCATAGTCCAGCCCGCCTTTACGATGCCCGGCAGGATGAATTTGGTTACGATGTCCCTTTCTGAAAGTTCTTTCTTGTTCATACAAAAGCCTTTGTGGTAAATATATATCAAGAAAGAGGTGCGTGGAAATGCAAAGTAATGGTTTCAGGGGGATTTTGGGGGCAATTTGGCCATTCTCTGCGAAAAATGGGCGATTTAGATGTTTTTTTTGTTGTTTTGGAGGGATTTGAATGTAATTTTAGGGGTAGGTAAACAATAAGTAAAGGAAAAATGGGCTATGTCTATTGGCTACGTTTACATACTCACAAACAAAAGTTTTAAGGAAGATTGGGTGAAGATTGGCAAGAGTAGCCGTCCTGTAGATATTCGTTCTAAGGAATTGGACAATACGGCAGTTCCCTTGCCTTTTGACATTTATGCAACAATGAAAACGTCTAAATATGAACAGGTTGAAAAACTCGTTCATAAGATGATTGATCGTTTGACTGATTTGCGTATTCGTCAAAATCGTGAATTCTTCAATATTCAGCCTGAGATTGCTTTAGGAATTTTCAGAGATATAGCAACGACACTGGATGACGCTGAAATAAAGGTGTATGAACCGAAAGAGCCAAATAATCCTGAAGATCAGGACTCTAAAGTAAAAAAGCGTCCGAAACTAAAATTCAGTATGCTGAATATTGCCATCGGAGAAGAATTGACCTTTATTCCAACAGGCTTGAAGGTAACCGTTGCTGCAGACAATGCAATAGAATATGACGGCCGTATATACAAGCTCTCTCCGTTTGTGGGCACTTTTTTGCCTGAAAATCAGCAAAATGAATCCGGTGCCTATCAGGGCGCGAAGTATTTCTCTTATAAAGGGAAAGTGCTGTCTGATTTAAGGGATGAGATTGAATTGAAAAATAGGGGCTAATAAAGAGTTTAATTATGGCAAAAAAGAAAACATCCCCTTTTATGGTCCCATTTCCAGATAGTTGGGATTCAAGAAGTCGTATTGACTTGACATTTAATTTGGGAAGTGCCATTCGTTATCACCGTGAAATGACTGTTCCTGAAATAGGAGGCCTTCGTTTTGTTAGGCAGGCTAGTTGGGGCGTGGCCGGCATACAATTGGCAAAAAGTCCCGAGAATAAGAAAAGATATAGAGCTCATGAAATTGCAAATGCGATTGAGGCTTTGGGAAGCAAAATTCATTTTGTGTTTGAATGTAATCGAGACAAAGAACAATACAAATATTTAGGTTCCAGGGCTTTTGGCAATGATTGGACTTCTTTTTCTTATCAATGTTTGAAAAAGTCTTCCTATTATGTTCAAAATACATATCGTCAAGCAATCGTTACCGCTCTTAGACCATTAAGATTTTGTAAAGGGTCTTCATTTTTTGACCAAATGGAATTAGATAGAAATGGTGAACGTCTGTTTAAAGCATTTCTTGGGGAAAATAAACTTTCAAAGTGTAACGTTAATAAGTGGCTAGAAAATTGGGTTTTTAAAAATAAGAATTATTCGATTGGGGCTGAATCCTATCAAAATGTTTTTTCGCCAACAAAAGCGTCAGATGAAGAAAAAGAGATTATGCGTCAAAGTCTAGATAGTCTCGTTTCGTTGAAAAAAGACCCTAAACGACGAAGTCGTCTGATTGAAATTATGCAAAAGTTTAAGCCTCATAATGAACAAGACTTGATGAGAATATTGTCAGAAAAATATGAGGAGGGCGAATGTCATGCTTTACAAATTCAGGATGCAATAAATTTTAATAAAATGCGCGAGGACGCCATAAATTTGTTACAAGCTTGCGCTGTTGTAGTGAAAGAAAGAAATGGTCGAAATGGGTATCCCATAGACACATGTTGTAAAGATTTCAAAGTTAGGGAAAAATTTGACGTTTTGAAAAAATCTTGTAAGATTTACTTAGACGCTTTGAATGGTCGTGATGAAAAAAATGAGGCTCCTTTGAAGGAAGCAGTTATTTTTGCTGGAAAAGTGGATTGCGAACCTTTGAGTTTTATTGAGTTTTTGATAAAACAAGAATCAGGTATTATGGATGTTGCCAATGGAAATATTATTGCTTTAAGCTTGTTTGATAAGTTCTTGCAAAGAGATGAGAATAGTGGTGATAATGAGTCGAATTCTGAAAATAATGAAGATTTGACTATTTCAAAATCAGATTCATGGAAATTGCCAAGATTATCGCAGTGGCAATCCTTATATGATGATTCATTCGGGAAGGAAAAAATATGAATGAAGAAAGAATGACTTATAGTCAAATTTTTGCCCCTCCTGAAGGATATTTTGGGCAAGTTTGCGTTTGCTGCGCAATGAGTGCAGATGGTGCTTGTGTAGAAAATATGCTTACTTCTTTCTCAGGAGGAAAAAAGAATAATACTAGGGCTTTTGATCGGGAAACATCTTTGTTTCTAATGCTTAATCAGGGGCATCCAAATCTAAACGATTCTGTTCCCATTTGCGGCTTGTGTCAACTTACCCCAAAAACAAACGGCGTGTGGAATAACGTTTATGTTCAGCATGCAAAAGTTGCTGTAATGCAGTTCGGTAAGACACCGCATGGTCTAAAACGGTACAATAAAAAAGAAGACATAATCTGGCGATATGTTGTATGTACAGGAAATTGGACTGAAGCAAGTGCGAAGCGTCAACTAGAAATGGTTTGGAGCGAAGATATTAGGAATTGCTCTAAAAAACAGAATAAACAGAAAATAGTGGATCTTGTAGCTGCTTCGAATTTCTTGTTGGACTTAAAAGAATTGTATAGCTGTAGTGAAACTCTATGGAATGTAGCAAAAAATATGTTCAATAAGATTTTTTCTTTTCAAAAAGGCGAAAAAATAACATCCTTAGATAAAAAAAGGTTCTTTTCTACGCTTCCTGAATTACAAAAGGGAAAAAATAAATCGTCTTGCATTCTAGATAATCTATCGATTCAATTTTTTAGATATAATGGCAAACAGAATAAAAATTATGTAGTTGCAGGATCAGGTTTTTTTGAAGAATCGCAAGGAAATAAGTGTGATAAACCTGAAGTTTTTAAAGAAATTGATAAAATAATTCTAAAGAAACTTAATGATAAGGTAGAAAAAAAACTTGTCATAAATCCTGATTTTGCTGGCAGGATTGCGCTTTGGAAAAAAAATTGTGATTGTGATTTTTTTTCTGTAAAAGATCCAGCCAGTGAAAACAGAAAACTACATGCGAAGTATATTTTTATTGGAGAAAAAAAATACAATAAAATCAATAATGGTTTGCTTTATTTGGGTTCTGGCAACTTGTCAATTAAGGGTTTGTTAAGTTCATTTGGAAAAGAAAGAGGTAATCGTTCTGGGAGGGGTAACATTGAAGCGGGAATTGTTGTAAAGACTGATGATTTTTTTGAAACAAGGGAATGCTCTCTTCAGTCTACATTGCTGGTGGGTGATCCGGTTTCTATAAAAGAAATGAAATCTAAAGTCTTGGATGGTGATGAAGATTCGCCAAATCCTGGTCTTAAACAGAATCCTGTTTTTGCTTTAAAGATAATTGATCAACTCAGTTTCTCTATTGATTGGAATCCTGATTATATATGCAATCGTGATTGTTGCAATGTTAAAATATCTACAAATATAATGCGTAAAATAGATGTTAAACAAGGCGTAAAGAATCGTTATTTTTGGGCTGATTGGAATATTGTAGAATGTCCACGTGACCAATGGCTTGAAATGGATGTGGATAGTATTAAGTGTATTGTTCCAATGCTTACACAGGAAGGTCTGCTGCTTCCTTATTGCAGGGAAGTCAAAGACTTTGATGAAATTCTCACTCCCTTAAATGATTTTCCCAAAAATATAGTTTTGTTTGAAGATGATTCTTTGCCTCCTAAAGATCCTGTACATCGCCTTTCGGGAAAACCTCCTTCTGCAAAGCCTGATAAAAAAATGGAAAAAAATAAATACTTATATGGTGAAGCGATGAAACTTATTGAAGGAATTGCTGCTTATAATAACGAGTATTTCCCAAAGAATTCATCCAATCAAGATTTAATTTTTTCATGGATTACAACGATTGAGACCCTTTTGGAAAATTTAACACCGAATATTGTGAAAATTTATACGGATTTAAAAATAGATTTTATATCTATTTTAAAGAATACGAATGGCTTTGCTCCTTGCTTAGATGTTAAACACAAAAAGGCATGGGATGCTTTCATAGATAAATGGGTGAAAAAATGGGGACTTGATTCATCAGTTGATAGATTATGGTAGGAAATATGATTGATTGGCAAAGCAAAGAATTTGAAGCAGTGCTGCTGAATCTATTTCATGAGATTGAATCTGTAGCAAAAGAGTTGAAAAAAGGTTCCGGATTTAAATTCGGACAAAAAGAAGCTGTTTTGTCTCTCTATGAAAAAATAAAAAATCATGGAGCGATTTTAGCGGATGAAGTTGGTCTTGGAAAAACCCGAGTTGCTTTGATACTGATGGAAGCTGTTTTGCGGGCGGGGGGCACCGTTGCTGCAGTTGTTCCTGGTGGCCTAATGTTTCAGTGGGAAGAAGAAGCTCAAGATTTTTCAAAGTTTTTAAGAGACCCTTGTATTACAAAAAAAATAACACGGTTATCCGGATTCAACGATCTTTTTTCTAATAGTTTTGAATCTAATAGGAATACTGTATCATATCCCTTATCAATGAATATTGGTGGAAAATGCCAGTGGCCGCTTATTTCTCAACGGTTTGGCCCAATTTTGCCTAATGTGAAAGCAAAGGGACAATATGCATTTTTTGAATATATTGGTTACCGTCTTCAGACAAAAATGAAGAAGCAAAAATGGGTTAGATTTAATAAGGAGAACAAGAAGGGGTATGAATCAGCAGCAAGATTCTTGAGTCCAGAAAATGATACTTGGTTTGAACTCCTTAAACAAAGAGACTTTGCGCCCCTGAAACCTAAAGGGATAAAAATAATAAAGGAGGAAGGCGATTCTTTATCAAGGTATGTGATTAACTGCTTGATTGGAAAAATTGATTTTTTAGTCATAGATGAGGCGCATAAAGGAAAATCATCTCTTGATGAAAAAGAGGATGATATCCAAGGCGGAAAAAAAGTGCGAAAGACTCGATTGGCTTCTTTGCTAGATGGTACGCTGAATATTGATTCTTGTGGTAGAAAGCTTTGTATGACTGCGACTCCTGTAGAATTGACTACGGACAATTGGACGCAAATACTCAATCGATGTGGAGTAAAGGATGTAAGAAAAAATGTATTTGATAATTTTCATCAAGCCTTAAATGAAATAAGGTGTTGTCCAACCAATGAAGCAAACTTGCAATCATTGGAGCGTACATCGGGAGAGTTTAAAAATTATTTACAAGATTTTGTGACAAGGAGGCTTCGTTGCCACCAAGATGAGTATAATAAGCTTGTAGATGGACTTAAGCATGGTGTTGTAAAGAAACTTAAGTATAGTGATGCTGCGCATATTCATCGTTTATCGCAAGCTTCTCAAGTAGAATTAAAGCCTGGGTCAGAATGGCAGAAAGTAATTATGTGTTGTGAAGGGATAAGGTTGGCTGCAAAGGGATTGCCGGGAAAAGGGAACGCGAAATATCGTAGAATACAAACTCGCTATCCGGCAGGGCTTATTGATGATCCGGAAAGCATAGAATATGTTGATTTGAAGACGATTAAAGACCCTAAAGAAAAACGAATGTATTTTTGGAGAAATCAAGCCGCATCTTTTATTGAGCCTACAATGATCCATCCAAAAATTGAAAAAACAGCGGATTTGATTGAAGAAATTCTTGAAAAGAATGAGTGCCAAAAGTATTTAGCAAAAGAATGCGAAAAAGTTTTGGTCTTTGGAACGTATACAAAACCTATGGAGCAACTTCGAGATGAGTTAAATGGAAGAAATTATGTTCGACGAGTTGTTGCGGGAAAATTAATTCAAAACAAAGTGGGCGCTGAAGAAAAAAATAAGATATATCTCATTTATTCGCGGTTGTTTAACGAAAAAAAATTGAACAATGAAAGATTAGATTCTTTAATAATGACATCAGAATGTTTCTTTAAAAAAGCCAATAAGTTGCATGAAGAATATGAAAAATATCGCGATAGTGTTCTAAAAGTTATAAGTAGTGATAACGAAAAATTGGCACAAAGGTTAGATCGAGAAGAAAAATTTTTATTTGAAAATGAAGAACTTGAGTTCAAAAAAATGGATTTTTTTGAAAAGAAATATAAGAGTAATTATAAGCTTTACAATTCTATTATCAACTATTTAAAGAAAGATTTACTTAACTGGCTTATAGATGATTATGATTATGTTGTTGCGGGAAATTCTGGAGGAAGAACTTCAAGAGCTGAGTATTTACGACAAAAATTAAAAATTCTTGCAAGAGGGCTTCTTGATGATTTGAAAGATTCTACAAAGAATAAGAAAGGAAAGAATATAGAGGGTGATTGCATAATTCGGGACAAGGATATTGCAAAGTATATTGCTGAAGTAGAAAATAATCCTGCTGAAAAATACTCATCAAAGTTTTGTTGTTTGATGAATGGAGCTTCTGATGGGAATGTTAAACGGAGATTGCAACGACAGTTTAATACTTCAAGAATGTCGCCTAAGGTATTGATTGCGCAATCTCTTGTTGGTCGTGAAGGTTTGAATTTGCATAAATGTTGTAGGCATGTTATTCTGTTACATCCTGAATGGAATCCAGGAACTGTTGAACAGGAAATCGGTCGAGTTGATAGAATTGATTCTTTGTGGAATCGCTTGGCTGAAAAATGGCAGAACGCCAATCCGCAAGAAGAAACAAAAGAAAAACGTTGTCCTAGAATTGAAATTCACTACATAGTTTTTGATGGTACATATGACCAACTTCATTTTGAAGTACTTCAGGCAAGAATGAACGAATTAAATGCACAATTGTTTGGCTCATTATTGGAAACTGATGAACAAATCCCTGAGGATATTGCTGAAAGATTGAAAGCTGCCGCTCCTGATTTTGATCCATGCAAAAAAAGTGAAAAGAAATGAACATTCAAGAACTCCGCAAAAAATTAATAGAACTCTGTCAAAGTTATGGTGCATATAAAGGTTCAACAAAGGTGATTGTTGATACTCCTTACATTCCATATATTCCCGATAACTGGAATGGCGTCCTTGTGCTTGCGGAAGCGCAAAATTTAAATATGGATGATTATAAAGGTTTTGAAGAATTGGAAAAAATTTGTCGTTTGTATCCGGATCAGGATGATTCAAAAAATTATGATGATGCTAATCCATATTCAAAGCTGCAAATTCAACCATGGCAAGATGGCTCTATTCCTTTGGCTTTGAAGGCCGCTCTTAATCTAGACCCATATCAGACGGCAGTTTGTAATGCCTGCCTTTGGTCATTAAGAGAAAATGGAAAAAATGTGAATCCCAATGATGAGATGCAGAGATTGTCAAGAGCGTTGTGGCAAGAAATGTGGAAGGAGTTGTGCGGCAACATCAAAAGGGTTATATGCTGTGGTTCTATAGCGAAATCTATATTCAATTTTGCCGAGCCGGATTGTTTAAGGTTGCCCTCTCCGAATGCGCTAAGTCGTGTATCAGGAATGTTTACAGAAGAAGATCTCTTTAAGCGGTATCCAGAAGTAAAAAGGGTGTTTGCCAATTTTGAAGATGCTGCATATAGGCACAACAAAGTATTCTACGCTTGCCACGCAGTGAGTATTCTTAAGAAGGGAAAAGATTAGTTTTTCCCTATATATCATTTTGCCAATGTCGGCAAAATGATCTGCTTTGTAAAATGGGAAAATCCCCCTAGAACGCAAGAAAGTCCTCTACATTCGGGACGTAATTCTCGGGGCATTCCTCTTTCTTGACCTGCTCGAGCGCCTTGCGGAGCTTGGCGGCGAGTGTTTTGGGTACGGGCAGCGAGGGCGGCAGCACGTCGATGGTGGCGGGTTGGGCGGTACGGATGCAGAAGATGTCTGCCTTCAGGGGGTTGAGGATGGCGACGACATAGTGGTCGTCGAGTATACCCGGGTATCCGTACGGTTTTTTCACGCCTTCCTTGCGGATCGCGTCCCAGACGGGTTTCATCTGTTCCTTCGTGGCGGGGGTTTGCCAGACAATCGCGAGTTCCACGAACTCCTCGTACGCGATTTCCACGATGTCGCCTTCCTTGAAGCGGATGGTCTTCGGGTCCCTGCCGTAAAAGCCGGAGTCGCCCAGCTCCATGTTCTTCCTGTCGCAAAAGATGATGCCCGAAGTGGTACATGCCTGCCAGAGGGTGCCGTCTTTCAGGTAGCGCCTGACGGACACGTTGTTCATGCCCGAGACTACGTAGCCGAGCGCCTTTTCCCTGACGACAAAGCCGTATAGCCCGCGGCGGTTTTCGGCGGCGATCTGCCGGATGCGTTTCTCGGCCTTGGCGAGCGTCTCGAAGTAGCCGATGTCCGTCCCGAGTATCGAGAATCCGGGCTTGTTGCGGTAATCTTCGGGGCGTCCCTCTTCGTCGAGGCGGTACTTGGGCTTTGAAAGTCCGACGATTTCGTAAACTTGCAGCTTGAAGATGGTCTTGAAGTCTTCTCTGTCTACGTGGATGACTTTTATGCCCATGGTGGCCTCCTTGTCTGTATGAAATATAACTCATGATTGCGACAGATACTGACAGATGGGGAGGGGATTTTCGGATTTTTGAATATACCTTTCTCCGTCGTCGGCCAGGAAATACTTATCTTTCCTGGCATGCCCGACCCATTGAATGAAAAACAGAAAGGTGAGGTTTTTGTTTATGGCTGAACAAAGTCTATGTGCTATTAAAACATCTTGCGAAGATCTGGATGTTGAACTGGAAGTCATTCCTGTAGTTCAAATTTCTGCCAATTCTTCTAGGGTTGCTGAAATTGAAGAAAAGATAAAAGATGTCGACAGCTTGATCGAAGCTAGTGAAAAAAAGCTCGCAGAACTGAATTCCGAAATCGATCGGTTGACAAATCATGCGGATGGCCTAGATTACATGGTCGCGGTAGCTAGCGGCGTAATCTCAGGTTTGGTAGATTCGCTCTATGTGGGGGAGTTTTCCCTGTCGGAGGGCTCCAAATGGGGCGAAGATACTATCAACAAATTCGTTGAGAAGGTTGCGAAGTCTCAGGGCTATGAAGGGGATGATTTGTCCGGAAGCGTCAGTTTCCTGGAGAAGAAGTTCCCTTTTGCTGCTGACAAGGCGACAAGCGATTTTGGTGGGGGCTTGCAGCATCATCTTAGGGATTTTTCTCATCATGCGTCTCCTATAGGATTATTTTTCTCGCTGCTTACTCAATTTACGGGAAAGGCTTATGGAACATCTACCTCTGGCAAGTTTATTCCGGTGGATCTCTCTGAAAGCGGTTTAATAGGTGACAGTCTTCCGTCTAAGATTTTTTTAGGGGTTGTCCAGTGGTTTTTCCATATTGTCAGTGATATGGCCGGTTCGAGCAGTTCCATTCAAGCAGGAAGCTTGGGAACAGGCTTGCCGGGGCCTTTGCTTTCGCTGGCGAAAGCTCTTTCTTCGATTCCTATTTTTCAGAACGAGGATGTCTCCAAGACCATTTCAAAGATTTTTAATGGAACGGCCTTTGGAGATCGTGATGAAGCTGGCGTATTGAAGAATGTAAAGCCTTTTGATTTACGGGCGGAATTGGGCTCATTGCAGCAACTAGGCAAACAGGCTGTTCCTGTAATCATCAACGAATGTCTTGTTCGTGGATTCTACTTCATTCGACGTTTTTATGGTGAAGTGAAGGACAAGAAAATCAAGTCATTCTCTGACTTGAAACGGATTGAATGGGGAAATGTGATACCAGCGAAGAACCGAACAATCGTGCGCATGTTGACGATTGCTACGGGAACATTTACGCTTGTGGATATGGCAGATGCGGCAATCCGTTCGGCGGTAAAGGGCGGCTTTACGCCCGCATTCTGGGCTAACTTCTTATTGCATGTCAATTTTGTTGGTGTAGGCCGCTTTGCCATAGCTTTATATAGTGATGTAAAGATGGGTTTTGAAAAGGGTAAAAAAGAAGATGAACGACGACTGGCCATGAATTACCAGTTGTATTTGCTAAATGCAAAGGTGTTTTACAAACAGGCTCTAGTGTGGATTGCCGCCCAGGATGCCGCCCTGGCAATAGAGCAATTGGAAAAAACTGCAAATCAGTCGATGAGCCAGTATGTCGATAGCTTGCAGGCTATTGGGGTGAGTTTGGAAAATGTTCTGGCTTACATTCCAAAAGCTATAGAAAAGAATGTAGATTTAAAGAAGGACCTTGTAGACATATTGGAGGCTTAATATGATTGCTGGAATATTCAAGGTAATGTTGCAGGAGGCTTTTTGGCCAAAGAATTTGCTGCTTTCTTCAGGTGGTGAGAAAAAAATTAAGGATGTGGAAGATATAACCACGGAAGGCGATATCCTTAAATTCGTGGAAGAAAGTGTTACAGTTATCGAGAATATTGAAACAAAGGTTTCGGAATCCATGCAGCGTGCCGAAGATGCAAAAAAGCAAGCTGACTATGCACATGGGAAGAAAGTAGGTCTTTTCAATAAAGGGGAAATTATTACGCGGTTGCAGAATGCAACTTGTGATATAAGCGAATCTATAACTGTTTCTGCCGAGGCGCAACGGCTTCTTTTTAAACACCAATGCATATTGGCTGATGTCTGCAAGAAGTTGTTTGAAATAGGTATTAGAAATATTGATATGACACAAAAAACGATTTGTGCCATTGAGATGAGGCTGAAAGGGGCTTCCGAAGAGGAAATATCTGATCTGGCCAGAACGGAACTGTTGAATGTGGTTCGACAGTTGAAAGCGCAAGAAGGTCTCTATTTCAAACATCAACGGATGAGCGAAAAAGTCAAAAGACTGGAAACCATAATAAATGAACTGTCTGATACTCAGAAAAAAATGATTGTTGCTCAAAAATCAATTGAGAACGGTGTTGATGAAAAAACAAAGGCTTGTATTGGAAAAATTGAAAGCCTGGAAAATAAAGTAGCCCAGATGCCAGAATCAAAAAACTTAAGTACAAAACTTGCTGTTGTAAGTATGGTGTGTTCACTTATCGCCATTGTACTTTCTGTTGTTTTTTAATGATTTGATTCCAAGATCGGGAACTTGCTGTACTCAGCTTCTTCTAAAGATCGCAACAAGGATGAAGACAAGGCAAAAGTATTGAGAATTTATTGGGGCCGTTTTAGGGTGACAGAGATGGTGAACTATAGAATCATTTTGTCAATGCCGGCAAAATAGAGGTTTGATGTCGGTATAAACGAGAATCTTGAGTTTCGAAGGAGCAGTCTCTGCAAAAAAGGGTATTTTGTTTTAGAGGAATATTATGTCGGTATCTTTTGATGTTTACGGCCCGTTTGAAGTTCCGGTTGAAGAAATCTCTGCGAAAAATGGGAAATCGAGGTACTTCCAGGTTTCTAGCAAGGGCAGGTTAGAGACTTTTTGGAAAGAATGCGAAAAGGGAGATGAAAAAGGGTGCTATGTATTTGTGAATGGTTCCTCTCCAGTTTATGTCGGGAAAACGAATGTTTCGTTCAAAAAAGAAATATTCACTTCTCATAAAAGAGTTCTCTTGAACAAATTTTTAAATACGGCTTCCAAAAGAAAATTGATGGTATTCTTTATCACGTCCAAGGAAAGTGGCCGTCTAGATGAAATTATTGGCGAGATTGAAGACTATCTGATAATTCAGGCCAAGAGGGCTAACGAAGACTTGCTGAATGAAAAGAATACGACTCCTAAATGGTCGATTCCCGGTATTTATGGCGCGAATAAAATAGGCAAACCTTCGATGGCTGCTAGGTTGCTGAAGAAAAGCTTAAAGCTTTAAGTGCGCGCTATCCGTGAAGTCACATTTTGTGACTTCACAAAACGGACTTCCCCCTTTTTTATTAAGAAAAGTTTGTCTTCTCGCCTAAAAAAGACTATATTTAGTATCAAATTCAGTCCTGCAAAAAGGAGTTCCCAATGGCATCCCTAAAGAACATAAAACCGATTTCGTATATCAAGGCGAATGCCGCCAAGGTTCTGGATCATGTGAATGAGTCGCACGCTCCTTACATCGTGACGCAAAACGGGGAGGCCCGCGGGGTCATTCTCGATGTCGACTCGTACCAGAAAATGCAGGACGCGTTCGCTTTGTTGAGAATATTGCAGGCATCGGAAAAGGATGTTCAAGCCGGGCGTGCAAAGCCTGCTAAACAGGTTTTCCAGGAATTGAGGAAAGAGCTCAATGCGAAAAAGTAAAGTCTACAATGTAATCGTATCAAAGTCTGCCGAAGACGATTTGAGGGAGATTGTAGACTATTACAAGTCTTTAAGTCCGTCCTATGTAGATTCGGTCATTACTCAGTTCGAGCACAATATCTTGTCTTTGTCGCATTTCCCTTTAAGCGGAAGGGTCGTCCCGGAATTGTACGATCAAGGAATCGAACGGTATCGGGAAATAATCCAGGGACTCTATCGTATTGTGTACGAGATTCGGGCGGAAGAAGTTGTTGTCCATGCCGTCATTGACAGCAGAAGAAATCTCCAGGACATCCTGGTTGCCAAATTATTCCGGTTGTAGGGGGAAGCTTACATTCGCAAGGCAAAAATGACACAATAAATGGTGGTTAAAACGCCTATTTCCCGACTTTCACTTCGTAATTCGCCTTCTTCTCCCCGATGCGGCTTCCGTTGATGCGGAAGTCCCTGGCGGGTGTCGCGTCCGAGCGGTACTGCCATTGCATAAGGCGGTCGGTGCCTTGGCCGCAGTTTTCGCCTTCGCAGGTCTTGCTGGTGTCGGGTGCGCCCGCGGTCACAGGGATGGAATCCGTCGATATGGTGAAGTTGTCGTAGCGGATAAAGCAGTCGTGGGTGGGGGCCCATTCGGCGCTGCTTCCGCCGTGGAATGTGGAGAGGTAGAACTTGTCGACTTTCACGGTGTCGTAGTCGCGGAGCCTGAGGGTATCCACGTCTAGCGCGAGTTCTCCGTCAAACCAAGTCTGCACGCGGCCGTTCTTGTCGCCGTTGCCGGGAGAGGCAATGGTATTCATGCTTACTTTGTTTACAATACGGTGCCAGGTGCCGGTGGTGAACTGTTTTTGCGGGATGGTGCCGTTCAGGTCCCACTTGAAATCGTCGCCGTATACGGATTCTTGCCCCATGAAGTAGATGAGTTGCACGGCGTTGCCGTCTTTGCGCCACATGATGCGCGCGCTCCAGCCGTCGCCGGTTTCGGGCATGGCGTTGCCGGTGTAGCATTTGCCGCCGCATAGGCCGGGGAGTTTGCCGCCCAGCTGGAACTCGAACCCGTCTTCGAAGAATATGTCGTAGGCGCTCCACATGGTGTCGGCGGTTTTCACGAGTGGCTGGATGATTTGCGCGGCACAGGCGGGCGTGTCGTTGTCGTTCGGGCCAACGCAGCCCTTGGGGTACTTGAGCTGCAGTACGTTGCCGTGTTCCTCGCCATCGTACACGACCTTGGAGTTTTCGCCATTGTTCTTGTCCATGGCGTACCACCAGCTTTTGTCGTAGTCGTTGCGCTTGAAGTCTTCCTTGGCTTCGGCGTTGCCGTACACGCCGACGCTGCGGTTTTCGAAGTTCACGAACGAGACGGTGTCGGATGCCGTCTGTGCAAATGCGGCCGGTGCAATCGAGGCGACCGCCGCGGCGGTGAACGCCGCTGCAGAAAGGATGTACTGAATTTTCGCGCTCATGCTTTTAAAATAATCTTTTTTGGCTAGTATTAAACTATCTTTTTAATGTATGGCCGATTCACTTGACGAAAAGCACATTGAAGAGCGTCGCGCAGAGGAACGCAAGGCCCGCATCAAGAAGATGCGCGGGTGGCTTTCTCCGCGCGATACCGTGGCCGATGACTTTGGCCCCGAAGATGCCGCCCTCTATTACGGCGAAGGGCATTCCGGCTGGAACCGTTAATGTTTAAATGAAAAAATCCCTCGGCAAGTGCCGGGGGATTCTTGTTGAGATTGCTTCGCTTCGCTCGCAATGACGTGGGAGCCGAGCGCAGCAGGAACGCTTGCGTTCCTATTGCCGAGGCGAACCAGTCATGCGCTTTGCGCAATGACACGGGTGATGGCGTTTGCCGTCCGCGATTAGTACCTGTAGTGATCCGCCTTGTACGGGCCTTCCACGGGTACGCCGATGTAGTCGGCCTGGGCCTTGGTGAGGGTCGTCAGGTGAACGCCGAGCTTTTCGAGGTGGAGGCGTGCGACTTTCTCGTCGAGGATCTTCGGCAAGGTGTACACCACGCCGCTTTCGTACTTGATGCCGGCGACAGTCTGCTTGCCCTGGGCGTTGAGCCAGAGGTCGATCTGCGCGATGGTCTGGTTCGTGAAGCTTGCGCTCATCACGAAGCTCGGGTGGCCGGTGGCGCAACCGAGGTTGAGCAGGCGGCCTT
>JAEEGJ010004911.1_pt1 | contig 43551 bp, 27 predicted proteins | sample 8958761 | NCBI WGS metagenome assembly JAEEGJ01 (sample SAMN16246546, study PRJNA631951) | gut metagenome | biome: gut microbiome; feature: rumen; material: RS-attached | host: Bos | place: Iran: Karaj | collected 2018-10
GAGGCAACGGCGCAGCCGACAGCCGCACCCACCCCGGAGCCGACATCGGCGTCCACGCCGGAACCGACCCCCGCGCCCACGCCGGAACCGACTCCCGCGCCTACGCCGGAGCCCACCCCCGCGCCTACGCCGGAACCCACTCCGGAGCCCACCATGAGCCCGGAGGAGCTCAAGGCCATCGCGGAGCGGTATATCGACGAACCGGTGGAAGAGCTGTTCAAGGCCATCGGCCGGCCCCAAAGCTCGGACTATGCCCCCAGCTGCCTGGGAGACGGGGAGGACGGGAACCTGTACTATGACGGATTCACCGTCTATACCTACCGGGAAGACGGAGAGGAGACCGTAAGCTATGTGGAGTAAACGCCTGATCTCCCTGCTCCTGTGTCTGGCGCTGCTGTGCGGTACAGCCGTTTTCGCCGCGGAGGGGGAAGAGGAAGCGGAAAAGGGAACGGACGTCCCGCCGGTTCTGACCCTTCTCACCGGGGCGGAACCCCATGCCCCCTATATCCGGGGATACGGGGACGGGACCGTCCGGCCCGACGTCTACCTGACCGTGGCGGAGGGCTGCCAGCTCTATTACGGACTTCTCCGGTACCGGCCCGCGGACCGGGCGGAGATCCCCGGGGTAGACAAGGGGAAGTGGTACTACGACGCCATGTCTCTCCTGGCCGCCGGGGGCATCCTGGATCTTCGGCGGGACGGAAATCTCCAGCCGGATACGGCCATGAGCCGGGGCCAGTTCATCCTGATGCTCACCCGCTTCTATCCGGAACTGGAGGAGGGGACCTGCACCTATCCCGACGTGCCCCACTCAAGCCCCTGGTATGAGGCGGTGGCGAAGGCTACGGCCATGGGCTGGATCAACGGCTTTGAGGACGGAACGTTCCGCCCCATGGATCCTCTGACCCGAGCCCAGGCTGCGGCGGTGCTGAACCGGGTGATGGGCCGCCGGGCGGACGAGGCTCTGCTGACGGAGCAGGCGGTCATCCCCGTCTTCACGGATCTGAGTCCCGACCACTGGGCCTATTACACCCTGATGGAGGCGGTGATCAACCACACCGCGGGATACCGTGAGGGACGGGAGATCTGGACCTCGGCGGAGGACAGCCGTCTGCACTATCCTCCCGGCCTCGTCCTTTCGGGAGGCGAGGTCTACTGGGCCGGGGAGGACGGGATCATCCTCCGGGACACCCGGGTGGGGAACCTGTATTTCGGACCCGACGGCCGCTATACCTGCGGGGACGCGGAGACGGACAGCCTCATCAAGGAGATCCTCGCCGGTTTGTACGATCCGGCCCTCACCCGGGAGGAACTGCTCCGGGCAGCTTTCGACTATACCGTGAAGAGCTTCTCCTATCTCCGGCGCACGGCGTCCTATGAATGGGGCTTCACGGGATGGGAAGCGGAGGAGGCTCTCACCATGCTCCGCACCCGCAGGGGCAACTGCTACTCTTACGCCGCGGTCTTCTGCCTCCTGGCCCGTCAGCTGGGCTACGATGCGGCGGCCGTCAGCGGCGGCGTGAACTGGAATCCCCGGCCCCACGGCTGGGTGGAGATCGAATTCGACGGGGTGCCCTACATCTTCGACACGGAGCTGGAAATGGCCAAGAAGGGACAGTACCATTTCTGGAAGCTGGCCTACGAGGACGTACCCTGGCCCTACCACTGGGCGGAGACCGCCGGGGAGGAAACGGAGGAGACCGGGGAGGAAGCGGCCGCGGAAGAAGCGGAAGAGGCGGCCGCGGAGGAAAAGACCGAATAACAGAGAAAACAAACCCGGGGCGCTGCTGCGCCCCGGGTTTTCAAACGGCAGACAAAGCTTCTGACAGCCTCGCAGAGTTCGCGGCTCGCAAGCCGCGAACAGAGACAGAATCATTTTCGGGCGGAATTCATTTCTGGCCGAAAACACTGCTATCGCCGCAAGTGTCGAAGTGCACGCCCGAGGCGCGCAGCGGCGATGTAATCCTTATCAAATCGGAGCCCAACGAAGTGGGTTCGATTTGAAGGGTGTCGACAATACTTTGTCGACATCCTCAAGACCCGGGGCGCTGCTGCGCCCCGGGAATTTTCGTGTCAGGATCATTCCACGGTATTCACGATCCCCGTGAACAGGGGGAGACCATCGAAGTTGGTGACCAGGAAGAGGAAGGGGCGGTCCGCCGTGAAGTCCACGCTCTCCTCCGGAGGCATGGCGGCTCCGCAGGCCATCATGAATACCGTGTAGGCGGCGCCGGTGCAGCCCTCCTCGTCGATCATCACCCGGGCGGCGTGCTTCGCCTGGGACACGTAGATGGGATCCTCCACGTCCGTGGTCAGGGGAGTGAAATCGGAAACGGCGGAATCGAACACGTTCCGCACCCCCAGGTCCTTCAGTCCGTCCACCAGGTCCAGGTCGGAGGAGACGTCGAAGCGGGGGGCGGCGAAATGGACGGTGAGCCGTTTCTGCTGTTCCCAGTCGTATTTCTCCCGGCTGAGGATAAAGCCCATGGCCTCCTCCCGGCCCAACAGCTCCTCCGGGGAAACGCCCTCGTCCGGCAGGATGAACCACATGGCCCCGCCGTTTTCCAGAGAGAGGGACACGGCGGAGAAACCGTCGCCCCAATAGTAACTGCCGATGAAGGAGGAGTGGAGGAAGTCCGTCTCCTGCTCTCCCGCGGGGGAATGGAAGGCCTGGGGCGCGGTCTGCGCCTCGGAGAACTTATCGCTCCAGGCGGCCTTGAAATAGATGGTGGTCGCCAGGGCCAAGACGGTGCGGGCGTCCATGCTGAGCCCGGATGTCTGGTCCTTCAGCAGGTCTCCGGTCTGCTCGTTCAGCCAGTTCCGCAGGGCCTGGTCGTACTCCGGGGAGCCCATGGTCCCCCGGAAGCTGGAGGCATAGTAGTCCCGTGCCAGGACGTCCATGGTCTCCTGCACGTAGCCGATCCGGTCGCTGAGCCAGAGGGAGGCGGCCAGCAGGCTGGACACGGCTCCGTCATCCCGGTAAAAGGCGTTCCACAGGGCCTTGACCCGGCTCCGGAGCGCTCCGGTATCCTTCTCCCCCAGGAGGGAGAGGATCTGGGCCCGGCTCTCCCCGTCCGTCACCTCCGCCAGCATGGCCAGAGCCATATAGATGTTCAGCGGAGCGCAGACCCGGTTATCCTTTCCTGCGCCGGAAAGAAACTCCGTCAGACTGGCCCGAAGATACGCCTCCAGTCCGTCCGTGTAGCCCGCAGGCTGATCCCGCTGGGCCCGGACGCCCGTTTGCCAGGCGGTCCACGCTTCCTCCGAGCTTTCCGGATCGGGATAGGGGGCCATCTCAGGATATACCGCCCGGGCCAGAGCCGCGTAAGCGGCGTTATCCGCGGGAAGACCCGTATTTTCCGAAGGATCCGGCTTGCCCGCTGGGGCGGGGGTGTCGGCGGCCTGCTCCGTTTCCCCCTGATCGGGCCGCACCGAGACCGGGGCTTCGCCGCAGGCGCAGAGGGACAGAGACAGGGCCAGAAGCAGAAGACAAGCGATCAAACGCAACATGGTCAGACCCTCCTTGCGGATGAAAGATGATTTTTGATCCTGCTTCTTCAGACGGCGGAAGAAGAAAAAAGTTTCGTTGTGGGCGGGGAAAAACGGGATTTCCGTTGCAATCCCCGTCGAAGTTTGTTATTCTAATGTATCATGGAAATAAAGCACGCAAAAATCGGAAAGGGGAGCTGAAACATGACCTTCCGCGGAACCCTGAGAAGGTGCTTCGTCTGGCTGCTGTGTCTCAGCCTGTGCCTGGGCCTGGCGGTCCCGGCGCTGGCGGCGGACAATACCGGCACCGAGATCCGTCTGCTCCAGACGGAGGGAACGGTGAACGTCTCCAGCACCAGCGGCAAGACCTACAGCACCAGGGAGGATATGCGCCTGTACAACGGCTATATAGTCTCCACGGAGGAGGCCAGCTATGCCTGGATCACCCTGGATGCCGAGAAGGCGGTGAAGCTGGACGAGTGCAGCAGCCTGGAAGTCCGGCGCAGCGGCAAGAGCCTGGAGCTGCTGCTGAAAAGCGGCGAGATGTACTGCGACGTAACCGCTCCGCTGAAAGAGGACGAAAAGCTGAATATCCGCACCTCCACCATGGTCACCGGCGTCCGGGGCACCATCGTCTATATCCAGAAGATCAGCGACGATGAGACCCACCTGGGAGTCCTGGAGGGCCACGCCCAGGGCGTGGCGATCAATCCCATCACCGGCGCCACCCGCGCTCTGATGGTCCGGCAGGGTCAGATCGGGGTCTTCCAGATCTTTGACGCAGATCAGGCCGGGGAAGGGGCGGACGCCTGGCTCCTGGGCATGAAGGCCGACGATATCCCGCCCTTTGTCCAGGTGGAGATCGCCCAGGATCCCGCAGCCCGGGACAGAGTGCCCAAAGATCTCCAGAAGACTCTGACGGAAGCGCTGCAGGATCTGCTGAAAAAGCAGGCTGAGACCAGGCGGAAGCTGGAGGAGATCGAAGAGCTGAAAGAGGAGGAGGTCATCTCCAAGGATCCTCTGTGGGAAGGCGAACAGGGCGGCGGTGATTCCGACGGCTATACGATCACCTGGAACATCGATGGGCATATGGACACCACCACCTGTAAAGCCAATGAGATGCCGAGTCATGCCGCGCCGGCGAAGGAAGGCTATATCTTTGTCGGCTGGGATCCGGAACTGGCGCCGGCCAAAACCGACGCGGTCTATACGGCGGTCTACGCGCCGATCGATCCCACCTACTTCGAGCCCGAGCCGAAACCGCAGGACGAGCAGTATACCATCACCTGGATCGTCGACGGGGTCAGCTACACGAGCCGTTACGTCAAAGGGGTGCTCCCCACCCGTGCCGCCCCCATCAAGGACGGGTATGAATTCATAGGCTGGGATCCCGAGATCCAAACGGTTACGGGAGACGCCACCTATACGGCGGTCTTTGAAGAGATCCCCACGGTCTATACGATAACCTGGCAGCTTGAAGAGGGGGTCGTTCTGGAGACATCTGAGGTATCTCCGGGCGAACGGCCCAACTATCCGGGCGAGGAGCAGCCGGCGAAGGAAGGATGCCGTTTTGTCGGCTGGGATCCGACGGTAGAGGAGGCATGGGAAGACGCCGTTTACACGGCTGTCTTCGAAAAGATCGATCCTCAGGTGGAGATCGGCATCATCACCTGGATCATCAACGGTGAAGAAGAGCGCGTGGAGTATGCGATCGGCGATACGCCGACCCATGAGATCCCATCCCTGGATTCCCTCGTCTTTACGGGATGGTATGACGGCTCCAGAGTCTACGGCCCGCAGGAGGAGCTGCCGGCCGTCACCGGGGATACGACGTATACGGCGGAGATCGGGGAGCTCCGGCAGGATTACACGGTGACCTGGGTGATCGACGGGGAGAGCGAGGATTCGACCTGGGGCTACGGCGACACGCCGAGCCATCAGATCCCGGAAAAGGAACCCACCGAGGATACCGTATACCGGTTCCTGGGGTGGAGCGACGGCACGGACACCTATGCGCCGGAGGAACTGCCGGAGGTGACGGCGGACGTGACCTATACGGCGGAATATGAGGAGAGCCCTCGTGAATACACCATCACCTGGCTGGACGGGGACGGAAATACCGTCTTTGAGGACACGGTCGCTTACGGCGAGACGCCGGAGTATGGCGGCGACGAGCCCACCAAGGAGGACGACGATTACCGGTACACCTTCAACGGCACCTGGGATCCGGAGATCGCCGCAGTGACCAGCGAAGAGACCTATACCGCGCAGTTTGACAGCGTGCCGCTCTACGCCATCGAACTGGATCAGCCCGAGAAGAATGGGAACCCAACGGGCACTTTAGAGGCTGACGTACAGAAAGCAGCGGAGGACGAGCCCGTGACCGTGACCCTGACGCCCGAGCCCGGCTACGACATCGTGGAAGCCTACATCACCTATACGGTCGACGGAACGGAAGAGAATCGCCGCCTGCAAGGCGAAAACGGGACCTATACCTTCGAAATGCCCGCGGCTATGGTGACGGTGGGAGCGATGCTGGAAGGCCAGCCATTCAGAGCTGATGCCGTCTCTCCGACGAATGAGCCTGATGGGTACGACACGATCGTGATGCTGTTGGAGAATGGCGAGCCAACGACCAGTATTGAACAGGTGCCCACCGGCGACACCGTGACAGTCCAGGTCTCCTGGGCAAACCAGTACAGCGCACTGGATTCCGTGACCATGACCTGGGACGGCGGATCCGAAACGCAGGAAATGACGAGCTATGAAGAAACGGATGATCGCAGCGTCAGCACCTTTACCTTCACCATGCCCGCGGGGGATGCGGAGTTCAGGGCGACACTCAGCCCGGTCTACGAGATTGAAATCGACGAGATGATGCTCTCCAACGCGATGATCTCTGTGAACGGCAGCGAACCGGGGTCTGAAATTTACTTCAGGTCCAAGGCCGGGGAAGAGGTGACCCTGGTCATCTCGCCCGATGAAGGAAGCGCGATCGCCGCGGGCAGCAAGCCCAGCGTGACCTACACCGTGGACAACACCATAACAGCGGTCGACGTGAGCGGCGATAACGGCAGTTACAGCTTTATCATGCCTGAATACCCCGTGAGCGTGAGTATGAATTACGTCAGCGTGGATCCGTCTGATCAGGCTACCATCACCATCAGCGCGAACGGTACGGAAGTAACCGTAACTGAATCTGAGGCCCTGTTTGTGAGCGCTGGAACGACGGTGAACGTACATGCTGTTGTCCCTGAAGGCGAAGGCGTCCTGGTTTGGAACCAACTCGATAGTGTCACCCCCGAGGACCTTGAGTATGAGGCGACAGTGAGCGAAAATCAAATGGAAGCAACCTATACCTTCACCATGCCTGAGAATCAGATCGTCGAGATAACTCTTGCAATCCACGGAGCCTAAGCCCCCTGAGCAGAACGGAACGGAGGGAATGATATGAAAACCATCAAAAAGACTTTGGCCCTGCTGATGATCCTGTCCCTGGTCCTGACCCTGCCGGTCCTGGCGGAGGGGGAACAGACGGCCTACACGGATGTGCCGGGCAATGCCTGGTTTGCCCGGGCGGTGGAATACTGCGCCGCCCAGGGCCTGATGAACGGGGTGTCGGAGGACAGCTTCGTCCCCAACGGCGGCACCACCCGGGCCATGGTGGTGACGGTGCTGTACCGCCTCTCCGGCAGCCCGGTCCGGGCTTCGGAGAAGACCTTCCCGGACGTGGCGGCGGACAGCTGGTACGCGGATTCCGTGACCTGGGCCGCTCTGGAGGGGATCACCACCGGCAAGGAGGACGGGCGCTTCGCCCCGGATGAGGCCATCAGCCGTCAGGACCTGGCGGTGTTCCTGTGGCGCAGCCTGGGCAGTCCCGCCGCTCTGGGCGGCGAACCCTTCACAGATGAGGCGCAGATCGGCGCTTACGCCCTGGAGGCGGTGCGCTGGGCCAGGAGCGCGGGGATCGTGAACGGCATGGGGGACGGAAGCTTCGCCCCCAAAAAAGGCGCCACCCGGGCGGAGCTGGCCTCCATCCTCATGAACCTGAGCGAGCGGGTCCTGGTCTCCCGTCTGAGCATCCCCAACGCCAAGCCCGCCGGTCTCGCCCTGGACAAGGACGGCAGCCTGCTGGTGACGGATACCTACCATAAGTGCATCTGGCGGGTGAAGGACGGCCAGGCCGTCCGCATCGCCGGAGCGGAAACCGCCGGGGACCTGTACGACGAACCCATGGGCAGCTACGTGGACGCGGAGCCGGAAAAGAGCTGCTTCCGTCAGCCCTGGGCCATCGTCCCCTTCCTGGAGGAGGGCTGGGTCATCAGCGACGTACGGAACAACGCCCTGCGCTACCTGGATGAGATCAGCGTCCAGACCGTCAACGCCTCCCCCGGGGAGAGCGATCTTCCCACCGGGGATTACGGCGTGACCTATGAACGGCCCACCGGCCTGGCGGTGGACGAGGAGGGCAACCTCTATGCGTCGGATACCGGCGCGGGCGCCATCCGGGTCATCACCCCCTACGGCGTCGCCACCACCGTGGCGGCGGGGCTGGATGAGCCTGCCGGCCTTTGCTGGCATGAGGGCAGCCTCTATGTGGCGGAAAGCGGAGCCAACCGGATCCTGAAGATCACCGGTGGGGCCGTGGAGGTGCTGGCCGGTTCCGGGGAGGAAGGCTTCCTGGACGGCGCGGCGGCTTCCGCCTGCTTCTCCTCTCCCATGGCCGTCGCGGTGGACGGGCTGGGCCGGGTGTATGTGGCGGACACGGTGAACGGCGCGGTGCGCTGCATCGCAAACGGTCAGGTGACCACCCTCCTCCGCTTCGAGGGGGATACGCCCCTGTACAGCCCCATCTCTCCCTTGGGGCTCCTGGTGGCGGAGGAAGGCCTCTACGTGGCGGACAACTTCGGCGGACGCCTCCTGTGCATCGGGATCGGGTAAAGAAAACAGCATACGAATCAAGGGCGGGTCTGCCGATGCAGACCCGCCCTTTGCAGCTTTATTGCTTTTATCCCCGAATGAGGGTCATTTCCCCCTTCATGGGATTGAAGCGGGAGAAGGCCCAGTCGATATCCCGGCCGTTCAGCAGGCCGTAGAGGCATTTCAGCACTCCGGCGTGGGTCACCAGGATCAGATCCCGGCTGTCATCCTCCGCCAGGATCCGCCGAAGAGCTTCCCCGGCCCGGTATTCCAGATCATAGAAGCTTTCGCAGTCCTGATCGAAGCGGTAGGCCATGAGCTCCTGCCCCCTGCGTTCATAGGCCTCCGGCCAGCGGCGGCGGACCTCGTCGATGAGGAGACCGTCCCAGGCGCCCAGGGAGAGCTCCTGCAGGTCCTCCCGGATCTCCGTCTCCAGTCCCAGATGCCGGGAGACGATGGCGGCGCTGTCCCTGGCGCGGCTCAAAGGGCTGGTATAGATCCGCCCGGTCTCCGGCTTCAGTTCCGCCAGCGCCCGACCCGCCGCCTCCATCTGGTTCTCCCCCTCCGGGGAGAGCTTCGCATCGCAGCGGCCCATGATGATCTTGCCCGCATGGAGGACCGTCGCCCCGTGGCGCAGGAGGAAAAGCCGCCTTCCCCGCGCCAGCTCCGGCAGGGGGGGACGGTCCAGAAGGGCTTCCAGGGCCTCCCGGTCCTCCGGCCGGTCCATATCCGCCACGGTGCCGGGGAAGGGCATGGGCAGGATCTTCCGCCCCCGGCGGGCCAGGATGGGCTTCAGCCCGTCGGTCCCGTCATGGGCCAGGATCTCCTCAAAAAAGCGGGCGGGGACCCACATGGGATGTCCCCGCTTGTCTCCGTATCCCGGCACGGCGAACTCGTCTCCGGCGTTCACCAGAAGCTCCCGCACCGCCTGCCGGGGTACGGCGGCGCAGTCCCCGGGCAGAAGAAGGAGCCCTTCCGCTCCCCGGTCGGCAAAGTACCGGACCCCGGAAGTCACGGAGGAGAACATCCCCTGTTCATAGTCCGGGTTATACAGGGCCTTCGCCCCCTCCCGGGCGATCAGATCCGTCAGATCCCCGGCCCGGAAGCCGGTGACCACCGCCGTCTCCTCCGCGGAGCCCGCCAGGCAGCGGATGGCCCGGGCAAGGGCGGGGACTCCCGCCACCTCCAGCAGGGGCTTGAACGCCCCCATGCGGCTGGACAGACCCGCCGCCAGGACCACCGCCCCGATCATTTCGTTTCCTTTTGGGCGGTGAGCAGGAAATAGCCGCAGTTCTTCCCGGGCACCGCCCGGCAGAAGGGCCGGCATCCCTTGGGAAGCACGGCCTCCCAATAGGCGTCCAGGCTGCCGTAGTCGAACAGGAGCTGGGCGTAATAATCCTGCAGCTGCTTTGTCCGGTCCCGGAAAAGGGTGATCTCGAAGCCTGTCTCCCGAATGGCATGGAGCAGATTGTCGATGACGAACATCCCGTCCAGCAGATAGGGGGAGGGAAGGCTGTCCGCCGTTTTGCAGTCGTCTTCCTTGCGGGGGGTGTTCAGGATGCGCTTCGCCTCGTAATAGACCTCCCCCGCCCGGTCCGAGTCGGGATTGATGCAGTACAGGTCTGTGATGGCGATGCTGGCCCCCGGCTTCAGGACGCAGTACAGCTCATGGAGCAGCTCGTCGTGCCGGTTCATGAGGGAGAAGGAACATTCCAGCAGCGCCCCGTCGAAATACAGGGAGGGAAAGTCCAGGCAGAGGCCGTCCGTCTGCCGGAGCTGCAGGGAGCCGTCCAGCTCCTTCGCCCGGGCCAGAATGGCCTTGTCCCGGTCGCAGCCCACGGGCTTGACCCCCAGTTCATCCCGCAGCAGGCGCATGGAAGCGCCGTCGCCGCAGCCCACGTCCAGGATCCGGTCCCCGGCCTTCCAGCCGGCCGCCCGGGCCGCCTCCCGGGTGAGGTCCTCCCCGCCGGGGTGGAATCCAAAGCTTGTTTCCATCGTTTTACTCCAGAATATCTCCAATATCGTCCAGCCCCTGCTCCGTGGTGACCACGATCACATGGTCCCCCCGGTGGAGACTGTCCAGGCCGCCGGGGATCAGGGCTTTGCCTCCCCGGATGATACAGGCTACCAGCAGACTCTGCTTGGTGTTCAGATCCTTCAGGGGAATGCCGCAGAGGCCTTCCACCTCCCGGCCCACGGAAAACTCCAGGGCCTCCACCTTGCCGCCGCAAAGCCTGTGGATGGCTTCCACGTTGCTGTCCTCGCTGGCGGCGTTCATGCCCCGCACATAGCTGAGGATCATATTGGCGGTGATGTGCTTGGGGGAGATGACGCTCCCCAGGCCGGACTTTTCGCTCAGATCGATGAGGTTGCCGCTGTTCACCTTCACCACGGTCTTGCCCGCGCCCAGGGAAGCGGCGTAGAGGCCCAGGATGATATTCACCTGGTCGGAATCCGTAAGGGCGACGATGGCGTCCATGCTCTCCGCCCCCAGTTCCCCCAGCAGCTCGTGATCGGTCCCGTCCCCGTGGATGATCCCCGCGCCGGGCAGCAGCTCGCACAGGGTGTTGCACCGGTCCTCGTCCTTCTCCACGATGGTGACCCGGGTCCCGGCTCCCTCCAGGCTCACCGCCAGGTAGTAGGCGATCCGTCCGCCCCCCACGATGAGCACCCGGTCCGCCTTCTTCTTCTGGATGCCCAGGCGGCGCAGGAAACGGGCGATCTCCGAAGGTTCTCCGGTGATGCTGATCCGATCCTCCGCCTGGATGCGGAAATCGCCGCCGGGGATATAGATCTCGTCCCCCCGCTGAACGGCACAGACCAGCACCCGGCCGAATTCCCGGCTCAGATCCTTGAGCAGGAGACCGGGGAGAGCGGAGCCGGCCTCCGCCGTGACCTCCACGATCTCCGCCCTGCCTCCGGCAAACACGTCCACCCGGTGGGCGGTGGGGAAGCGCAGCAGGCGGGAGATCTCCGAAGCCGCGGCGAACTCCGGGTTCAGGTACATGCTCAGACCCAGCTCATCCGAAAGAAAGTCCAGCAGGGAACCGTTCTTGTCCTGCCGCCGGGTATAGTCGGGATCCCGGACCCGGGCGATGGTATGCTTTGCGCCCAGCTTCCGGGCAATGAGGCAGGCCATCAGATTCTGCTCATCGGAGGCGGTGGTGGCGATCAGCAGATCCGCCTTGTCCGCCTGGGCGTCCCTCTGTACCCCCAGGGCGGCGCAGCTGCCCACCACGCCCATCACGTCGTAGAGGTTGCCCACCTCCTCGATGCGCCGGGGATCAGAATCAATGGCCGTTACGTCGTGGCCCTCCAGAGAGAGCCGCTGGGTGAGCTCCCTGCCCACCATGCCGCATCCTGCGATCACGATCTTCATGAGGCGTTACCTCCGGTCTTATTCTACGAATACGGGAATGCTCACGCTGAACAGGAACTGCTTGGTCTCCTTGTCCAGGAGCCTGATCTCCACGTCCGCTTCGCCGGACTGGAGCCCGGTGATGATGAGGGGGCAGGAGATGCCGTCTTCGTTCCAGGCGCCCCAGGTGCAGGAGACGACGTCTTCCCCGTAGATCTCATAGCGCAGGGTGTGGAGACCCGGGTTATCCGACCGGATGGTCACGGTGATCTCATAGTCCTCGTCCACCGCCAGACCGATCTCGTCTTCGGAAACCTCCAGCGCAGCATAGAAAATATTCACCTGTATGGTCTGCATGGCCAGCAGAGTGCCGTCGTCATGGCAGTAGGCCAGCGTGAGCTCGGTGCTGCCTGCGCTCACGGGGCTGATGTACAGCGTGGTGTCGTTGTTTTCGTCCCATTCGCTCCATTCGCCGTTCAGCAGGTTGGGATCCTCCGCATACCAGCTGACGTAGGTGTGCTCGTCGTCCGCTTCGTAGACCGCGTGCACGTGGATCTCGCCGCCGGCGAAGAGGGAAAGATTCAGATATTCCACGTCCACCGTGAATTCCACGTCCTCGGCGACGACCCCCGACTCTCCGGCGGGAGCCACCGTGACCTGAACGGTCTTGGAGTCCAGGATGGTCTCCGATTCCGAAATGAGGAAGTAGACGGTGACTTCCGTGCTGCCGGCGGAAAGACCGGTGATGCGGAGGGTATTGTCGTCCCCGTGCCAGCCCAGCCAGGAGCAGGAGATCACGTCCTCGTTGCCGATGGAATACCGCACGGAGACGCCGGTACAGTTCTGCTCAATGGCGGTGAGACTCAGGTCCCACGTTTCGCCGATGGCCACCCGGACCTGGGCGTCCGACAGGGTGAGCACGCCGCTGGGGCCGGCCTGACTGCCGCCCAGGGGAGCGTATTCCTCCACCGCCGCATTTTCCAGATAGGTCAGGGGAATGGCCAGATTCAGGTTCTGCCCCTCGGTATAGGTGGCGGAGGTGATGGCAATGACCTGGCCGTACTTGTCCAGCAGGGCGCCGCCGCTGCTGCCCGGGGAGATGGCAGCGCTCATCTGGATGTAGTCCACCCCGCCGTCCCAGCGGTGGGGGTTGGAGATGATGCCTGCGGAGATGGTGTTCTGCAGGCCCAGGGGGCTGCCGATGGCGTATACCGTGGCTCCGCCTACGTTATACTCCGGGCTTCCCACCTCCAGAGGCCGGAAGCCCGTCCCCTTTATCTGGAGAACGGCCCAGTCCTCGTCCACGCTGTAGTCGTACACGCCCAGCACTTCGTACATGTCCCCCGTATCGGAGACGGTGATGACGGCGGAAGCGGCGCCGGAGATCACGTGGTAATTGGTAACGGCGACCCCGTCCTCCGTGAGGAAGAAGCCGCTGCCGGTCTTGATGCACCAGCCGTACTCGTCATAGATCTCAATGTAAAAAACGGAGGGGGAGCAGGCGGCATAGATCTGTTCCGCCGTCAGAACGGGCAGATCGTGGGAGGGGCGGGGGATATGGGTCAGGATGAGGATCTCCGCGTCAAAGGGGATCTGATCCCCCTTGCTGTAGTCCGGGCTGCCGGCCACGAGGGCGGTCACCGTCGAGGAGGCCCCTGCCTCCAGATCCTCCACCACGTCCGTGCGGACGTTGACGAAGCCCGCGTCCGCAAAGGCCCGGACCAGCGCTTCCGGCTCGCCGGCACTGATCTCTGCGGGGGAGAGAGGAACGGCCGCCCTGCGCAGAGTGTGATATTCCACCAGCACGGGGGAATCGGCGGAGAAGCTGTCTCCCACCGCAAACCGGTCGGAACTGCCGATGATCACGTCCCGGACGGTCTCGTTCCTGGTCGACTCCCGGGAGGTGAGGTCGGCGTATTCCTTCAGCTCAATGGAGGTGAAGCCCAGGATCCTGAGCCTCTTTTCCGCTTCCTGATAGCTGTATCCCGTGAATTCCTCCGCGGAAAGCGGCATGACGATCCGGGGGATCGGCGTGGGGGTGGGGGCAGGAGTGGGCTCCGGCGTCGGCACGGAGGTGGGGGCAGACGTAGGGTCCGGTACGGCGGTGACCGCCGGTATGCTGCCGCTGCATGCGCACAGGGAGACGAGCATCAGCAGGGCCAAAAGAAGAGTCAGGCCTCGTTTCATGGCAATGGAACTCCTTTCCGGGATCTCTCTATAGTACCCATAAACGGGAGCGGTATTGGAGGGCTTCGGCCAGATGGCCGGGCTGGATCGTTTCGCTGCCGGCCAGGTCGGCGATGGTGCGGGCCACCCGCAGGACTTTATCGTGGCTTCGGGCGGTGAGTCCCAGGCGCTGGTATGCCGCACGGAGCAGGTCCTCTCCCTGCTGATCCAGACGACAGACTTCCCGGAGCAGATCGCCCCCCAGCCGGGCATTCTCCACCCGAGGTCCCGTGCCGCAGCGTGCCCGCTGCCGCTCCCGGGCGGCCTCCACCCGGCGGCGGATGGCCTGAGAACTCTCCCCCGGCTGCCGCCGGTGCAGCTCCTCATAATCCAGGGCCCGGAGCTGAACGAACAGGTCGATCCGGTCCAGAAGGGGACCGGAGATGCGCTGCTGATAGCTGCGTACGGCGCCTTCGGAACAGGTGCAGCGGCCGGAGGGATCCCCGTACCAGCCGCAGCGGCAGGGATTCATGGCCGCCACCAGCATGAAGCGGCTGGGATAACTCACGCTGCCGCTTACCCGGGAGATGGTCACCTCCCCATCCTCCATGGGCTGACGAAGGACCTCCAGGGTGCTGCGGTTGAACTCCGGCAGCTCATCCAGGAACAGGACGCCGTTGTGGGCCAGACTGATCTCCCCGGGGCGGAGGTCCGTGCCCCCGCCGGCCAGGCCGACGCTGGAAACGGTGTGGTGAGGGGAGCGGTAGGGACGGTGGGTCATCACCGGGTGCTGCCGGTCCGTCAGTCCCGCCACGGAGCAGATCATGGTGGTTTCCAGCGTCTCCTCCCGGGTCATGGCGGGGAAGATGGAGGGGAGTCTGCGGGAAAGCATGCTCTTTCCGGAACCGGGAGGGCCGGAGAGCAGGATATTGTGGCCTCCGGCCACGGCGATCTCCAGCGCCCGCTTGGCCTCCTCCTGGCCCTTCACATCGGAAAAATCCGGGCCGTTCACATCGGGAGCGGGTTCCGGCACCGCAGCGGGGGGAATGATCTCCTCACCCCGCAGGTGGCGGATGAGGGCCTGGGTGCTGGCTACGGGGATGACCTCCACCTCGCTGGCATAGGCCGCCTCCGAAGCGTTGGCCGCGGGGACGAAGAGCTTGCTGAGCCCCGCTTCCCGGGCGGCCAGGGCCATGGACAGCGCGCCGCAGATGGGGCGCACTTCGCCCCCCAGGCTCAGCTCCCCGATGAAGCCCCATTCCTCCGGCAGGGGTTCCAGCTGCCCGGTGGCGGCCAGGATCCCCAGAAACACGGGCAGATCGTACAGGGTGCCCCCCTTGCGGGTATCCGCTGGGGCCAGGTTCACGATGACCCTTCCGGGAGGGAAGCGGAAGCCGCCGCTTTTCACCGCGGCCCGCACCCGTTCCCGGGCTTCCCGCACCGCCGCATCCGGCAGGCCCACCAGGTCGAAGTTGGGCTGTACCCCGCCGGCGGCGTAGCATTCCACCGTCACGGCGTACCCGTGTACGCCCCGGATGCCCAGACTGTGTACCCGCTGGAATTCCGCCATGCCGCCGCCTCCGATCCAAAGCACATTCTCCTAGATTTATACCCTAATAGTAAACCTTTGCGGAGGAGATTGCAAGGGAGTTGAGCGCAGGGGAGAAGGCGGCTGCTTTTCCTCCTGTTTTTCCGCCGCCGGAATTGTATTCCTGCCGGGGAAGGTATATAATACAATGAATATTTGTGTGGAAGGGAGCGGCGGTATGCGGGCAGAAGTTTCGGGGATCCCGGTGAATTACCTGGACCTGGGTTCCGGACCGGAGACGGCGGTGATCCTCCAGGGCTGGGGAACGAATCTGAGCCTGTACCGGGCCCTGGGGGAACACCTGGCTCAGCACATGCGGGTGCTGATCCCGGAGCTGCCCGGCTTCGGGGAGACGCCGGAGCCGCCGGAACCCTGGGAGGCGGCGGACTATGCCGCCTTCACCCGGGAATTCCTCCGGGTCCTGGGGGTGGAGAAGACCCATCTCCTGGGCCACTCCAACGGAGGCCGGATCATCCTCTGCCTCAGCGCCTCCCCCCATCCCGGCCTGGAGCTGGGAAAGCTGGTGTTTCTGGATGCCGCGGGCGTCGTGCCGGAAAAGACGGCGAAGCAGAAGCGGAAGCAGACTCTGTTCAAAGTCGTGCGGACCCTGCTGAAGCCCTTCCCCAGGCTCCTGGAGGCGTACCGGCAGAAGCACGGTTCCGCGGACTACCGGGCTGCCAGCCCCCTGATGCGCCAGACCCTGGTGAAGCTGGTGAACAGGGACCTGCGGGAGCTGATGCCCCGGGTGAAGGAGCCCAGCCTGCTGATCTGGGGCACGGCGGATGCGGATACTCCCCTGTGGATGGGAAAGATCTTTGCGGAGAAGATCCCGGACGCGGGACTGGTGGAGGTCCCCGGCGCGGGACATTATGCCTATCTGGAGCAGCCCGGTTTCGTATACCGGGTGCTGGACGCCTATTTCGGAAAGGCGGAGAAATAGATGTATTTGTTTCTTGCGAAAGCGATCATGGGGCTGTGCTTCCTGGGAGCGGGCTTCGTCCTCTTCCGGCGCTATGCCCATATCTTCCAGCTGAACGGCTACAAGCATCCTGTGCAGGAGCGCTGGGTGCGGGACAATATCGAGCAGGTGATGCTGCGGGGGATCTGGGCCCTGGGGGCCGCTCCCCTGGTCCATGGGCTGGGTCGGATCGGGGCGTACCTGGCGGCGGCCCTCTTCCTGCTGGTGCTGGGGCTGAACCTGCCCCGGACCCCTGCCAAAAAGCCGCTGGTGATGACCAAGCGGATGTGGAGGCTGCTGATCACCTGCGCCATTCTCCATCTCCTGGCCCTGGTCTTCCTCCTGTTCATGCCGGACGGGGGCGGCTTCGGCGCCCTTCTGTGCTCCTTCTGCCTGACGGGGGCTCCCTGGCTCCTGCTCCTGGCGGACACGATCAACAGGCCCGTTGAGAAGGCCATCGACAACTGGTACATCCGGGACGCGAAGCGCATCCTGGGGGAGTGTCCGGACCTGACGGTCATCGGCGTCACCGGCAGCTACGGCAAGACCAGCGTCAAGTTTTTCCTTGAAAAGCTGCTGAGCGCAGAGTACAATGTATTGGTTACGCCGGAGAATTACAATACCACCCTGGGGGTGGTGCGCACCATCCGGGAACGGCTCCGGGCCCAGCATCAGCTCTTCGTCTGCGAGATGGGCGCCCGGAACGTGGGGGACATCAGGGAGATCTGCGATCTGGTGCATCCGAAGTACGGGGTCATCACCGCCATCGGTCCCCAGCACCTGGAGAGCTTCGGAAGCCTGGGCAATATCATCAAGACCAAATTCGAGCTGGCGGACGCCCTCCCGGAGGACGGGATCCTGTTCGCCAACCTGGACGACGAGAATATCCGCGGCCGGAAGGCCGCCGTCCCCACCGTGGGTTACGGCCTCATCCGCGGGGATTACCGGGCGGAGGACCTGACCGTCTCTCCCCGGGGCAGCAGCTTCACCCTCAAGGGGGTGGAGTTCCACACCCGGCTCCTGGGGGCCCATAACGTGCAGAATATCTGCGCCGCCATCGCCGTGGCCAACACTCTGGGCGTACCCCTGGAAAAGCTCCGGCTGCCGGTGCAGCAGCTGGAAAGCGTACCTCACCGGCTCCAGCTCCTGGGGGGCGGGGCCAGGACCGTCATCGACGACGCCTACAACTCCAACCCCGCCGGGGCAAAGGCCGCGCTGGAGGTCCTTTCCGCCTTTCCCGGCCTGCGGATCCTGGTGACCCCGGGCATGGTGGAGCTGGGGGAGAAGCAGGAGAGCCTGAACCGGGATCTCGGCGCCCAGGCCGCGGAGAAATGCGACTATGCCGTGCTGGTGGGCCGGAAGCAGGCGCCCCCCATCCGGGCGGGACTCCTCTCCGCCGGTTTCCCGGAGGAGAAGATCCTGGTATGCGATACGGTGCAGGAGGCCGTCGCTGCGGCGGACGCCCTGGAACCGGGGCGGGAGCGGGTCATCCTGCTGGAAAACGATCTGCCGGATAATTATTGAGGAGGTCTTTTGCATGAAGATCCAGATCGGTCTCTTCTTCGGGGGCAACAGCGTGGAGCATGAGGTCTCCGTTATTTCCGCTCTCCAGGCCTTCGGGCAGTTCGATCGGGAGAAGTACTCCGTGCTGCCCATCTACATCAGCCGGAACAGCGAGTTTTACACCGGCGAGGCCGCCGGTCATATTGAGGAATACAAGGATCCCAAGGCCCTGATGGCCAAGTGCACCCAGGTCTTCCCCGTGCGTCTGGGGGACCGGGTCGCTCTGCTGGAGCAGGGAGCCTTCGGCTGGAAGAAAAAGCCCTATGCCCTGCTGGACGTGGCTTTCCCCGTGGTCCACGGCACCAACGTGGAGGACGGAGCCCTCCAGGGCTTCTTCCGCACCCTGGGGATCCCCTTTGCCGGATGTGACGTGCTGGCCTCCGCCGTGGGCATGGATAAGTATGCCCAGAAGCTCCTGTACCGCTCCGCCGGTCTGCCGGTGCTCAGCGCCCTGCGCCTGGGGGCGGAGGGAGACCGGGAGGCCTTCTGCGATCTGGCGGAGAAACAGCTGCGCTACCCCATGATCGTGAAGCCCCTGGACCTGGGCTCCAGCGTGGGCATCCGCCTGGCCCATGACCGGGCCGGTCTGCTGGAGGCGCTGGACTATGCCTTTTCCTTCGCGCCGGAGGTGCTGACGGAGCAGGCGGTGCAGCACCTGCGGGAACTGAACTGTTCCGTCCTGGGGGATCGGGAGGAAGCCCGGGCTTCGGAGGTGGAGGAACCCATCATGGGGGACGAGATCCTGAGCTATGAGGATAAGTACGGCTCCGGCGGCGGCAAAGGCGGCAAGACCGGGGCTTCCAAGGGCATGCGGGGGTTGAAGCGTCTTCTTCCCGCCCCCATTTCACCGGAGCTTCGGGAGAAGATCCGGGAGGCCGCCGTGGCCGCCTTCCAGGCGCTGGACTGCTGCGGCGTGGCCCGCATCGACTTCCTGATGGACGACGAGACCGGGCAGTATTGGGTGAACGAGATCAACACCAATCCCGGTTCCCTCTCCTTCTACCTGTGGGAGCCGGTGGGCCTGCCCTATCCCCAGCTCCTGGACGAACTGGTGAAGCTGGCCCTGAAACGGGAGCGCCGCCGGGGCGACTTCCACCATGAGATCGAGACCGGCATCCTGGCGGGCTTCTCCGGCGGGAGCAAGGGCGGGAAAATATAGGGTTTCCCTTTCCATGGGCCCCGCTTCGCCGGGCGCCCGGACAGACGCTCTGCCGGGAACGATCGGCTCAACCATGAAAAACAACATTCGAAAGAGGATTTATCGATGATCGAATTTGACGCATACAAAACGAAACTGAACGCCCTGCGGCCCAAGCTGGATACGGTGCGGGACGCCCTGAAGCTGGATGCCGCCCGGGAGGAGATCGCCCAGCTGGAGGCGGAGACAGGGAAGGACGGCTTCTGGAACGACGTGCAGAACGCCCAGAAGGTCCAGCAGCAGATCAAGCGGCTGCAGCACAAGTGTGAAAATTACGACCAGCTCAATCGGAGCTGGGAGGACCTGCTCACCCTCTGCGACATGGCCCTGGAAGAGAACGACGACAGCATGCTGCCGGAGCTGGAAGAGGAATACGCCCGCTTCGAGAGCAAGCTGGAGGAAGTGCACCTCAGCACCCTCCTCAGCGGGGAATACGACGCCAACAACGCCATCCTCACCCTCCATCCCGGAGCCGGCGGCACCGAGGCCATGGACTGGGCGGGGATGCTCTACCGCATGTACACCCGCTGGGCGGAACGCCACGGCTATACCTACAAGCTGCTGGACTGGCTGGACGGGGAAGAAGCGGGGATCAAGTCCGCCTCCATCAAGATCGAGGGAGAAAACGCCTACGGCTATCTGAAGAGCGAACACGGGGTGCACCGGCTGGTGCGCATCTCTCCCTTTGACGCCTCCGGCCGTCGGCAGACCAGCTTCGCCGCCGTGGAGGTCATGCCGGAGATCACCGATACCGGGGAGATCGAGCTTCGGGACGAGGATATCAAGATGGATGTGTTCCGTTCCTCCGGCGCAGGCGGCCAGAAGGTCAACAAAACTTCCTCCGCCGTCCGGCTCACCCATATCCCCACGGGCATCGTGGTTTCCAGCCAGGTGGAACGGAGCCATTTCCAGAACCTGGAGAACTGCCGGGAGATGCTCCGGGCCAAGCTGGCGGAGATCAAGGAGCGGGAGCATCTGGAGAAGATCAGCGACATCAAGGGCGTACAGATGAAGATCGATTTCGGCAGCGCCATCCGCTCCTACGTCTTCATGCCCTACACCCTGGCCAAGGACACCCGCACGGGCTATGAAAACGGCAACATCGGCGCCGTGATGGACGGCGATATCGACGGCTTTATCAACGCATACCTGAGTCAGAGGGCATAAGAACAGCGGGAAGGGATGTGCTCGGAGCCATGAAATACGAGATCGGCTTTGACAACGCGAGGTACCTGGAGACCCAGTCTGCCCATATCCGGGAACGGATCGGTCAGTTCGGGGGCAAGCTCTATCTGGAATTCGGGGGCAAGCTCTTCGACGACAACCACGCCGCCCGGGTGCTCCCCGGCTTTGAGCCGGACAGCAAGGTGAAGATGCTCCTCACCATGAAGGACCAGGCGGAGATCGTCATGGTCATCAACGCGGGGGACATCGAAAAGAACAAGGTCCGGGGGGATCTGGGCATTACCTACGACCTGGATCTGCTGCGGCTGATCGACGCCTTCCGGGGCATCGGGCTGTTCGTGGGCAGCGTGGTCATCACCCATTTCGACCAGCATGCCGGGGCGGAGGCCTTCCAGCGGCATCTGGAGAGTCTGGGCCTGCGGGTCTACCGGCACTATACCATCCCCAACTACCCCTTCGACGTGGAAGGGATCGTGAGCGAGACCGGCTTCGGCCGGAACGAATTTGTGGAGACCACCCGTCCCCTGGTGGTGGTCACCGCCCCCGGCCCCGGCAGCGGGAAGATGGCCACCTGTCTGAGCCAGCTCTACCATGAGCACCAGCGGGGAGTCAGCGCGGGCTATGCCAAATTCGAGACCTTCCCCATCTGGAACCTGCCGCTGAAGCATCCCGTGAACCTGGCCTACGAAGCAGCCACCACGGACCTGAACGACGTGAACATGATCGACCCCTTCCATCTGGAGGCCTATGGGGAGACCACGGTGAACTACAACCGGGATGTGGAGATCTACCCGCTGCTGAAGGCCATATTTGAGAGCATATACGGCTACTGCCCCTATAAATCCCCCACGGACATGGGCGTGAATATGGCGGGCAACTGCATCATCGACAACGATGCGGTGGTCCACGCCGCAAACAAGGAGATCATCCGCCGCTGGTTCGACGCCGCCTGCGCGTATCGGAAGGGCAACGTGGACAAGACCGTGGTGCAGAAGAACGAGAGCATCATGAAACAAGCGGGGCTGACCCCGGAGAACCGAAAGGTGGTCATGGCAGCCCGGGACAAGGCCCAGGCGACCGGCGAGCCCGCCGCCGCCATGGAGCTCTGCGACGGCAGGGTGCTCACGGGAAAGACCTCCAAGCTTCTGGGCGCCTCCAGCGCCCTGCTGCTGAACGCCCTGAAGACCCTGGCGGGCATCCCGGACGAGGTGCACCTCATTTCGCCCGATGTGATCGCCCCCATTCAGACCCTGAAGGTGGAACTCCTGGGGGGCGGCAATCCCCGGCTCCATACGGACGAGGTGCTCATCGCCCTCTCCGTGTGCTCCAATACGGATGAGTATGCCGCCCGGGCCATGGCCCAGCTCCCCAACCTGAACCATACGGAGGTCCACTCCACCGTCATCCTCTCCCAGGTGGACGCCTCCACCTTCAAGAAACTGGGAGCAAATCTTACATGCGACCCGGTGTATCAGTCCAAAAAGCTCTATCACAGAGGATAGGAAAGGAATAACGATCATGGACAATCTGAACTACACCATGCTTTGCGATTTCTATGAGCTGACCATGGGCAACGGCTACTTCGCCAGCGGGATGCATCAGAAGATCTGCTATTTCGACGTGTTTTTCCGCCAGGTGCCCGACGGGGGCGGCTTTGCCATCGCCGCCGGTCTGGAACAGATCATCGACTATGTGCAGAATCTGCACTTCGACCGGAAGGACATCGAGTATCTTCGGAGCAAGGGGATCTTTGATGAGCAGTTCCTCCGGTGGCTGAAGTACTTCCGCTTCACCGGAGATATCTGGGCCGTACCCGAGGGCACCCCTATCTTCCCCTATGAACCCATCCTCACCGTTCGGGCTCCCGCGGTGGAAGCGCAGCTCATGGAGACCTTCCTGCTTCTCCAGCTGAACCATCAGTCCCTGATCGCCACCAAGGCCAACCGGGTGGTACGGGCTGCCCAGGGCAGACCGGTGATGGAATTCGGCTCCCGTCGGGCCCAGGGCGGCGACGGGGCCATGCTGGGCGCCCGGGCCTCCTACATCGGCGGCTGCGTCGGCACCGCCTGCACCATTTCCGACCAGCTCTACGGTGTTCCCGCCGGGGGCACCATGGCCCATTCCTGGGTGCAGATGTTCCCCAGCGAGCTGGAGGCCTTCAAGACCTACTGCCGGATCTACCCCAATAACGCGGTGCTGCTGGTGGATACCTACAATACTCTGAAGAGCGGCGTACCCAACGCCATCCGGGCATTCAAGGAAGAGCTGGTGCCAAAGGGCATCACCAACTTCGCCATTCGGCTGGACTCCGGGGATATTTCCTACCTCTCCAAGCAGGCCCGGAAGATGCTGGATGAGGCGGGTCTGGAAAACTGCCGCATCTCCGCTTCCAACGCTCTGGATGAACGGCTCATCTCCGACCTGCTGATGCAGGGCGCCTGCATCGATTCCTTCGGCGTAGGCGAGCGGATGATCACCGCCAGCAGCGCTCCCGTTTTCGGCGGCGTGTATAAGCTGGCCGCGGTGGAGGACCAGGAGGGGACCATCATCCCCAAGATCAAGATCAGCGAGAACACCGCAAAGATCACAAACCCCCACTTCAAGAAGGTCTACCGCCTCTATGACCGGAAGACGGGGAAGGCCCTGGCGGATCAGATCTGCGTCTGGGACGAGGAGATCGACGATTCCCAGCCCCTGACCATTTTCGACCCCCTGGCAGTCTGGAAGACCAAGAAGCTGACGGATTTCGTCGCCAAGGAGCTGCTGAAGCCCATATTCAAGGACGGCAAGCTGGTGTACCAGAAGCCCAGCCTGACAGAGATCCGCAGCTACTGCGCATCCCAGGTGGAGCTGCTGTGGGACGAAGTGAAGCGGTTCCAGAACCCCCACAATTACTACGTGGACCTTTCGGAGAAGCTCTGGCTGGTGAAGCGGGAGCTGCTGAACTCCTTCCGGGACGAATAAAACCATCAACCCGGACCCGCTTTCGCCGGGCTCGGAGTTGAAAAGGCTTGCGAGCCGCGAACTCTGCGAGGCTTTATAGAATATCTGCCAATTATACGCCGAAGGCGGTTTTCCCCGCGGAAAACCGCCTTTTGCCGTGATGAAAGGGGAAAGAGCCGTGGACATCCGTTTTGCTTCCGGCGGAGAGAAGCGGAACGATCGGGCCTGCGGGATATTCCTCTCCCTCATGGCCGCCGCCGGTACCGGGCTTGGGGAGCGGGGAGAGACCTTCACCCGCAGAGAGGGCCGGAAGACCCATGTCTTCACCTGGCTGCCCTTTGACCGTCTGGCTTCGGAATACTTTTATCCCCGTTTCCTGAAAACGGAAATCTATGATCTGCCGGAGCGGTTTGCCCTCCGGACGGAGGTGGAATGATGACGGACGCGTATTCCCGGCTTTGGATGGATTGGAAGAAGAGAGACAACCTGCCCCCCTGGACCGGGCGGATCGTGGGCGAGCCTGTCTCGCCCCAGGGAAAAGCAGCCCTGCGGGAGCTGCAAAACGGCCTGGCTGCGCTGGGTACGATTCCGGAAACGACCGGGCCCGCTCTGCAGCTGCAAGAGGAGCCCGGAGACGGAGAGAACTTTTGCCTCCGCCGGGAAGGGGAGAGTCTGATCCTCTCCGGTCCCGGCCGCGGCCTCCTGTACGGCGCCTTTTCCCTGCTGCGGCAGCTGGCTCTGGGGGAGGAGATCCTCTTCGGCGAGTCCGCTCCCGCCTGGCCCATCCGCATGCTGGACCACTGGGACAATGCGGACGGCAGCATCGAGCGGGGGTACTCCGGCCCCTCCTTCTTCTTCTCGGAGGGGAAGCCGGTATGCAGCGCCCGCACCCGGGATTACGCCCGGCTGCTGGCCTCCGTGGGACTCAACGGCTGCTGCCTGAACAACGTAAACGTGGATGGAGAAGCGCTGTATCTCCTCACGGGGAAATACGACCGGGAGCTCCGGGAGATCGGGGAGACCCTGGGAGAATACGGGGTATCCCTCTGGCTCTGCGTCAGCTTTGCCGCCCCCATGGAACAGGGCGGCCTCCCCACGGCGGATCCCCTGGTCGGGGAGGTGCGCCGGTGGTGGCGGGAGACCTGCGGCCGCCTCTTCCGGGCGGTGCCCGGTCTGGCGGGCTTCCTGGTAAAGGCGGATTCCGAGGGACGCGCCGGTCCCCAGACCTATGGCCGGTCCCAGGCGGAGGGAGCGAACATGCTGGCGGGGGCGGTCCGCCCTTACGGGGGCAGCATCCTCTGGCGCTGCTTCGTATACAACTGCACCCAGGACTGGCGGGACCAGAAGACGGACCGGGCCAGAGCCCAGTACGACACCTTCGCCCCCCTGGACGGGCAGTTCGGGGAAAACGTTTATCTGCAGATCAAGAACGGCCCCGTGGATTTCCAGATCCGGGAGCCTGTCTCCCCTCTGCTGGTGCGGCTGGAGAGGACGCAGCGCATCGTGGAATTCCAGCTGGCCCAGGAGTATACGGGTCAGCAGCGGCACGTGTGCTACCTGGCCCCCATGATGAAGGAGGTGCTGGATTTCTCCGGTCCAGCGGGAAGGGTGAAGGACCGGCTCTCCGCCGTCTGCGCCGTGAGCAACACCGGAGCGGACTTCAACTGGACGGGGCACGACCTGGCCGCCGCCAACTTCTATGCCTTTGGCCGCCTGGCCTGGGACCTGGATTCGGATCCGACGGTCCTGGCCCGGGAGTGGACGCGGCTCACCTTCGGAGACGATCCGCGGGTGACGGAAACGGTGACGGATATCCTTCTGCGCTCCCGGGAGGTCTACGAGCGCTACACCGTTCCCCTGGGCATCGGGTGGATGTGTTATCCCCCCACCCACTACGGCCCCAGCCCGGAAGGGTATGAATACGACCGCTGGGGCACCTACCACCGGGCCACCCACCGGGAGATCGGCGTGGAGCGGGGGCCTTCGGGCACAGGGTATTCGGAGCAGTACGGCCCGGAGCTGGGCCGGATGTACGGGGAGATCGGCACCTGTCCCGAAGAACTGCTGCTGTTCTTCCACCGGCTGCCCTACGATCACCGGATGAAGGACGGCAGGACTCTCCTCCAGCGGATCTACGACGATCATTTCCGGGGCTGCGAAGAGGCAGAGGCCATGGCGGAAGCCTGGGACGCCCTGGAGGGCCTGGTGCCGGAGGACGCCTTCCGCCGGGTGCGGGAGCGGTTCGGGGAGCAGGTCCGTTCCGCCCGGGAGTGGCGGGACGTGATCAATTCCTGGCTGTACCGTCTGACCCTCATCCCGGATGAACGGGGAAGGCAGATCTGGCTCTGAAAGAGGAGAGCCGTCACCGTCCCGAGCCGAAGATCCGCCGCAGCAGGTCCAGGAACCGGAACCGGAAGCAGATCCCCGAGGAGGTGAGGAGCTTTCGCTCCCCGGGAGCGAATACGTCCAGCGCCTCCTCCTCTTCCTCTTCCGAGGCGGCCAGACACAGGGGCGGCCACACCACGCACCACCAGTTTTTGCCCTGTCCGGAGCCCAGATCCGCCCGGAGGGCCAGGTAGTTTCCTGCGGGCAGGGTCAGGCCGGGATAGCTCCGCTCCGGGAATTCCTCCCGCCGGAGGCTGAGGCGCACCGGCTCCGGCTCCCCCAGAAAGGCCAGCGCCTCCTCCGCCGCCCGCTGCAGCTCCGGCAGGGCCGCCTGCGCCCGCCGGGCCGCTTCGTCCCGACCCTCCGCGCCGGAAAGGAGCGGGGACAGGGTCTCCCCCAGGATATCCCGCACCAGGAGCTTCCGGCCCTGGGCGGCGGGGGTATCGTCGGAGGCCCGGACATGGAGCCGCAGGACCCTGGCGGAGATCGCCGCCGTTTCCCGTTCAAGAAGGGCGGAATCCCAAAGGGAGAGAAAAAGAGCAAAACAGAATACCAGAGGGGCAAAGCGTTTCATGAGCATACCTCGAAAAAAAGACTGGCAAGGATAAAAACATCCTTGCCAGTTTGGTTTGTTCCTAAACCGGAAATAGACACGGGGAGAGTCCGCGCAGGGTCAGAAGAGGCTCATCTGGGCGGTTTCCGGCATGTCCCCGAAGGCCCCGGCCTGCCGGAGCTGCTCGATATGGGTCTTGGAGACCTTGGTGCAGTCCAGGGCGAAATCCTCGATGGAGATATAGTCCTTATTCCGCTTTTCGTAAATATCCAGGGCGGCGGATTCCCCCAGTCCGGCGATGGCGGTGAAGGGGGGGATGAGCTGATTCCCTTCCATGCGGAAGCGGGTGGCGTCGGACTTCTTCAGGCTCACGGGGGCGAAGGAGAAGCCCCGGAGGTAGAATTCGTAGACCACCTCCAGCCCGGTATACAGGTCCTTTTCCGCCTGCTTCAGCTCGTTCATGTTCCGGGCCAGCTCCTGCAGCTTCCGCCGCACCGTATCCACCCCGGCGGAGGCGATCTTCAGATCGAAGCCCGGGCAGCGGATGGTAAAATACGCGCAGTAAAAGGCCAGAGGCATATGTACCTTGAACCAGGCGATGCGCAGGGCCATCATGACGTAAGCCACGGCGTGGGCCTTGGGGAAGAGGTACTTGATCTTTTTGCAGGAATCGATATACCACTCCGGGACCCCGGCGCCCTTCATGTCCGCCTCCATGCTGTCGTCCAGGCCCTTGCCCTTCCGCACGGTCTCCATGATCTTGAAAGCGCGCTTGGCGGGAAGATGATAGCCGATGAGGGTGAGCATGATGTCGTCCCGGCAGCCGATGGCCTCGTCAACGGTGGCGGTGCCGCTCTGGATGATGTCCTTGGCGTTGCCCAGCCACACGTCCGTGCCGTGGGAGAAGCCGGAAAGGCGTACCAGAGTGCTCATCTTGCCGGGCTGGGTGTCCACCAGCATCTCCCGGGTGAACTTGGTGCCGAATTCCGGCACGGCGATGGACCCGGTCTTGCCGATGATGGGATCGTCCTCCGGCAGTCCCAGGGCGGAGGGGGAGCGGAAGAGGAGCATGGTCTGGGGATCATCCAGGGGCAGGGACTTTACGTCCACCCCCGTCAGGGCCTCCAGCATGTGGATCATGGTGGGATCATCGTGCCCCAGCATATCCAGCTTCAGCAGGTTGGACTCCATGGAGTGATATTCAAAATGGGTGGTGATGATGTCCGTATTGGGATCGTCCGCCGGATGCTGCACCGGGCAGAAGTCGTATATGCTCTTGTCCTGGGGAATGACCACCAGACCGCCGGGGTGCTGGCCGGTGGTGCGCTTGACCCCGGTGAGGCCCGCCGCCAGGCGGTTTTCCTCCACCTTGGAGACCTGCCGCCCCCGTTCCTCCATGTATTTCTTCACATAGCCGAAGGCGGTCTTCTCCGCGATGGTGCCCACGGTGCCCGCCCGGAACACGTGATCCGCGCCGAAAAGCTCGATGGTGTCCCGATGGGCCTGCGCCTGGTATTCTCCGGAGAAGTTCAGGTCGATATCCGGGACCTTGTCCCCCCCGAAGCCCAGGAAGGTCTCGAAGGGGATCTGGTAGCCGTCCTTCACGTAGGGCGTGCCGCATACGGGGCACAGGGCGTCCGGCAGGTCCACGCCGCAGGCATAGCCGTCTCCGGAGTCAAAGTCCACGTGGCGGCAGTTGGGGCAGCGATAGTGGGCGGGCAGGGCGTTCACCTCGGTGATGCCGGACATGTACGCCACCAGGGAAGAACCGACGCTGCCCCGGGAGCCCACCAGGTAACCCGCGGCGTTGGATTTCTGCACCAGCTTCACGGCGGACATGTAGATCACGTCGTAGCCCCGGGAGCAGATATTGTTCAGCTCCGTTTCCATCCGCTCCTTCACCAGGGCGGGAGGATCGTCCCCATAGAGACGGTGCATCTTCTCGTAGCACAGGTCCTTGAGCTGCTGCTCGGAGTTCTCGATCTTCGGAGGGAAAAGCCCCTCGGGCAGGGGAGCCACCTCCTGTATGCTCTCCGCGATCCGGACGGGATTGTCGATCACCACTTCCCGGGCCCGATCCTCCCCCAGATAGGAGAACTCCGCCAGCATTTCGTCCGTGGTCTTGAAATACAGGGGCAGGGGCTCGTCGCAGTCGGTATATTTGTTGCTCAGGAGGATGCGCCGGAAGACCTCGTCCGTGGGGTCCAGAAAGTGCACGTCCCCCGTGGCGCAGACGGGCTTGCCCAGCTCATCCCCGATGCGCAGCACCCGGCGGTTGTACTCCCGCAATTCCTCCTCGTTTTCAGCGGTGCCGTTCCGCAGGAGAAAGGCGTTGTTGCACAGGGGCTGGATCTCCAGAAAATCATAGAAAGAGGCGATGCGCTTGAGCTCCCGGTCGCTCCGCCGGGCGGTGACGGCTTTGAAAAACTCTCCGCTCTCGCAGGCGGCGCCGATGAGCAGTCCGTCCCGCAGAGTCATGAGCAGACTTTTGGGGATGATGGGATTCTTCTTGAAGTGCTCCAGGTGGGCCCGGGATACCAGTTCGTACAGGTTGCGGATCCCCTGCTGCTCCTTCACCAGAAGGATGATGTGCTTGGGCTGCCGCCGACCGTCGTAGTCTTTCCGCAGGGCGGAGATGATGGGACCCAGGTCGCTGAGCTTCTCCGCCCCTTTGGCCCGGAGCCGATCATAAAAGGCGTTCAGCAGCAGACCGCAGGTGGCGGCGTCGTCCGAGGCTCGATGGTGCCGGAATTCCGGAAGGCCCAGGTAGCCCGCGGCGGAATCCAGGCTGTGTTTCTTGATGGGCAGGAGGCTCTGGGAGAGGATCAGGGTGTCCACCCCGGTAGGGTCGAAGGGGATATCATATCGTTTGCAGGCCTCCGCCAGAAAACCCAGGTCGAAGTCCGCGTTGTGGGCGCAGAGGACGCGGTCTCCGGCGAAATCCAGGAAAGCCCGGACCGCCGCTTCCTCCGAAGGCGCGCCGGCCACGTCCTCGTTCCGGATGCCCGTGAGCCGGGTCACTTCCGCCGGGATGGGCATTCCCGGATCCGCAAAGGTCTGGAACCGGTCCAGCTCCTTCCCGTCCTGCATCAGTACGGCGCCGATCTCCGTGATACGATCCCGATCCGCGTGAAGGCCGGTGGTCTCCAGGTCGAAGGCCACGTAAGGGGCGTGAAAATCCGCGTCCCCGGGACCGGTGACCGCCAGACGGTCGTCCACGTCGTTGACGAAATAACCCTCTACCCCGTAGATGACCTTGATGCCGTTTTTCTTCCCGGCACTGCACAGCTCCGGGAAACCCTGGAGCACCCCGTGGTCCGTAAGGGCGACGGCGGGATGGCCCCAGCGGGCGGCGGCGGCCACCATCTGGGAGATATCCGTCAGGGCGTCCAGCTGGGAATAGCGGCTGTGCATATGCAGCTCCACCCGCTTGCCGCCGGAGGCCCTGTCCTCCCGGACGGGCTTTTCCATGAGCTGGATGTTCCGGGGCTCCATGGCGATATCCCCGTGCCAGCGGTCATAGCTCACCGTGCCGGAGAGGAGCAGGTACATCCCGTTCTGTACCGCCTCCAGATCCTTGCCTTCCTCCGCCTTCAGAAAACGGGAGACATGAAGGCTGCCGGTATGATCCGTCACGTTGAAGGAGAAGACGTGGCTGCCGCCCCGGACCTCCTTCACCTCCCGGCCGAAGACCTCCCCCTCCACCGTTACCCGGCCGGACTCGGGGGTGAGGTCGCCGATGGGCACGGGGTGGCCTGCGACTTTTTTTCCATATATGACTTTTCCGGGCTTCGGGCCGCTTTTTGCGGCCTTGCCTTTCGGTTCCGGCGGGGCGGCCAGCAGGGGACGGATATCCACCCGCGCCAGATGATACTGCTCCGCGATCCGTTCCTCCGCGGTGCTCAGCACCACGGGGGCAGGCGCCTCCCGGAACTCCACCTCCAGGTGCAGGGACGCGGTTTCCCGGTCCAGATCCGCGGCGCGGACCAGGGCCGTATCCAGCCCCGCCTGAAGAACGGTATTCGTCCCGAAGCAGCAGGGGAACATATCTTTGAAGGGTACGTTCTGCTTTGTTTCCATAAAAAGACCTTTCGCAGGGTTTGTTGGTGTCAATAGAAGGTTGCGAGGGTATTGGCGGGCTTCTCCGCCCGGTCGCAGGTGAGGGTCATGAGCACGGGCAGGATATCCTCCTTGCTCCGCTGCAGCTCCACCCGGGCGGTGAGTTCCACCCAGCTGCCGCTGACCGGCTGGCTTTCCGGCAGGCACACCGCCGGGAAGCCCAGGAAGGCGATATCCGCCTCGCAGCAGGTCATCACCTGCCGCCCGAAGCCGAAGTGCCCGGGACGCTTATCCCGGCTCTTTACCACGAAGCCGTGGAGACGGAGGATCTTTCCTTCGTATTTCTCCGGTTCGTCGGAAATATCCCGTTCCCACTCCGCATAATCCCGGTCCTCGATCTCCACGATATCCGCGTTCAGGTCGAAGGGAAGCTCGTCCGGGATATCGTCCGGCTGCTCAACGCCGTTTTGTTCGAAGAAAATGGGCACCTGCCGGGAGGCGGCCCGCACCACCTTGTGGAGCGCAAGCCGGTCCGTCTGATCGGTGCAGCGGTTGAAGAGCACCACGGTGCTGTCCCGCAGCTTGTCCGCCGCCAGAGCCCGCATGTTGGCGTTGTATGTGAGGAAGGTCCCGGCGTCCGCCAGGACGAACTTCCGGAAGGGGATCCAGTTTTCCGGGAAGCGGGCGAAAATATCCGCCTCCTGCCACATGCCGTTCAGCTCCAGCAGGATGGTGTTGCACTGGGATTCGTCCTCCAGCTCCAGCAGCCGCTCCGGGGTGATCTCCTCCAGCTCCGTGATCTGCCGCACGGTCATGTCCAGACCGGGGATGGGTTCCAGCTCCTCGATGCCCTCCTCCGTCTGCAGCACCAGAGGACGCATATCCTTCGGCACGTCCGGACCGGAGAGAAGGCTGCGGATATAGCTGGTTTTGCCTCCTTCCAGGAAGCCCGCGAATACGTAGACCCCGATCTCCGCTCTCTTTTTCTTTCTGGCCATCAGATACCTCCGAATACTGCGCCCAGGGCGTCTTCCTTCAGCCCGGCGCCGATGACGCAGATGCGCCCCGTCACCTCCGGGCTGCCCTTCCGCAGCTGCTTTTCTCCCGGCACATAATCGAATTCCAGCCAGCCGCCCTCCGGATCCGGGACGATGCCCTTGGCCCGGAGCACCGGACCGAAGCGGTCCTCATCCTCCAGGGCATCCAGGATGGACTCCAGCTCTTCGGCACTGTAGCGCCGGGGCGTCTCCCGACCCCAGCTCTGGAACACCTCGTCCGCGTCGTGCTCCCCGTCGTGATGATGGTGGTGGTCATGCTCGTGGTGATGATGCTCATGGTCATGCTCGTGATGGTGCTCATGATGATGTTCATGATGATGTTCATGCTCATCATCGTCATCGTGCTCATCATCGTCGTCATCGTCGTCGTGGTGATGATGCGCATCCTCCAGCAGGGCTTCCGCCCAATGGCCTCCGGCGGAAGCGGCGGCGTAGATCTGTTCCCCGGACAGAGCGTCCCAGGGGGTGGTGACCAGGCTGATCTCCGGCTTGATGCCCCGCAGGATGCCGATGGCCGTCTCCAGCTTCTCCTCACTCAGCCCCTGGGTGCGGCTCAGCACCACCAGGTCCGCGGAGGCGATCTGGTCCGTATAGAATTCCCCGAAGTTTTTGGCGTACATTTTGCACCGCAGGGCGTCCGCCACAGTGATGCAGGCGCCGGGCTGCACGTCCTCCCGCTTCAGACCGGCCACGGCGGCGGCCACGTCGCTGAGCTTCCCCACGCCGGAGGGCTCGATGAGCACCCGGTCCGGGTGGAACCGATCCAGGGCCAGATCCAGGGCGCTGGCAAAATCCCCCACCAGACTGCAGCAGATGCAGCCGGAATTCATCTCCGTGATCTCCAGATCCGCTGCCTGCCCCCCCGCTTCCCGCAGGAAAGCGCCGTCGATGCCGATCTCGCCGAATTCGTTCTCGATCAGCACCAGCTTCTGGCCCCGGAAGGCCTCTGCGATGAGCTTTTTGATGAGCGTGGTCTTGCCGGCGCCCAGAAAACCGGAGAAAATATCGATCACCGTCAATGTGATGCACCTCTTAAGTATAATTTTATACTGCCCGGGAAAAACGAATGACAGGATCCGCACCGGGCGGACCCTGTCATTATACCGTTTTTTTCCCCTGGCCGCAAGACCGGAGCGGGTCAAATCGGACCCGCCGCGGAATTTCCGGGAGAGGCTCAGTGCTCCCGCTCGGCCTCCGTATCCCGGAACAGCAGGGAGATGCACCAGACCCCCGCGATGCCCACCAGGGTGTATACCACCCGACTCAGCACGGAGGTCGCGCCGCCGCAGATCCAGGCTACCAGGTCAAAGCGGAAAATGCCCACGCAGCCCCAGTTCAGCGCGCCGATGGTCGCCAGGGCCAGGGCGATCTTATCCATGATCATGGATGATCCCTCCAATAATTCAGCATTCTGCTTCCCTTCCAGTATGCCCGATGCGTTGCGGTTTATGCGCGGATCAGAAAAAAGCCCCGGGAAGGACTTCCTTCCCGGGGCTGTGCGAGTTGATGCGTTATGATTCCGTCAGAAGTTTTCGGGTTTTCCACTTTCCACTGAAATAATAGACCATACAGATGATCATGGGTCCGACCCGGGCCAGGGCGTTGCCCCACCAGTAGCTGGCTACGCCGGTTTGGAACAGGAACTCGAAGAGAAGGCTGATGCCCACCCGGAACACCACGTCCAGAATACCGATGACGAAGCCCATGGAGGCGAAGCCGGAGCCGTTGACCATGGCGAAGAAGGGGCCCATGAGGGCGCCGCAGTAGAAGGTGGCAACCATGATGCTCATATAGATGCGGCCCTTTTCTATCACCTCCGGGTCGGTAGTGAATGCGCCGTAGAGAGTATCGCTGAAAATGAGCCCCACGGCGGAGGTGACAGTGGCCAGGATCATGGTGATGCCTAAGGTGCCCCAAACGGTCTTCTTGCACCGGTCGACTTTCCGGGCCCCCAGGTTCTGGCCGATCATGGTGGAGGCGGCGCCGTCCACGCCCATGACGAACACATTGCACAGGCGCTGGATCTTGTTGCCCACGCTGTTGGTGGCGGAGGCGATTTCTCCATAGGAGTTGACCCGTGCCGTGCAGTACATGAGGGAAAAGTGGATAGCGATATTCTGCACCACCCGAGGGATGCCCAGGATCAGAATGACCTTCAGGGGCTGCCAGCGGATCTTAAAGAAATCCAAGTCGAATTTCAGATCCAGCAGGTCCCGCTTCCGGTAGAGGTAGATGCAGGAAGCTATACAGGAGCCAAACTGGGAGGCGGCGGTGGCAATGGCAGTGCCTGCTGCGCCCATGTGGGCCCAGGCCACCAGGATCACGTCCAGGACGATATTCACCGATGCCGCCACGATGATGAAGAGCAGCGGGCGTTTGCTTTCTCCCATTCCTCGGAGGACGCCGCAAATGGCGTTGTAAATGAATACGGCCGGCATAGCGATGGCGGTGATCTCCAGGTATCCCACGGCACCGGCTACCGCGTCCTCAGGGCAGTTCAGCCAATCTAAAATCTGCCAGCGCAGGGCCAGGGTCCCCACCACGAAGATGATGCTCAGGAGGAACATCCAGCTGAGCAGTGTACCTACGGTGTGACGGGTCTTGCTTTTGTCCCCGGCGCCGGTGAGCTGGGCGATGTAGATCTGGCCCGCGGTGGAAAAGGCCATTGCCAGGGGGGCGACCAGGTCCGCCACCTCGCTGCCCTGGGCCACCTGGATGGTACCGATCCGGTCCGTAAACTGGCCGATGACCGCCAGGTCCACGGCGGAGTACAGCTGCTGGATCAGGTTCGTGGCGATGAGGGGCAGGGCAAAGGTAAGGAGCGTTTTTAAGATGCTGCCTTGAGTAAGGTCTGTGCCGATGCGGGCGCTTTTAGCGGCAGATATGACGCATCACCGCCTTCCCGATCCCGTTGTTTGCAAATTCAGTCAATTCGAACGATCCTTTCTATGCTGAGGATGCCGGGAAAACCAGTCATATCGGGGATATGCGGACATATCCCCGATATGAGTGTGAAAGGTCACATAAAGGAGGGAGCCTTGTTGCTGCGGATGCTGATGGTGTCCGCGGTGTTGACGAAGAACTCGCCTTCGGTGTTGCGGACGGTCTCCCAATAGCCCATGGGGGGCTCGTTCAGGTGAGCGCCTTCGGCCACCAGAAGGGCCCGGAGCTCCTTGCCGTCCACTTCTCTGGGAAGGATCTGCTTCTGGACGCTCATGGCGGCGGCGTGGCCCGCGGCTTGGCCCATGCTCATGCTGGTGGCGATGACGCGGGTGGCCCCCAGGGCATGGAACTCGGCGGAATAGCAGCGGCCGGCCACCAGGAGGTTATCCACTCCGACGGCCACCAGGGAGCGGTAGGGGATCTCACAGTAATCCCTGGGGTTGGTGCGGAGCTCATAACCGTCCAGAGGCACGAAGGGGTGCATCATGAAGTCGTTCTGGTCCTGGGCGGGCCGGGCGACGGCGTTGCCGAAGGGTTCCTTATAATGGACGTGACGCACGGCGCAGTGCTTGCCCGGGGTGGGGACGTGGGTATCCAGGACTTCGGGGAAGAGGGCGATGCCGTCTTCGAACTTGATGCCGCCGGCCACGTCGATATCCCGCAGGACGTATTCGCCGATGATGCGGCGGGAATCCCGGATGCCGTTCATGCCGGCCATGGCCACCAGCTGGGCCTTCTCGAAGCCGGGGAGATACTTCTTCATGAAGTTCACGAAGAGGTATACCTTCCGGTGCTGGTCCACGATCTGCCGGGTCAGGTCCACCACGTCGTCGCAGTGGTTGTCAAAGCTGTGGGTGGCGTCCAGGGTGACGTCCTTGCAGGTGGGGTCGCTGTCGTTGGGCACGGGGTAGATCAGGTTGCCGGGGCTGAGGATCTCCGGCAGATCTCCGTTGGCGATGGCCTCGTCCTGCTTCGCCATCAGGAGCATCATGTTCGCGCCTTCGGGCCGGTTCTTGGCCCAATCCCGCTGGGCGGCGGCGTACTTCTCGGTATCCACGTAGGCCAGACGGAAGCCCATGGTGACGGACTGGCTCAGGCCCAGATAATCCGCGGCGCTGACTTCGGTGGGCACGCCGGCGGCAAAGGCCAGGTCGGCGTCGCCGGTGCAGTCGATGAATACCCGGCCGGTGACTTCGATCCTGCCGGATTTGCAATACACGATGACGGAGGTAATCCGTCCGTCCTTCACTTCGCAGTCGCAGACGTGGGCGCCGTACAGGATCCGGCAGCCCGCGGCCAGGAGCATCTGCTCCATCATGACCTTGCCGGCTTCGGGATCGATGGTGGGCAGGTGGGGCCGGACCATGGCGTGGCCCGCCTTATCCATGCGCTCGATGAATTCCTTCGCGTAGCCGTCCACATAGCCGGCCATGCCGGTGATGTAGCCGTTGGTGTAAAGACCGCCCAGGGACTCCCGCCACTCCAGCAGGATGACCCGCTTGCCGTCCCGGGCAGCGGCCAGGGCGGAGGCGAAGCCGGCAGGGCCGCCGCCGCAGACCACGACGTCCGCGTCAAATCTCTTACTGGTTAACATAATTCAAATCCTCCTATCCAATTTCAGTACCATACCCTATATCATAGGCCCTTTTTGACCGGATGTCAATTCTTCCAACACAGAAACCAGCGTGGCAGGCACGACGAAGAACAAAGAGTCCCGCGTCCGCCGTCAAGCGGCAGACGCGGGCACAGGTGAACGGGAAAATCCGTTCAGGGGGGATCCCTCAGCCGGAGCTTACAGATCCCGGGCCAGGAGGCGTTCATAGGCCGCCTGGTAGTTCTCCACCACGTCGGAGAGGCCGAAGTCGTACAGACCCTGGACGTAGCTGTCCCATTCAGCCATGGGCTTGGAACCGTCGATGAAGGCGCCGTAGTTCTCAGTGAAGTAGGTGTTCAGATCGGCGAAGATGCTGGTGTTCTCCTCCCGCTCTTCGTCATCGAAGTTCACGGCGGTGGGCCAGTCGTACTCGCCCTTGTAGTCCTTCAGCCGCAGGGCCTCGTAGATGGCCACGGTCCGGATGCCGTCGTCGGTGTAGTTGGAGCGGTAGTTGTAGAACAGGCAGCAGTTGCTCAGGCCGCTGTAGGCATAGATGCACATGATCCAGCTGGCGGTGGCCTCATGGTTCACGCACCAGTCGGTGAGGCGCCGCTCGCCCTGGTCGTTGTACTCCCAGCAGATGCCCTCGGGGCCCCAGGAGGTGAAGTCGGAGCCGAAATCGGAGAAGCCGAAGTCGATCCAGGAGCAGGCCAGAGGAATGTTGTTGCACTTGGCGGAGACGCAGCAGGAGGCGTAGGAGAAGTCATCCGCAGCCTTGGCGTAGCCGTACTTGATGACCTGGTCTTCCGTCCGCTTGGTGCGGGTGATGGGTTCCCAGTGGGCGTTGGGGTTGTTGCACTGACGCTCGGACTGCACCACCTGGGAAACGGTCATGAGGTTGCAGCCCACGCCGTCGGTATGCTGGCCGGCGTCGTAGTCGGAGCCGGACTCGAAGGAGTGGAAGTTGGGGGAGATGAGGCCCTCGGCGTACCAGGTGCTCAGGAGGGTCATGGCCTCCCGGTCATCCTCGGTGCTGCCGCAGAACTCCACCTTGCCGTCGATGATCCGGGGATACATCATGGAGGCGGTGTACACGGTGATGTCCATGCCGGAGAAGAACTGGCCCTGGTAGGTCTCCACCACGCTCATGATGAAGAAGGGATAGATCTCGCTGTTGTTGTACTGGTTGTTGGACTCGTTCACCTTGAAGGCGGTGACCACGTCATGGACCTGATCGTAGGTCTTGATGTCCTCGGCCTTGCCCAGGCCCAGATCGTCCATCCAGTCCTGCCGCAGGAAGTAACCCATGGCGGAGCAGGGGTCGCAGACCAGACCGTACAGGGCGGGGATGGTGGTCTTGTCGTAGAACACCTTGCCCATGACGTTCTTGTTGTTCTTGGCGCGGTTGTTGATCTCCCACATGTAGTTGGGGAGATAATCCCTGTAGTCGTAGAAGTTGGCGAAGTAGCCGTCCTCGATGGCGTTCTTCAGGGTGCCCTGCTTGTAGAAGCTGACGGCGCCGTCCATCATGTCAGGCAGCTCATCGGAGGCCAGGAGCACGGAGAAGTTCTCGCTGCGGTTGGCAGAGTCCACCAGCATGTATTCCACATGGACACCGGTATACTCCCGCAGCATCTTCCAGGTGGGAATGTTTTCCCAGCCTTCCTCGGGGATATACTGGGGGGTGTAGCAGACGGTCCAGTCGGTGAGGATAGAGTCGTTCTCGCAGAGGGGAGTGGGGTAATACTCGTACTTCTCCACCGGGAAGCCGTCGGCGTCCTTCTCATACTTGCCGGCGGCCAGGTGGTAGGGGCCTTCGTCCTCTTCCACGGGGGCCGGGGTCTCATTGCTGCCGGGAGCCTGGGTGGCCGGAGCTTTGGTCGCGGGCGCCTGGGTCGCGGGGGCCGAAGTGGGGGTGGTGGTCCCGCCGCCGTTGTTGCAGCCCGCGAAGAGGGCCAGCACCAGCATCAGCGCCAGGATCAGTGCAAGGGTCTTTTTCATGTGCTTGTGTATCTCCTTTCTGGTTTTTGATCGGATAGAGTCATTATAGCTCCAGGGAATGAAAATGTAAATAGTACGATATTTCACAAATGCATAAAGAAATGGTCATAATGACGACCGGATTGGGCAGACAGCATAAGGGCAAGAAACCGGCTGATCCGAAGATCAGCCGGTCGTTCTTACAGGATATGAGAGTTTGCTGCGGGTTCTTCCCCCGAAGGGGAGATCACGCGGAGAACTCAGAACGCGGTGGCCTGGTAACGGTCGTAGGCGTTCTGGTAGTTCTCCAACACATCGGCCAGACCGAAGTCGTACAGGCCCTGGATGTAGGAGTCCCAATCGCTCATGGGCTTGGAGCCGTCGATGAAGGCGCTGTAGTTCTCGGTGAAGTAGGTGTTCAGGTCGGCCATGATGGAGGAGTTTTCCTCGCGCTCGTCGTCGTCAAAATTGACGCCGCCGGGCCAGTCGTATTCCCCGGTGTAGGTGGGGATGCGCAGGACTTCGTAGCAGGACAGGATCCGCACGCCGGTATCGGTGTAGTTGTTCCGCCAGTTGAAGAACATATGGCAGTTCAGCAGACCGTTGGAGCCGTAGATGCAGAACAGCCAGCTCACGCCCGCGTCATGGGTCAGGCAGAACTCGGTGAGACGGCGTTCGCCTTCCTCGTTGTACTCCCACATGATGCCCTCGGGACCCCAGGAGATGAAGTCGGAGCCGAAATCAGAGAAGCACCAGTCGATCCAGGAAACGGCCAGGGGGATATTGGAGCACTTGGCGGAAACGCAGGCAGAACCATAGGAGAAGTCGTCTGCGGCCTTGGCGTAGCCGTACTTCAGGACCTGGTCCTCAGTCCGCTTGGTGCGGGGGATGGGATCCCAGCGGCAGTTGGGGTTCTTGCTGTTGTTCTCGGACTCCACCACGCTGGAGACGTTCAGGATGTAGCAGCCCACGCCGTCGTCATGCTGGCCGGCGTCGTAATCCTCGCCCGCTACGAAGGAACTGTAGTTGGGGGAGATGAGGCCTTCGGAGTACCAGCTGCTCAGCAGGGTCATGGCTTCCTTGTCGTCCGCGGTGGTGCCGCAGAACTCCACCTTGCCGTTGATGACCCGGGGATAGGTCATGGAGGAGGTGTACACGGTGATGTCCATGCCGGAGAAGAACACGCCCTGGTAGGTCTCCACCACGCTCATGATCATGAAGGGGAAGATCTCGCCCTTGTTGTATTCGTTGTTGGACATGTTGACCTTCATGGCGGTGATGGCTTTGTACACGTCGTCATAGGTCTTGATGTCTTCAGCCTTGCCCAGGCCCAGCTCGTCCAGCCAGTCCTGCCGCATGAAGTAGCCCATGGCGGGGCAGGGGTTGCAGACCATGCCGTACAGCACGGGGATGGTGGTCTTGTCATAGAAGACCTTGCCCTTCAGGTCCTTGTTGTGGTGAGACCGATCGTTCAGCTCCCACATGTAGTTGGGCAGGTAATCGATGTAGTCGTAGTAATTGGCGAAGTAGCCGTCCTCGATGCCCTGCTTCATGGTGCCCTGCTTGTAGAAGCTGGAGGCCTGATCCATGATATCGTCCAGCTCGTCGGAGGCCAGAAGGACGGAGAAGTTTTCGCTGCGGTTGGAGGAGTCGATGATGTTGTACTCCATGTGCACGCCGGTGAACTCCCGCATCTGCTTCCAGGTGGGGATGTTCTCCCAGCCGTCCTCGGGGATGTACTGGGGGGTGTAGCAGGTGGTCCAGTTGGTGAGGACGTAGTCGTTGTCGCAGAGAGGCTGAGTGTACTCATACTTGGTTAAGGGCCAGCCCTCGGCGTCCTTCTCATACTTGCCCGCGGCCAGGTGGTAGGGGCCCTCGTCCTCTTCGGCGGGGGGCTCTTCACCCTGGTTCTCGCCGGGGGCGTCGGTGGCAGCCGGGGCCTGGGTGGCCGGAGCCTTGGTAGCCGGGGCCTGGGTGGCCGGGGCAGCCGTGGCGTCGCCGCCGGAGGGGGCGCTGCCGTTGTTGCAGCCCGCGAACAGGCTCAGGGCCAGCAGGAGGGCAAGCACCAGTGCGATATACTTTTTCATAAGTTACCCGAATTGCTCCTTTCTAGATTTGCTCTCAAAAATCCTGACCCGCACATATTACAATATTTTAGATTGGATGTAAATACATGTTTTCAACAACTTTTCTTATCGTATACCCATCCGGACCGCAGCAGGGCAAAAAGCGCCGGGGGCGGATGCCCCCGGCGCAGGTCAGAGTATGCTGTTTTCTTTCAGAGGATCACAGGCCCCGGGCTTCATACCGGTCGTAGGCGGCCTGGTAGATTTCCTTGATCCGTTCGTAGCCGAAGTCGTAGAGGCCCTGGATGTAGGAATCCCACTCGCTCATGGGCTTCGCCCCGTCGATGAAGGCGTTGTAGTTCTCGCTGAAGTAGGTATTCAGGTCAGCGAAGAGGGCGGTGGTCTCCTCCTTCTCCTCGTTCTCGAAGGTCACGGCGTCGGGCCAGTCGTACTCGCCCTTGTAGTCCTTCACGAAGAACACGTCGTAGCAGGCCAGCTGCCGCATGCCGGTGTCGGTGTAGTAGTTCCGCCAGTTGAAGAACAGGTGGCAGTTGGAGAGGCCGCTGGAGCCGTAGATGCACATGATCCAGCTGGGGGTGGCCTCGTGGTTCAGGCACCATTCGGTGAGACGGCGCTCACCCTGGTCATTGTACTCCCACAGGTATCCCTCGGGGCCCCAGGAGACGAAATCGGAGCCGAAATCGGAGAAGCACCAGTCGATCCAGGAGCAGGCCAGCGGGATGTTTTCGCATTTGCCGGAGACGCAGGCGGAGCCGTAGCTGTAGTTGTCTGCGGCTTTGGCATAGCCGTATTTGATGACCTGATCGTTGGTCCGCTTGGTGCGGGGAATGGGCTCCCAGTCCGTATCCGGGTTATTGTTGGCTTCCTCGGAGGTGATCAAGGCGGAAACGTTCAGCAGATAGGCGCCCAGACCGTCGTTGTGCTGTCCGGCATCATACTCGGAGCCGCTGGAGAACGCGTGGAAATTGGGAGAGATGAGGCCTTCGGAGTACCACTTGTTCAGCAGGGTCATGGCCTCCTTGTCGTCCTCGGTGGTGCCGCAGAAGTCCACCACCCCGTCCTTGATCCGGGGATAGGACATGGTAGCGGTGTACACGGTGGTATCCATGCCGCTGAAGAAGGCGCCCTGGTAGCCTTCCACGTTGGCGCTGATGAAGAAGGGATAGATCTCCCCCTGGTTGTACTGGTTGTTGGACATGTTCACCTTGAAGGCGGTCACGGCTTTGTACACATCGTCATAGGTGGTGTAGTCGATGGCTTTGCCCATGCCCAGGGCGTCCAGCCAGTCCTGCCGAAGGAAGTAGCCCATAGCCGCGCAGGGGTTGCAGACCATGCCGTACAGGGTGGGGATGGTGGTGTTGTCATAGAACAGCTTGCCCTTGATGTTCTTGTTGTTCTGGGACCGGTCCTTGATCTCCCACATGTAGTTGGGCAGATAATCCAGATAGTTGTAGAAGTTGGCGAAATAGCCATCCTCCACGCCGTTCTTCATGGTGCCCTGCTTATAGAAGTTCACCGCCTGGTCCATCACGTCGTCCAGGTCGTCGGCGGCCAGGAGCACGGAGAAGTTCTGGCTGCGGTTGGCGGAGTCTACCATATTGTATTCGCAGTGGACGCCGGTGTACTCCCGGACCATCTTCCAGGTGGGCACTTCAGCCCAGCCGCCTTCGGGAATGTACTGGGGGGTGTAGCACACGGACCACTTGGTCAGGATGGTGTCATTGTCGCACAGCGGCTGCTCATAGACATATTTGCTGACGGGGTAGCCGTTGGCGTCCTTCTCAAATTTGCCCGCAGGCAGATGGAAGGGTCCCTCGTCCTCCTCCGCCGGGGCAGGCTCGCTGGAGGGCAGGGTCTCGCCCTTGTCCGGCGTGGCTGCGGGGGCCTTGGTCGCCGGTGCCTGGGTCGCTGCAGGTGCGTCGGTGGGTGTAGTGGTCCCGCCTCCGCCGCCATTGCAGCCTGCCAACAGGCTCAGGGCGAGCAGCAGGGCCAGGATCAAAGCGATCGTCTTTTTCATACCATTCGCTCCTTTCATCCTCTTATTATAATGCGCCTAAATATTACAACATTATGAAGCAAAAGTAAAGAACAAATTGCAGAATAATAAATACAATGAAATAGCTGGAAATTATGGCAGGGAAATCATTCGTTTTCAGGGGAAAAAGGCGCGAAAGACGCACCGGGAATAGTATACAAAAGCATGGAGTGCTAAATATTCGTATGGAATCGATCCATAATAATATATATTTTATAAAATATTATGACATTAACATGACAAAAAGATTGCGGTTGTCCGCAAATGCCCCTCAGCAGAAATTAACCACAAAAATCACGGGAAAGTATTTCAATCATTTAATAAATGTGCTATAATTGTTTCACATTTAAGCGGGAATCGATCAATCAAGGAAAGGGATTCCCCGTATCAATAAGGAGGAAAGCTATGAAGACCAAGAAGACTGCAGCCCTGGTACTGGCTCTGCTTCTGGTGCTGGCTCTGTTCGCCGGCTGCAGCAACAGCAGCGGCGGCGATACCCCCGCGACCCAGGCACCTTCCTCGCAGACCCAGGCTCCTTCGGCTCAAACCCAGGCTCCCGTCGAAGAGGACGATGGCCCTTATCATTTCGCCAAGGGCTACGCCACCGATGCGGACGGCTGGCCCCTGGAAAAGTGGGTGTATGATCGTCCCATCGCCGACGACGACACCACCTTCACCCGGTGGTCCACCATCTACACCCCCGCGTACCTGCCCGAGGGCGGCATGAATTCCATCGAGACCTGGCAGAAGGTCGCCGAGTGGACCGGCATCCATATCGAATATGATCTGGTGGACTCCGCCAACCGGCGTGAGAACTTCTCCGTGCTCATCGCGTCCGACGATCTTTCGGACATCACCGATCAGGGCATGTTCTTCTACACCGGCAGCGTGGAGCAGTCCCTGGAAGAAGGCTACTTCGCCGACCTGTGGGACCGCCGCTACCTGATGCCCTGCTTCATGTATGAGATCCATGAGCGGAGCAAGACGAACCCCGACTGCCTGAACACCCTGTTCTACAAGAAGAGCCACCTGACCACCCTCTACGGCCTGGTCATCAACCCCGTTCCCACCATGGGTTACGTGGTCCGGGGCGACTGGCTGGATACCCTGGGCCTGGGCAGCAGCCTGGATATCGAGACCTGGGACCAGATGCACGACATCATGACCGCATTCAAGGTCAACATGTCCAACAACCAGTACGGCAACGGCGAACTCTTCCCCTTCTTCATCTACAGCGTGGGCGAATCCACCCCCGGCTATAACTTCTGCGCCTACAACACCGTGCTGTATATGAGCTCCTGCGCCTACACCCGCGTGATGGACGGCAAGGTGGAGCTCTGCGGCACCACCGACGACGACAAGGCCCTGATGACCATGCTGCATCAGTGGTATGACGAGGGCCTCATCAACCCCAACTTCCAGTCCTATGTCATCGGCTCCGACTATGAGTCCGGCAGCCGCATGGACTGGATCGGCGCCCAGCCCCAGA
>JAEEGJ010004912.1_pt1 | contig 43532 bp, 40 predicted proteins | sample 8958761 | NCBI WGS metagenome assembly JAEEGJ01 (sample SAMN16246546, study PRJNA631951) | gut metagenome | biome: gut microbiome; feature: rumen; material: RS-attached | host: Bos | place: Iran: Karaj | collected 2018-10
AAGCTGAGGCACAGAAGAGATGGGATGCCTGGAAGGCTGAGAAGGATGCTAAGATCGCGAACAAGATCAGCGCTGTGAAGAACGCCGGCATCGAGGCTGCCAAAGCTGCCAAAGCTGCAGAAGCCAAAGTAAACACCGAGCGTGCTGAAGCTATTGCCAAGAAGAAAGCTGAAGAAGCTGCCGCAAAGGCCGCTGCAGAAGCCGAGGCAAAAGCCGCCGCTGAAGCAGAAGCCGCTGCTGAAGCTGCCGCTGAAGAAGCTCCCGCAGAAGCTTAATCATGCGTGTTCTTAAATCTTACGGAACCCAGGGCGGCGTCATAGTAAGCACTGCCTCGATTCCCGAAGATTTCGAAATTTCAGAACCGGTATTCATCGATTTCGATGAATTGCCGGTTCCTTTTTTTATCGAAGAATTCAAGCCCCACGGCAGCACCAAGGCATTCCTGAAACTCGAAGATGTCGACAGCCTGCAGGATGCCGAGGAACTGGTGGGCAGGGAGATATACTTCAGCATCGAAGAGGATGACGATTTCGCAGACTTCGCCGGACTGGAAGTTTTCGACGCGAAGACATCCAGACGCGTAGGCACCGTCGTCGAATACGTCGACATACCTTCTAATCCGTGCCTTGATGTCAGACTTGCGGACACAGACGACAGCGTCCTGCTGCCCTGTCACGAAGACCTGGTCGACAGCATCGACGAAAAGAAAGGCCGCATCTACCTGACAATCCCCGAAGGGCTTATCCAGTAGGCCCCTAATTCTCCACTTTGGCTTTGTAGCGTGTATTCACGCACCCTTTGGAAATACCGCGGAGCTTTCCGGAAATGAGCTTCTTGCGGATGGGTGTCGCGTGGTCGGTGAAGACAATGCCGTCGAGATGGTCTATCTCGTGCTGCACCATACGTGCCGCGAAATCGTCGAAGGTCTCTTCTTTCTGCTGGAAGTTCTCGTCGTAGTAGCGGACGGTTATCACCTTCGGCCTCACCACGTCGGCGTCGACGTCGGGAATGCTCAGGCAACCTTCGTTATACTCCGAAGTCTCTTCGCTCTCCTCGATGATTTCGGGATTGATCATCTTCCGGTAGAAATCCTTGAGTTCGGGATATTTCTCGGTAAGGTCCTGCCCGTCGACGATGATCAGACGCTTGCTGACACCGACCTGGGGAGCAGCTATGCCGCAGCCGTCAGCCTTCTTCATAGTCTCATCCATATTGTTGAGAAGCTCCGTCACCGCATTGCGGTCGTCATTCTTGATGTCTACAGGCGCAGCCACCTCCCGGAGGACCTTGGACCCGTAAAGAAAAATCGGCATTATCATATTTCAGTCAGTTTTTCTGTCTAAAAAAGTCTGGAGGATCAGCGCGGCGCTCACCTTGTCGACTGCCGCCTTGTCCCTGCGGGCCATCTTCTTGACTCCGGAGTCGATGAGGGAGCGGTGCGCAAGCACTGAAGTGAATCTCTCATCTTCCAGAGTCACAGGAATATCCGGAAAAGCCTTGCGCAGCTGCTTGAGGAAAACCTCAACGTCGGCCGCCGCCTCGCTGGGCTTGTTGTCCATATTCATCGGATAGCCCACCACGAAGCGTACTATGCTCTCCTGCAGACTCATTTTTTTAAGATAATCTATTATATTTGCTGTTTGAACAGTTTCAATCGGAGACGCGAACATCATCAGCGGGTCACTCATAGCAACCCCCGTGCGCTTTTTCCCGTAGTCTATTCCGATTATTCTGTCCATAGGCCGCAAAGTTAACATTTATGTTCAAACGACTGAAAAATAAATTCCGCATCCGCCGCAACTGGAGAGTGACCGTCAGGGAGATTGAAACCACCTCCGAGGTGTTTTCCTGCACGACTACGAAGGGCATCCTGATCACCGTGTTCGTCGTCGCCGCATTGCTGCTGATTGCCGCCACCTATTATATAACTGCGTACACTCCCGTCCGCTACCTCATTCCCGGCTATCCCAACAAGGAGACAAGGGCTCTCCAGGAGGCCAACCAGCGCAGGATCGATTCCCTGGAGAACGAAGTATCCCTCTGGGCCTTCCAGGTCAACAACATCCAGCGCATAGTCACCGGCCGCGAGCCCGTCGATATGGACAGTCTGAGGGTGATGCAGAAAGATTCGACGACAAGCCTTTACAGGCAGCTGTACGCCCAGAAGGACTCCATCCTCCGCAACGAGGTGGTCAATGAAGAGACCTTCAACATATCATCACGCGACCGCAAGATAGAGCAGCTCGAAGGCATCCACTTCTTCACTCCGGTCAAGGGCATCGTCACACAGGGTTACAATGCCGCCATCGGACATCCGTACATCGACATAGCCGCGGCGGAAGAAGAGATAGTCTATTCCGTGCTCGACGGCACCGTCATCAGCGCAGTCTGGAACGACGACACAGGATACACGATACAAATACAGCATAGCAACAATCTCGTATCGATCTACAAACACAACTCCCGCCTGCTCAAGAAGACAGGAGACAGAGTGTCGGCTGGCACTCCGATCGCCGTGGTAGGAGACACCGGCAAGCTGAGCTATGGAATCCATCTGCATTTCGAGCTCTGGCACAACGGAGAGGCTATCGATCCTACCGAATACATAAAATTCTGAAATGGGAGAAACTAAAAGACACATAGCGATACTGGGGTCTACAGGTTCCATAGGGACACAGGCCCTGGACGTGATAAGCCAGCATCCCGAAGCATTCCAGGTCGAACTCCTCACTGCCAACAGCAACAGCAAGCTGCTCATCGAGCAGGCGGCCCGCTTCAACCCCAATGCTGTCGTCATCTGCGACGAAAGCAGGTATGACGAGGTGAAGAACGCCCTTGACCCGCTGGACATCAAGGTTTTCACAGGCATTGACTCTATCTGCAGACTCGTCCGCAGCGAAGACATCGACATAGTCCTGACCGCTATGGTGGGATTCAGCGGCCTGCGGCCGACAATCGCGGCCATCGAAGCCTCGAAGACCATAGCCCTCGCCAACAAGGAGACCCTTGTGGCCGCAGGTGAGATAGTGACCGGCCTTGCAAAACGCTTCAAGGCCCCGATAGTGCCTGTCGATTCAGAGCACTCCGCCATTTTCCAATGTCTCGCGGGGAACTGCTCACCGATAGAAAAAATACTCCTGACCGGCTCGGGAGGTCCGTTCCTGAACGCCTCCAGGGAAGCGATATACAACGCCACGAAGGAACAGGCCCTGAACCACCCCCGGTGGAAAATGGGCGCCAAGGTGACAATCGATTCGGCAAGCCTGATGAACAAGGGACTGGAACTGATCGAGGCCCGCTGGCTGTTCAGCACCGCCCCTGAAGACATCGAAGTTGTCATCCACCCTCAGTCTGTCATCCACTCTATGGTGCAGTTCGAGGATGGCACCGTGATGGCGCAGATGAGTCTGCCTGATATGCGCATCCCCATCCAGTATGCCATCGGCTATCCGCTCCGCCGCCGTCTCGACACAAAACGCATCGACTTCGCAAGTCTGGCGTCGATGACATTTTTCAAGCCGGATACAGACCGCTTCCCCTGCTTGGGATATGCCTACGCGGCGCTCAGGGAAGGAGGCAACGCCACCTGTATAATGAATGCTGCCAACGAAGTGGCCGTGGCCGCATTTTTGCAAGGGAAAATCCGCTTCGGACAAATCCCCGAAGTCATTGACCACACGATGTCGGTTTCCAGGATAGTCCGCACCCCGGACCTGGAGTCGATTTATGAAACCAACGATTCGGCAAGGAAGACTGCCGAAGAATATGTCAACAAATTGTAAAGATGATAGTTTTAGTCAAGATAGTACAAGTCCTGTTCGCCCTCTCTCTGCTGGTCCTTATCCACGAATTCGGCCATTTCCTTTTCGCCAAGCTCTTCAAGATAAGGGTCGAGAAGTTCTATATGTTCTTCAATCCGCAGTTCTCCATAATGAGGGTCAAGAAGTTCAAGGGCAAACTGCATTTCAAGTTCTTCTCAAAGAATGTCACTCCTGTATCCGCAGACGCCGACCTCAGCGCGCTGGACGATGATGACTGGAACAAATACCCCGACAACACCGAATACGGCATCGGATGGGTTCCGCTCGGAGGCTACTGCGCCATCGGCGGAATGATCGACGAGACCACCAAGGCCGACCAGCTGAGCAAGGAGCCGCAACCCTGGGAATTCCGCACAAAGCCCGCCTGGCAGCGCTTCCTCGTGATGTTCGGAGGCGTGTTTTTCAATTTTATCCTGGCAATCATCCTCTACGCTTCGGTGCTGCACCACTGGGGTGAACAATACATAAGGAATGAAGATGCGACCTATGGAGTCGCCGTGAACGACCTGGCCTACGAGATGGGCTTCCGCAACGGCGACAAGATCCTGAGTTTCGACAACGTGCCGGTAGACGACTTTTCACAGCTGCAGGTCGATATGATCCGCTCGAGAGCCGCTACAGCCCAGGTCGTCAGAGGCAACGACACCATCCAGATTGCCATCGACCCCGTCTATATGCCTGCGATGCTCAATTCCGCAGGAATGTTCAGCCTGGCCTTCCCGTTCGTGGTTGACAGCCTGGCCGCCGATTCTCCCAACGCCGGCAGCGGACTGCAGAACGACGACAAGTTCGTCGGCATCAACGGCAATGAAATGTTCCTTGTGCAGGATATCCAGAAAGAACTCGCCAGACACAGGGAAGACTCGGTGGTAGCTTCTGTCGACCGCGCCGGCCAAGTGTTCGACGTGCCGCTGGCCGTGGACACTGCAGGCCACATCGGCGTGCTGCTGGAGAGCGACCCGTACAAGTTCTTCCATATTACCGAGCACACATACTCCTTCCTGCAGGCCATCCCAGCCGGAATAGCCAAGGCTTGCAATTACATCGGCAGCTACATCAAGGAGCTCGGCCTCATCTTCTCGCCCAAGACCAAGGCCTACAAGTCTGTCGGCAGTTTCATTTCAATCGGCCGCGTATTCCCGGGCACCTGGGACTGGTACAGGGTGTGGAGCCTGACCGCGATGCTGTCGATAATGCTGGCTGTGCTCAACCTCATCCCCATCCCCGGCCTTGACGGAGGGCACATCCTCTTCCTGCTGATAGAGATGATCACCGGCCGCAAGATGAGCAACAAAGCTATGGAGGTGGCCCAGACCATAGGAATGATATTCCTTCTGGCCCTGATGGTGCTGGCCTTCGGCAATGACATACGGAGCCTGTTCAAATGACAATAATCATCGTATTATGAAAACGAAAAAGACCATAGGACTGATTGGCGCGATTGCCATCCTCCTGACGCTGTCTGCCGCGTGCAAGAATAACGGCGACGGCGAAAAGATCCTGCCGTCCATAAGCGGAAAAGCCGGCGAAGTCGCAGTCGTATGCTCAAGAGGCGACTGGGAGGCGGAGCCCGGCAATGCAATCAGGGAAATAATGGCCCAGGATTGCCCCTATCTCCCGCAAGTGGAGCCCCTCTACACTCTTTTCAATGTTCCCACCCAGTCGTTCAGCAAGATCTTCGAGGTGCACCGCAACATTATATGGCTCAATATCGGAGAAGACTATCCCGAAGCCAAGATGGTTCTCAACAATGATGTCTGGGCTGCACCGCAGACTGTGGTACGCTTCGAGGCCAAGGACCCGGGCGCCGCTGCCGCCCTTATCCGCGCCAATGCCGAAACGCTGCTGGCAATCTTCGAACAGGCCGAGCGCAACCGCATCATCGACAGCTCCCGCGAGTTCGAGGATCTGTCCATCCGCAAGCAGGTATCCCAGTTCATCGGCGGCTCGCCCTGCTTCCCTACCGGATACAGCATCAAAAAAATCACCTCTGACTTTATGTGGATTTCGAATGAGACCACATTCACCAACCAGAGCATCCTGATTTACAAATATCCTTACACTTCGCCCCAGGACCTGTCAGCCAAGGCCCTTGCCGACAAGCGCAACGAAGTCACCCAGGAGAACATCCCCTGCACGAGGGAGAACAGCTACGTGATCATCAACCCTATGATCGAGCCCGGCTACAAGAGTATGAAGTACAAATCTCTGGAGTTTGCAGAAATGCGCGGCCTGTGGGAAGCTTACAACGACTTTATGGGCGGTCCCTACGTGTCGCATTCTTTTGTAAATCCGAAAACCAATGAAATAGTCGTCCTTGACGCTTTTGTATACGCTCCGAAATACCCGAAACGCAATTATCTGCGCCAGGTTGAATCCATTCTTTACTCATTTGAGTGGGATGAATAAAAGAAAACTCCAATCTTTTTAACAAAAAATTTGCATTGGAGGAAAAAAAATTTACCTTTGCAGTCCCTTTTTGAAGGAAACCGCACCGGTGGGTTCGTCTAACGGTTAGGACTCAAGATTTTCATTCTTGCAATAGGAGTTCGATTCTCCTACCCACTACTTTTATTATAAAAAAACTAGTAATGGCAAATCACGCATCAGCAGACAAGCGTTTCCGTCAAAGCGAGACACGCAGATTGCATAACAAGTATTATGCAAAGACTACCCGGAATGCCATCAAGGCTATCCGGAACACAACAGACAAGGCTGCAGCCGAGGCTCTGGCCCCCAAGGTTTATTCAATGATTGACAAACTTGCAAAGACATCTGTCATTCACAAAAACAAAGCAGCGAATCTGAAAAGTGGAATCGAACTCCATATCAGCAAACTGGCATAAATTGTCAATTCGAGCGTTCGATTAAGAAAAACTTTCCAACCTTTGGCTGGAAAGTTTTTTTTTACGCCACTATGAAAGCAATCAAACAATGGCAGGCAGAAGAGCGCCCGAGGGAAAAGATGGCCACCAAAGGCGCCGAGGCCTTATCTAACTCAGAATTACTGGCCATAATACTACACACGGGTGACAGCGGCCGCACTGCTGTCGACCTTGGAAGAGAGCTGATAGAGCTTGCCGGCGGCTCACTGAAAGACCTGGCGAATATGACTCCGGAGCGTATGAGCAGCCTCAAGGGCATCGGTCCGGCAAAGGCGGTCACCATAGCTGCCGCAGTGGAACTGGGCAAACGCATCGCCCTGGACAGCTGCGAGGAGCTGCCGCCGGTCTACAGTTCAAAAGCCGTCGCCGATATGATGAAGCCCCATATGAGCGGGTTGCTGCACGAGGAGTGCTGGGTGTTGTACCTCAACAGGGCAAACCGCCTCATAGGCAAGGAAAGGATCAGTATGGGAGGCGTTTCCTCGACCGTGATGGACATCAAGATCATCGCCAAGAAAGCGGTCGAAAAACTGGCGGGAAGCATCATCCTGCTGCACAACCACCCTTCGGGCAATGTGGTGCCCAGCAGCGAGGACAGAAGGCAGACGCTGGCCCTGCGTAAAGCCGTGTCGCTCTTCGACATAGACCTGATGGACCACATTATCATCGGAAACAGCAGATATTTCAGTTTTTGTGACGAAGGGATTTGATTTTGAGAAAAATGTTTCTACCTTTGCCCCCCGATTAACCAAAAACGAATTTTTTGCATTATGGCAGAGTATTTATCAGCTGACAAAAAGCAAGAGATTTTCGCTAAATACGGAAAGTCTAATACTGACACCGGCTCAGCAGAGAGTCAAGTTGCTTTATTTTCCTACCGTATCGATCACCTCACCGAGCATCTGAAGAAGAACCACAAGGATCACAACACCCAGCGTGCCCTTCTTCGTCTTGTAGGTAAGAGGCGTCGTCTCCTTGATTATCTCAAGGAAACTGACATCGAGAGATACAGAAATATTGTGAAGGAACTCAACCTTCGTAAATAATCACATAGGAAATTTACTAAGGGGCTGCCGTTGTGTACAGCCCCTTTTTTTTGGATATCTATTTTTTTGTTGTATTAATGAACGTTATTAAGAAAGTCATTCAATTGTCGGATGGCAGGACAATTGAGATCGAAACCGGCAAGCTTGCAAAACAGGCTGACGGTTCTGCTGTTGTCAAAATGGGTGGCACTATGTTGCTGGCCACCGTCACTGCTGCCAAAGAGGTAAAAGAGGGCACTGACTTCATGCCCCTCACTGTTGATTACAAAGAGAAGTATTACTCTGCTGGACGCTTCCCTGGCGGTTTTATGAAAAGGGAAGGTAAATCATCGGATTACGAGATCCTCATCTCACGTCTCATCGACCGTCCTATCCGTCCTCTGTGGCCGGATGACTTCCACCTCGAAGTGTTCGTGAATGTATACCTGATCTCCGCTGAGAAAGACATCCAGCCCGACGCTCTCGCCGGCCTGGCTGCATCTTGCGCACTCGCATCAAGCAACCTGCCTTTCGGCGGTCCTATCTCAGAAGTAAGGGTAGCCCGCATTGGCGGTCAGTTCAAGATCAATCCGAACTTCAGCGAAATGGCTGACTGCGACCTCGACCTTATGGTTGCTGCCACAGAAGAAAATATTATGATGGTTGAAGGCGAGATGAATGAAGTGAGTGAACACGATATGCTCGAAGCCATCAAATTCGCACACGAAGAAATCAAGAAGCATTGCCGCGTACAGAAAGAACTCATTACCGAACTCGGCAACGACACCAAGCGTGACTATCCTCACGACGTCGAGGACGAAGACCTTCGCAAGGCTGTACACGAGTTCTGCTATGACAAGTGCTATGCCCACGCCAAATCTTTCAAACCCAAACACGAAAGAGAAGACGGTTTCGTGGCAATCAAGGAAGAATTCCTCGCCACCATTCCTGAGGAAGAGCTCGAAGAGAAGACTCCCCTGGTAGAAAGATATTACCACGCTGTCGAGAAAGAAGCTATGCGCAATATGATCCTCGACGAGGGTATCCGCCTCGACGGTCGTGTTTGCAATCAGGTGCGTCCTATCTGGTGCGAAGTGGATTATCTTCCCTGCGCCCACGGTTCAGCTATCTTCACCCGCGGCGAGACCCAGTCACTGGCTACCGTCACCCTCGGCACCAAGCTCGATATGAAAGAGATGGACGAAGTTCTCATCCAGGACGACCAGCAGTTTGTCCTCCACTACAACTTCCCTCCTTTCGCTACCGGTGAAGCCAAGTCACAGCGCGGCGTCGGCCGTCGCGAAATCGGTCACGGCAACCTGGCGATGCGCGCCCTCAAGCCCGTCATCCCTATGATGCCTGAGAATCCCTACGCAGTACGCGTCGTATCTGATATCCTCGAATCCAACGGTTCTTCATCAATGGCTTCTGTCTGCGGAGGTTGCCTCGCGCTGATGGATGCAGGCGTGCAGATCCGCAAACCCGTGGCAGGCGTTGCAATGGGCCTCATCACCGACGAGATCCATCCCAATGACCGTTACGCCATCCTCACCGACATCCTCGGTGACGAAGACCACCTCGGTGACATGGACTTCAAGGTGACAGGTACCGCAGACGGTATCACCGCCACCCAGATGGACATCAAGGTCGACGGCCTTTCATACGAGGTTCTCGAGAAAGCACTCGAGCAGGCACGTCAGGGCCGTATGCACATTATGGGCGAGATGATGAAGACCATCGACAAGCCCCGTGAGGACTACAAGCCCTTCGTTCCCCGCATCAAATCGTTCGAGATTGCCAAGGAATTCATCGGTGCTGTTATCGGCAAGGGTGGCGAGACCATCCAGAAGATCCAGGCTGAAACCGGTGCTGTCGTCAACATTGACGAAATCGACGGCAAGGGTATCGTTGACATCGCTACCAACGACGCCGAAGCGATGCAGAAGGCATACGACTGGATTATGGGCATCTGCGCCGTTCCCGAGGTTGGCGAGACCTACCACGGAAAGGTTACCAGCTGCGTAGAATTCGGTGCGTTCGTCGAGATTCTTCCCGGCAAGGAAGGCCTGCTCCACATTTCAGAGATTGACTGGGGCAAGACTGAGAAAGTCGAGGACGTGCTCCACGAAGGTGACGAACTTGACGTGAAGCTCATCGAGGTCGACACCAAGACCGGCAAACTCCGTCTGAGCCGCAAGGCCCTCCTTCCGAAACCTGAAGGTTATGTAGAGCCTGTACGCAAACCCCGTCCTCAGGGACCGCGCCCCGGCGGTGACCGCAAACCCGGAGGAGAGCGTCACGGAAACAGCGAACGCAAGCCCAGAGGCGAGCGCCCGCAGCACTCTCACAGAAGCGAGAAGCCGGCAGAGGAATAATCCTCCAAGCCGCTTACAATAAATAACCCCGGAGGCTGACGCTTCCGGGGTTATTTATTTCTAATGGACTCCTGTCTCTAAAGCTCAGGCATGCTCGGCAATGTATAATCGGGAAGCATGTCATATATCTCAGGTCTGGGCTGACGAGGCATCTGAGGAGCTCCCTGCGGCCTTGCACCGCCCTGAGGCATCTGAGGTCTGCGGAACACGCCTACCTGCTGCAGTTCTTCGAGAGTGTGCTGTGCAGGATAGCAGTCGTCAGGAATAGGCATATTTGAGAATGTCTGGAAATACAGGATGACAGCATCTCTCCACCACATTGCATCTTTGGCCTGGCGGATGAGCTTGGTGCGGACTTCCTGATAGCGCTGGTTATCGACGTAAGGCTCAGCTTTCTCCCATATTCTCACATACTCTTCTGCAGCCTCGATTCCTTTCTGATAGGTATGGCAGAGCTCATTCCACAGTGTCTGGCCGTCCTTCATCTTGTAGTCCCACGGAACGTGGTGGAACCACAGGAGAAGATTTTCGGGGCAGGTCTCGATATTGTCATAGGTAGAAGCCAGCGGCTCGTTGTACTGGGCAGTAGCTCCGGAACCGGTGGCGACTGTGCGGTCAAAGCCTACGCCGTCAGGACCGGCCTTGTGATAGAACTGGGGTGACCAGTCCTTGCGGTAGCTGGTTTCCCAGGGGCCGGGGCCGAAGTGGGCGTTGGAAGCCATGATGTGGTGCAGTCCGAGAGGCATCTCATAGCTTACATTGACTTCCCTGGAGCGGTTGAGCATATCTTTAACCGGTTTCAGGAACTTGGGATCGCTGCTGAACGTCTGGCGGAGCCATTCGTCTGCAATCTCGTCCGAACTCAAGTCGGGGTTCCAGGCCATACGTCCGTATGCATACCAGTTGATCTGGGCCATCTGATGGCCGCACCAGTTGGCATCGTCGCCGATGTTGGTAACGCCTGAAATGGCGCTGAGCTTGTTGTCCCTGTACTTGCCTTCTGTGACGGCGGCCACTGTAGAGCCTTTGCCGAACTCATAGGTATCAGTATCAAGACATTCCTTCCAAAGGGGATGGAGATAGACCATATGCTTCGAGTGGCCGAGGTATTCCTGGGTAATCTGCACTTCAAGCATCAGGTTGGTCTTCGGAGCCTGTCCGAACAGGGGGCTGATGGGCTCGCGGGGCTGGAAGTCGATCGGACCGTTCTTTACCTGGACAAGCACGTTGTCGCGGAACTGGCCATCGAGGGGAACGAACTCGTCGCTGGCCTGCATCGCGCGGTCTTCTGCCTGTGCGTCATAAACGAAGGCCCTCCAGAACACTACGCCGCCGTAAGGGGCTAGAGCGTCTGCAAGCATATTGGCACCGTCCGCGTGGGTACGGCCGTAATCCTGGGGACCTGACTGACCCTCGGAATTGGCTTTCACCAGATATCCTCCGAAATCGGGAATCAGGGCATATATCTCTGCCGTCTTGTCTTTCCAGAACTGAACGACCTTCGGGTCAAGCGGGTCTGATGTGTCAAGCCCGCCGATATGCTTCGGAGCAGCAAAGTTCAAAGACAGGAACACCTTCAGTCCATAAGGGCGGAAGATGTCTGCAAGAACCTTAACTTTCTGAAGGTACTCGGGAGTCAGGATCTGCGCATTGGCGTTCACATTGTTGATGGCCGTTGCATTGATGCCGACAGAAGCGTTTGCACGGGCATATTCCTGATATACCGGAGACACCTTGTCGGGAAGTTCATCCCAGTTCCAGAGTGACTTGCCAGCATATCCGCGTTCGACAGAGCGGTTCAGGTTGTCCCAATGGTTGAATGCACGGTACTCATAGGCAGGGACCTCTGTGATGGTCTTGCTGCCTTTGGGGAGTGCGTCCGTCTGCTGGAGGCGGAGCAAGCCGTACACACCGTAGAGAGTTCCTATGGCAGTATTGGCCTCGACGCTCACCTTGCCGCTTGAGAAGACGAGCCTGTAGCCGTCGCGTCCGAGAGCATCGTCCTGCTTGTCAAGGACTTTGATTTCTACAGCCGCCTTGCCTTTCCAAAAGCGGTCGATCTCATTCTGGGCGATGGCTTCTGTCGTATAGCTGGCAGGGGTTGCATCGCTGACCTGCTCGAGATTGTGGAACCACAGGTCATGGCCGTCCGTATCGGCAGGCTTCTCAACCTTGCAGCCTGAGACTGCAAGGATGAGTGCCGATGCTATGACGAATGTCTTGAACGATTTCATAGCTGTTATTCTTTGCCGGCCATACGTTTGTATGTGCCGAGTCTCCATTGTGCAAACTGCTGAGTACGGTCGAAGAGCTCCTGAGCCTGCTCAGGGAATGTCTTCTGCAGCGATGCGAAACGGACCTCACCCTTGAGGAAGTCCTGGAAGAGGCTCCAGTCGGGCTCCTTGCTGTCGAGTGAGAACGGGTTCTTGCCCTGCTCCTCAAGAGCCGGGTTGTAGCGGTACAGATGCCAGTAACCGCACTCTACGGCACGTTTCTCTTCGAGTTGGCTGTGACCCATACCGGCCTTCAGACCGTGGTTGATGCAAGGTGCATAGGCAATGATCAGTGACGGACCGTCATAAGCCTCAGCTTCCTTGATGGCATTGAGGAACTGAGCCTGTGAGGCGCCCATAGCAACCTGTGCTACATATACATAACCATAGCTGATGGCCATCATTCCGAGGTCTTTCTTGCGGACCCTCTTGCCTGATGTTGCGAACTTGGCAACGGCACCGGCAGGTGTAGACTTGGATGACTGTCCACCGGTATTTGAATAAACCTCAGTATCGAGCACGAGGACATTGACGTTCTTGCCTGATGCAAGCACGTGGTCGAGTCCGCCGTATCCGATGTCATAACCCCAACCGTCGCCGCCGAAGATCCACTGGCTGCGTGCAGGTATGAAGTTTTCAAGCTCGAGAAGCTGCTTGCAGGTGTCGCATCCGCAGTCCTTCATCAGAGGCACGAGTTTGTCGCAAACCTCGCGGGTGCTGGCAGCGTCATTGCGGTTCTCAAGCCACTGGGTGAAGAGGGCCTTGATCTCTGAAGAGCATTTCGGACACTCGAGACCTTTGGTCATAAGGTCGGCGACTGTAGCGCGTACCCTGTCTGAACCAAGCCTCATACCGAGACCGAACTCCGCGTTGTCCTCGAACAGTGAGTTGTCCCAAGCCGGGCCGTGACCTGCGGCATTGGTGCAGTAAGGAGATGCCGGGAACGATGCTCCGTAGATTGAAGAGCAGCCAGTAGCGTTGGCGATCATCATATGGTCGCCGAAGAGCTGAGTGATAGCCTTGATGTAAGGAGTCTCACCGCAACCTGCGCAGGCGCCTGAGAACTCGAAGAGGGGCTGGCTGAACTGTGAGTTCTTGACATTCTGCATCTTGTTTGCAACAGTATCCTTGTAGCCGACCTTTGCGTGCAGGTAGTCGAAGTTGGCCTGCTCGCTCTCCTGTGAATCCATAGACTGCATGCTGAGGGCCTTGTTGCCTTTCATACCGGGACATACGTCGACGCAGTTGCCGCAACCTGTACAGTCGTAAGGGCTTACCTGCATTGTGAACTTATATTCCTTGAAGGTGGCGTTGCCCTGGACAGACTTGATTCCTGCGGGAGCAGCGGCGGCCTCTTCCTCAGTCATAAGGAACGGACGGATGGCAGCGTGAGGGCAGATGAATGCGCACTGGTTGCACTGGATACAGTTGGCGGGATCCCAGGAAGGAACTGAAACGGCGATGCCGCGCTTCTCATATGCAGCAGTTCCTGCAGGGATAGTACCGTCCACGAGATCCTCGGGTGCGAATACGCTCACGGGAAGGTCATTGCCGCACTGTGCATTGACGATATCGGCGACGTTGCGGATCCACTCGGGAGCCAGACGGTTGAAATTCGGGTTCACGAACTTGCCGGTAAGGTTCTTCCATTCTGCAGGAACCTCAACCTCGATGTATTCTGCTCCGCGGTCAACGGCAGCGTAGTTCATCTTGACAACGTTCTCGCCTTTCTTGCCGTATGACTTGTCGATGGCTTTCTTCATATAGCCGACTGCCTCCTCGTAGGGAATGATGCCGGTGATCTTGAAGAATGCTGACTGAAGGATGGTGTTGGTACGGCCTCCGAGTCCGATTTCGCCGGCGATCTTGGTGGCGTTGATGATGTAGAACTTGAGTTCCTTCTGGGCAATCTCCTTCTTCACGAAGTCGGGAATTCTCTTGAAGGTCTCTTCTACGCTCCACATACTGTTGAGCAGCAGGGTGCCGCCCTTCTTGATGCCGCGCAGCACGTCGTACTTCGAAAGGTATGAAGGAACGTGGCAGGCCACGAAGTCGGGAGTGGTCACGAGGTACGGAGCCCTGATGGGGGTGTCGCCAAAACGAAGGTGGCTGCAGGTATATCCGCCGGACTTCTTCGAGTCATAGTCGAAATAACCCTGGCAATATTTGGGAGTGTGGTCACCGATGATCTTGATGGTGTTCTTGTTGGCGCCGACGGTACCGTCAGAACCGAGGCCGAAGAACTTGCACTCGTAGGTGCCTGCCTTGGCAAGGGAGATTTCCTCCTTCTGGGGCAGTGACTTGAAGGTCACGTCGTCCACGATGCCGATGGTGAAATCGTTCTTGGGCTCCTTGCGCTCGAGGTTCTCGAATACAGAAACGATCTGGGCGGGAGTGGTGTCCTTTGATGAAAGACCGTAGCGGCCGCCTACGATGGTGATGTCACTGCGTCCGTAGAGGACTGACTTGACGTCAATCAGCAGAGGCTCGCCATTTGAGCCGGGCTCCTTGGTGCGGTCGAGGACTGCGATGTTCTTTGCAGTCTTGGGAAGGGCGCGAAGGAAATATTTGGCTGAGAACGGACGGTAGAGATGAACGCTTACAAGACCGCATTTCTTGTTGCCTTTTGCCTGAAGGTAATCGATGGTTTCCTTGATGGTCTCGCAGACAGAACCGATAGCGATGATGATGTTCTCTGCCTTGGGATCTCCATAATAATCGAAAGGAAGATGATAGCGGCCGGTCAGTTCGCCGATTTCACCCATATAGCGGGCTACGATGTCCGGAACGTCCTCATAATACTTGTTGGAAGCCTCGCGGGCCTGGAAATAAACGTCAGGGTTCTGTGCGGTACCGCGGGTCACGGGCTTGTTGGGATTCAGAGCCCTTGCACGGAAACGTGCGAGGGCCTTCTCGCTTACGAGCGGGCGAAGGTCTTCAGCCTCGAGCACCTCGATCTTCTGGATTTCGTGAGAAGTGCGGAAGCCGTCGAAGAAATGCACGAAAGGCACGCTTGACTTGATAGCTGAAAGATGGGCTACAGCCGCGATGTCCATAGCTTCCTGCACGCTGTCAGATGCCAGCATTGCGAAACCTGTGGCGCGGGCACTCATTACATCCTGATGGTCTCCGAAGATGGAGAGCGACTGGGCTGCAAGGGCACGGGCTGATACGTGGAATACAGCAGGGAGAAGTTCGCCTGAGATCTTGTACATATTGGGGATCATCAACAACAGACCCTGGCTGGCCGTAAAGGTGGTGGTGAGGGCACCTGCCTGGAGTGAACCGTGAACTGCACCGGCAGCACCGCCTTCACTCTGCATCTCGGTGACCTGGACGGTCTCGCCGAACATGTTCTTCTTTCCGAAAGCTGCCCACTCGTCAACCAGCTCTGCCATTGTAGAGGATGGAGTAATAGGGTAGATAGCCGCATGCTCACTGAACAGGTAAGCTACGTGAGCAGCGGCAAAATTGCCATCACAAGTGATGAATTTCTTTTCTTTTGCCATCTTTTAAGTGTTTAATATTTAGATAGATATGATTTATAAACGATTTTGGTGTACAATCGTGTAAAATTAGCATTTTATTTCGTGAAATGACAAAAAAAGTGATACGGCAAGTATCACTTTTCCTTTATGTTATGTGGCTTGCGTCAGCGGATTATCCTCTTTATGAGATTGGTCAGGACCGTGCCTGGCCCGAGCTCGACAAAATCCTCCGCTCCGGCCTTAGACATATTGACCACGGAACGGCTCCACAGCACAGGGCTTGTAAGCTGGGCTATAAGGTTCGCCTTGATATCAGAAGGCTCTGTATGCGGCTGCCCGTCTGCATTCTGAAACACAGGGCACGCTGCCTTGTTGAACCGGGTGCATTCTATCGCCGTTGCGAGCCTTGCGCGGGCCGGCTCCATAAGCGGAGAATGGAAGGCCCCACCCACGGGAAGGGGCAGCGCCCTTTTGGCCCCGGCTGCCTTTGCGGCGGCACAGGCCCTGTCGACTGCATCAGGCTGTCCGGAAATCACCAGCTGACCCGGACAATTGTAATTGGCGGGCACCACGATGCCTTCTGTCTGTTCGCAGACTTTCTTCACCTTCTCGTCGTCAAGCATCAGTATAGCCGCCATCTTGCCGGGATTCGCCTTGCACGCCTCGTTCATTGCTTCTGCCCGCACTGCTACAAGTCTCAGGGCGTCTTCGAAGTTCAGCACGTCCGCAACCACAAGTGCGGAAAATTCTCCGAGGGAATGCCCCGCCACCATATCCGGAATCGTTCCGGCAGCCGCCCTGGCTGCTGCTACGGAATGTATGAAAACTGCTGGCTGGGTGACACTGGTCTCGCGAAGCTGGCTTTCGCTACCTTCGAACATTATCCTTACAATGTCGAATCCGAGTACTTCTTCGGCCTTGTCGAAGACTTCCCTGGCATCGGGAGAACTTTCGTACAGGTCCCTGCCCATTCCGGGAAACTGGGATCCCTGACCTGGAAAGAGGTATGCCGTCATTTCGAGCCCATTTATTTTGAAACGGTCAAAGTTAACGATAATTGTTGTACTTTTGTCCCGACAACGGGCGCCCGTAGTTTAATGGATAGAATTGAGGATTCCGGTTCCTTAGGTTGGGGTTCGATTCCCCACGGGCGTACCAAATTTTCCTATTGGCCGCCGGCCAACGCCCTTGACTTTTTTATTTCTCGATAGAGTCTGCGGAAGAACCGCTTGTCGTTTCTTTGTATCATACGGTCTGCTTTGCGCAGGACGCGCTGTTCGCGCGGAGACATTTCTGGCAGTGCAGGCTGCAGAGCCTCCGATACAGACTCAGGAGCCTGTTCGGGCACAGTTACAGGTACTGCCGCAGGTTTCTCTTCAACAGCGGCTTCTTCTATCGTTTCTTCATCAGCCTGCTGACGTCTCACAGGCCGGTTACGCCTTTCCGCTGCCGTCCTCTCCTCCTCATCTATTTCATCCGCAGGCGGCACCGTCTGCAGAGAATCGGCCGTGGCAGCAATTACATCCTCCGGTATGACTGACAGGGAATCCGGCAAGACAAGCAACGAGTCCTGAGGAATGAGCAAGGCACTGTCCTGGGCGGCAGCCGCAATGGAATCCCTTCTTGCTTTGGCCTGGGCACGGGCTTCTTCCCTTGCTAATATCTGCTTGTACACATTGCTCATATATTTGTTGAAATAGCGGTCAGATATGCGGAAAGCCGGCATCTGGACATCGTCGTAGGCATCTCTCTCCGAAGGTTTCAAACTGCGGCGCGTTATTTCATACCGGCTCAACGGACGCTCTTCTCCGCGCCACTGGAAGCCTTTGATGCGCTGTTTGTCAAGTTCAAGATTGTATATCGGATATGCGTCGCTCTGAGTCTGCTCGTAGTATTTGATGCGCTGCGCCGTGCCGTCCTTGAGGGCCATCGTCATAAAGCGCGATTCCTTGATGTTGATGGTCGTGATCTCTTCCTTCTCCTTCAGGTAGAACATGGCATTCACACCGCCAAGCGCATCATAGCGATAGAGGTCGTCGTCGCTGAAATGGCCCAGCATCTCAGTACTCTTTATCTGGTCGAAATGCACTGAGTCTTCCTGCATCACAAGCATGGCATTCTGCTGCATGCTTCCCCTGCGGAGGCTCTCGTCCTGCATCAGCAGGATCATAAGGTCGGCCGTCAGCTGGTTGCGGGTCTTGTACCACATCACAGGATTGCCGAACATCCTGGCCAGGGAATCGATGTCACTGTATGCAAGGGAGTCACAGCGAAGCTGCATGTCGGAGCGATAAATCCTGACATCCGGCCATCCCTGTATGTACTTGATCCTTGTCGTATCCAGCTGTGACGCGAAGGCGGCAGCTGCTGCAGTGGAATCAGCCGTAGCAGAGACTGTGGAATCGGCCGCTGCCGAAACGGTCGAATCAGCCGCAACGACAGCATCACTCACAACCGCAAACTCAGCGCCGTCTGCCTGGGCCGCACCAGCACGAATTCCCCTCGGAGTCGCCACTACGGTATCCTGCGGTGCTTCTTCCTGAGGCGTTTCCTCCACTTCAGGTTCAGGCAAAGAACCGAACTTCTCTATGATTTTCTGTTTCTCCTCAGACGGGTCAAGGCCAGCCGCATTATACAGCGAATCGGTAGCGGGAATACCCAGTGCCGCCAGGCTGTCCACAGTATTCTTGGCAGCAAGTTTTTCCCTGCGCTGCCTTGCTATGTTCTCGGGCCTCTTGGCCTCGGCCTCGGCCAGAGCCTTTGCCCTGTCTTCAGCAGCCTTTGTCTCAGCTTCGGCTATCGCATCGAAGAGTATGTCCTTCCGATCTTTGAGTCGGGCATCTACGTCGGCCTGGGGAATGTCGCAGCGGCGCACGGTGTATACACGGATCGAATCGGATGCAAAGAAGAGGGAGTCTTTCACGTGGTCCTCGTTCTCCCCGAAGTAGAAGACGGCCGGGCTTTCCGTGAACTCCATATGGTGGTTGTTCAGCGAATCGGTCACTATCACCGCCTTGTGTGCCACGAAGGCCGACTCGTGGAGCGTGTCCAGAACCTGTACATTGTGATATGCCTCGTATCTCGGCTCCTTTCGGTAATAATAGACCTCATCGGCCCAAAGTTCGTAGTCCGGATCCTTGATATAGACGTCGTCGTTGAACTGGACTATTTCATTCTCGGTATCGTACCATCCGGCCAGGGCCTTGACGAAACCGTTCTCTCTCCATACATAGGTCTTGTCACGGAAGTAAGCCTTCCTCTCATTGGATATATAATCCAGTTTCTCGGTCATCAAAAAGATGGAATCGGTGAACATCTGGACGTTTTCCTGGAAGGTGAAGACCTTCTGCCGCGATGCATAGATTCCGGTCTTGCCCTCAATCACATTGCCGTCCTTGTCCTTCATCGAACCGCCGTTGCGGAATATGGCCAGGCTGTCCTTTGTGTTGTAATCGAGGTTGTTGGTGCGCAGGGTGTCACCCTCGTTGTCGAAAACGTCGACCAGCGGCCCCCTGAACTGGGCAAGATTGTCATCGATGAGATATGTCAGGCTGTCGCTGCGAAGAATGGTCTTGTCCTGCACTATGCGTACCTTGCCGTAGGCCTTGATGATGTCACGGTCTATATCCCAGGCAGCGGAATCGCAGAACAGATAAGCTCCGTTATGGAAGAAAGCGGCAGGGCCCTTGATCAGACGGTAATCGTGAAATCCGATTTTCTGAAGCTTGGCCCATTCGGCGTTGAGAAGGGAAATGACGCTGTCAGCGCGCGGAGGCGGACTGCTGCGCCTCTGCTGAGCCTGTGCAGGGCAAATGCAGACAAGCAGCAAAACTGCAACTGTAATGATTGCCTTGCGCAGCATAAGCTATTTGATCCAGCCTTCTTTTGAGAAGGGGCAGCCTGCGAACACAGGATCCACCACGATATGTGTGGTCTTTATCTTTTCTTTCACGAACTCGTCAATCGCCTTGTTGGCGTTGCGGTTGCTGGCAACGGTTGTCAGGATGTCGAAATCTCTCTCAAAGGTAGCCACGTGGGACGGAATGATCTCTTCAAGCTTGATGATCTTATAGATGGTGTTACCCCTGCCCTCGTTGTCCACTGATTCGAAGGGATCAGAGATGTCACCAACCTGCATATCCCTGATTACGACATAGTCGTTCGGCTTGAGCTGGTCTTTCTCGAACACTGCAGAACCGGTGTTCTCATCGACCATCATACCTCCGTTGGTGCGGGTCTTGAAATCTTCAGAGAATGCCCAGGCTGCCTGCTCGAATGTCATCAGGCTGTCTTCTACTATCAGGGTCTTGATGCTGTCGAGCCTTGAGAAAGCCTTGGTGCGGTCTTCGGCCGTATATTTAGGCTTGATAAGGATGTGGCGGGCATTGAACATATCGCCTTCCTTCTCGATCATCTGTATGATATGGAAACCGTCGGGAGTCTCCACTATCGGAGAAACCTGGTCGACCTTCAATGCCGTAGCCGCATCAGAAAATGCCGGCCAGTACACGGTCTTGTTTGCCATACCGAGTTCACCGCCACGCGATGCGCTACCCGGGTCCTCGGAATAAAGCCTGGCAAGAGAAGAGAACCTCTCGCCGTTCACAATCCTTTCACGGATTTCAAGCAGGCGTTCCTTGACAAGCGTAGCCGCCGAGTCCTTGTCCGGATAGAGGACTATCTGACGAAGGCGGTACTGGTCGGGAATCATCGGCATATCTTCGGGTGCCAGCGTGTCGGCGAACGCCCTGATGTCTCTCGGAGTGAGGTTGGGTACTGAAGAAATCACCTTCTGCTGCATCTTCTGCGTCAGGATCTGCTCCTCAATGGCCGTACGCCAAATCTGCTCGAGGTCATAACGCGACTTGTGGAAATATTCTTCCATAGCCTTTTCACCGCCCAGCTGGGTAGTGACGCTGGCGAACCTCTGGGTGAGGTTTTCCTGCACCTCGGGGGCGGCTGCAACCAGGGAGTCGAGCCTGGCCTGGGTCAGGAACAACTTCGAAATCATCGCCTGCTCGAGGATCTCACATCTTGCATTGCGGTCTGCCACCTGGCCGTTGGCTCTCATCATCTGAACTTCCGCTTCGATGTCGGACAGCATTATGGCATCGTTTCCGATCAGTGCCACGATCTTATCCACCAGACCATCTTCATATCTCTGTGCCGATGCGCTGAAGCAGCTGACTACTACAGCAACCAGCAGTACGGCAAAACGTTTAATCATACTTCTGAAATTTTTTATTTTCGAGGGCTTCATTCAGCAAGTCCCGTTCCAATTTTGACAATATCTCCTGCTTTCTGATGCTGATTATGGCATCTTTTATCTTTTCTTCGTTGTATTCCCTGGGAGTGAGAGTGTGCGGAGCATACCTGTTCTCGATGCATATCAGAGTGTTCTTCTGCTCGCCCTCGATTATGTAGCTGCTCTGCTTCGCAGCGATCTCCTCAAGGTCCGACACCATCATTCCCACATCCTTGGCCAGCTGCGGCACGGAAACATAAGCTCCGCCGTAATCCTCATATTTCTCGGCATAAGACCGGCTCAGTTCTGCCAGTTCAGCCACCTTGTCCTCATCCTTGGTGCGGTATAACTCCTTTATGTTGGCATAATAGGGAGACCGCTTGTTGATTGTTATGTATCTGGCCCTGACAACCGAGTAGTCGTACTTGAAGCTCTGGGGATGCTCTTCGTAATAGTTCTCGATCTGTTCGCGGCTCACTGCCGTGTCGATGCGGCTTTCCATGAACATCTTCTCATAGCGGAAGCTGAGCAGGTCGTTGCGGAAAGCCTCTATCTCCTTTGAAATGTCCCTGTCTTCAGGAGCGAGCTGCTCCATAGCCTTCAAGGTCTTGAGCCTTGCGAGAGCCCAGCTCTGCACATACTGGTCCACCATATACGCACTGTCCTCAGGGCTTGTCCCCTCCGGGACTAGCTTTTCGACCTCACTCTTGTAGAGCACGTCCTTCCCTATCCGCGCAAGCACGTCACGCTTGGACTGGAAAAGACTGCACGAAGACGAAAGCAGTGCCAGGACCATAAATGCACAGAGTCGCTTCATTATCTGCTGTAGTTGGGTGCCTCCCTTGTTATAGATACGTCGTGAGGATGGCTCTCTGCCATACCTGCGGCGGTAATCTTCACAAATTTTGCGCCACGCAGTTCTTCGATGTTATGTGCACCGCAATAGCCCATACCGGCCTTCAGTCCGCCCACAAGCTGGTAGATTACCTCAGCGAGAGTACCCTTGTAGGGAACCTGGGCTACGATGCCTTCCGGAACGAGTTTCTTGATGTCCTCTTCCATATCCTGGAAGTAGCGGTCCTTTGATCCTTTCTGCATAGCTTCGAGAGAACCCATTCCGCGGTATGACTTGAATTTACGGCCGTTGAGGATGATGGCCTCGCCGGGAGCCTCTTCGACACCGGCGAAAAGAGAACCGGCCATTATGGTTGATGCACCAGCAGCAAGAGCCTTGGTGATGTCACCTGAATAGCGGATGCCGCCGTCAGCGATAATCGGAATGCCGCTGCCCTTGAGGGCTCCTGCAGCGTTCATCACTGCGGTGAGCTGTGGAACGCCTATACCTGCAATGATACGGGTGGTGCAGATGGAGCCGGGTCCGATGCCGACCTTGACTGCATCAACGCCGCACTCCTTGAGTGCGATGGCGGCCTCGGCGGTAGCAATGTTGCCTGCCACGATCTGCAGATGAGGGAATGCCTTGCGGATCTTCTTGATAGTTTCCAGCACGAATACGGAATGGCCGTGGGCGGTATCGAGCACGATGGCGTCTGTGTCGACGCTCACCAGTTTCTCCACGGTCTCCAGGCTGTGCGAGTTGATGCCTACGGCGGCGGCCACTAGCAGACGGCCCTTTCCGTCCTTGCTGGCAGTGGGGTTGTTCTTGATCTTCTTGATATCCTTGTAGGTGATGAGGCCCACCAGATGTCCGTTCTTGTCGACTACGGGAAGTTTCTCAACCTTGTATTTGTGGAGCACCTCGATGGCGTGGGGGATGTCGTCACCGTGGTCGATGGTCACGAGATTCTCGCTGGTCATCACGTCCTTTATGGGAGTGGCGGGATTGTCTTCGAAACGGAGGTCGCGGTTCGTTACGATGCCGATCAGCTTGTTTGCTGAGTCGACTACGGGAATGCCGCCGATATGGTTCTCGGCCATCAGCTTGAGAGCGTCCCCTACCGTCTGGTTCACGTCGATGGTAACCGGGTCGTAGATCATTCCGTTCTCAGCCCTTTTAACCCTGCGTACCTGGTCCATCTGCTCGTCGATGAGCATGTTCTTGTGGATTACGCCGATGCCTCCTTCGCGGGCTATGGCTATCGCCATATTCGCATCTGTCACGGTATCCATCGCAGCCGAAACAATCGGCACGTTCAGGGGTATTTCCCTGGTGAACATAGAGTTGGTCACAACGTCGCGCGGAATGACCTCGCTGCGAGCCGGAACCAGTAGCACATCGTCGAAGGTGAGACCTTCCATAACCACTTGATCAGAAAACTGTTGCATATTTTGTTACCTCCACTTATAGATTCGTCCTAAATTAGACAAAAATACAAAACTTTTCGTTTAAAGCAACCGGCCCTGCCAGGTATCGCGCTCCTCAAGCCTTTTTTCAAGCATTTCAAGCAGCTGGGGGTTGCGGACAAGGCCCCAGGGTGTCTCGTTGACGAAGCGCGGAGGCACCTCTCCGGCAAATCGTTCGATGCGGAGGTCCGGTCTGAGCCGTTCAAGGAAATCCACAAAGAAATCAATGTATCCTTCGAGGGTGAATGTCACGAAATCCTCCCGCTTCTCCCCGAACTCGCGTTCCATCGCAGTGCCCTTGATGATCTGCAGCTGGTGGAACTTTACGGTGTCGAGCGGCAGGGAATTGATTGCCGGTGCCATATCCATCATCATCGGCACGGTCTCGCCCGGCAATCCGAATATGAAATGCGCACCCTGCATTATACCCTTTTCTGCGGTAAGTTCCGCAGCCCTGCGGGCCTGCTCGAAGGTGTGGCCGCGATTGATACGGCGCAGCGTAGCGTTGTGACACGATTCGATGCCATATTCAACAATCACCACCTTGTCCTGTGAAAGTTCCTTGAGATAGTCCAGTTTCGCATCGTCGATGCAGTCAGGGCGGGTTCCGACCACGATGCCGACGACATCCTTATGCGCAAGGGCTTCCTCATAAACCCTGCGCATCTTCTCCAGCGGGCCGTATGTGTTGGAATATGCCTGGAAATAGGCCAGGTATTTGGTCACGGAGCGGTAGCGGCCCTGGTGGAACTCTATGCCTTCGTCCAGCTGACGGGTAATCGACTTGTCGGGAGTGCTGTAATTGGGATGGAAGGCGGCATTGTCACAATATGTGCAACCGCCCGTGGACAGCGTGCCGTCGCGGTTGGGGCAGCTGAACCCAGCGTCGACCACAAGCTTCTGAAGCCTGCAGCCATACTTCTCCTTTAGAAAACCGACGAAACTGTTATAGCGACGTTTGTCCATATTGTTATGCAATGATGCCCCTGCGGGCAATCCTCAGGGGCATCATCGAGATCGGATTTCTTGATTAGAACTGAACCTGCGGAGCCTGGTCACTGCCTGCAGCTGCCTTGAAATAGGCCTTGGTGTCGAAGCCGGCGATCTTTGCAACTATGCTTGCCGGGAACTTGCGGATGAAGCTGTTATAGGGCTGCACAGCCTCATTGAATTTGTTACGCTCGACATTGATGCGGTTTTCAGTGCCTTCAAGCTGGGCCTGAAGCTCTTTGAAGCTTTCGGTGGCCTTGAGTTCAGGATAGCGCTCCACGGCTACGAGCAGACGTCCGAGGCTTTGGCTGAGATTGTCCTGGGCGGCCTGGAAGGCAGCCATATTTTCCTCAGTCAGTTCAGAAGCGTCGATTGTGGTCTGGGTTGCCTTGGCACGGGCCTCTATAACGGCCTCGAGTGTAGACCTCTCATAATCGGCCACACCTTTGACTGTTTCCACCAGGTTGGGGATCAGGTCAGCGCGACGCTGATATGCATTCTCGACGTTACCCCAGGCTTTGGAAACGCTTTCCTCGGCGGCGACCATCCTGTTGTTGGTCTTTACGCCCCAAAGCACACAGATGGCTGCCAGAATAAGGACTATGAGCCATCCTCCAAGTTTCTTTCCTGCTGCCATAACTTTATTTGATTACTGCGCTTAACTTCTCGAAAAGCTTGTCATAACCCTCATAGAGGTCTTTCTGGATGTCCTTGTAGTGGGCTTTGATTTCCTTTCCTTCCTTGCGGACGAATTTCTCCACGCCCTTGGCATTGGCCACGGCCTTCTTGGGGAAATTGACGCGTGCCTGAAGGTTGTCAGAGAGAGCCAGGCCTTCACGGATGAGACCGACTACCTGTTCTTCTTTCTTGCCTTCGCTGAAATCGTTGTACAAAAGGCAGTCGCTCACAAAATCATTCATAAGGAATTCAATATCCTTCTTAAGTACACGTAAATTCATAGTTCTATATGTTGATTGTTGTTACCACTTGTTGAGAGGCAGGCCATACATCTTCATATGCGACTGGTCCTTCACCTTCTCTATCACTTTCTCATTGTCGATGTTGCTGAGCACCATATCGATCATATCCACGATGTTGAGCATATCCTTCTCGACCAGTCCCCTTGAAGTGACGGCGGGAGTGCCGACGCGGATGCCTGAGGTCTGGAACGGAGAGCGGGTGTCGAACGGCACCATGTTCTTGTTGACGGTGATGCCGGCGCGGACTAGAGTCTTCTCGGCCATCTTGCCGGTCAGGTCGGGGAACTTGGTGCGCAGGTCGATGAGCATCAGGTGGTTGTCTGTACCGCCTGAAACCACTTTATAACCTTTGTCGATGAAGGCTGCGGCCATAGTCTTGGCATTCGAAGCAACTTGTTGCTGATATACCTTGAACTCGGGCTGCAGGGCCTCGTAGAACGAAACGGCCTTGGCAGCTATGCAGTGCTCGAGCGGACCTCCCTGGACACCGGGGAAGACGCTGGAGTTAATCATCTGCGACATCATCTTGATCTCGCCCTTGGGAGTCCTGACACCCCACGGGTTCTCGAAGTCCTTGCCGATGAGTATCACGCCGCCGCGCGGACCGCGAAGAGTCTTGTGGGTGGTGGACGATACGATGTGGGCATATTTCACAGGGTTCTTCAGCAGACCGGCTGCGATGAGGCCTGCGGGATGGGCCATATCAACCCAGAGGATGGCGCCGATGCGGTCGGCAAGCTCTCTCATCCTCTCCCAGTCCCACTCACGTGAATAGGCAGAAGCGCCGCCGATGATAAGTTTCGGTTTGTACTTGAGAGCCTGGGCCTCCATATCGTCATAGTCGATGAGGCCTGTCTCTTCATTCAGCCTGTATGCTACGGCATTGTAGAGGATGCCGGACATATTCACCGGGGAACCGTGGGTAAGGTGACCGCCGTGGGCGAGGTCGAGTCCCATAAAAGTGTCGCCGGGCTTGAGGCAGGTCATCATCACCGCCATATTGGCCTGGGCGCCTGAGTGAGGCTGGACGTTGGCATATTCTGCATCGAAAAGCTTGCAGAGGCGGTCGATGGCTATCTGCTCCACCTGGTCGACGACTTCGCAGCCACCATAGTACCTGGCGTTAGGGTAACCTTCAGCATATTTGTTGGTCAGAACCGAGCCAAGGGCCTCAAGCACCTGGTTGCTTACGAAGTTTTCAGATGCGATGAGTTCGATGCCGTCGATCTGACGTTCTTCCTCTTTTTTTATCAGATCCAGAATTTGTACGTCTTGTTTCATGGGAGAGTCCTTTTATAAGTCACAAAGATAACAAATGATTCTTACCTTTGCAGGCAAATCAGCAAAAAAAATGTTCCGCAAACTTGTCAACGATGAGCTCGGCAGAATCTCCGTAGAAGAGTTCAAGTCGGCGCCGAAGGAAGAGGTCGTCGTGGTCCTGGACAATGTCCGCAGCCAGCACAACATCGGCTCGGCGTTCCGCAGTTGCGACGCCTTCCGCGTAAGCAAAATCTATCTCTGCGGAATATGCGCAGTGCCGCCTTCCGCCCAGATCCACAAGTCAGCCCTCGGAGCTGAGTTCAGCATGGACTGGGAGTATTGCGAAAGCACTGTGGCCGTAGTGGAGAGACTGCGCAGCGAGGGCTATGTAATTGTCAGCGTCGAGCAGACAGAAGATTCCACCTCACTCGGAGACTTCCATCGCGAAGAAGGCCGCAAATATGCCCTCATCTTCGGCAACGAGGTGCACGGTGTGGCTCAAGATGTGGTGTCATCCAGCGACTTGTGCCTTGAAATACCGCAGTACGGCACAAAGCACTCCCTCAATGTTTCCGTTTCGGTAGGGATCGTCCTGTGGGAGCTGCTTGGAAGGTAATTACTGACTGAGTGGGGCTGCTAGTCCGCCCTGTCGATGACGACTTCTACGAAATAGCCGACATACATCGATTCCGTTTCCTGGAAATAAGTCACTCCCCTGACCGGAGTATATTCTTTCCCGTCGAGCACGACTTTCGTGCAGGCAGGATAGAACGACTTGCCGCTTGCCTCAAGATTCTTGGCCCAGGTCGTGGAGATCTCGTGGACAGAATTGTCTCCGAACACCTCGGGGCAGGTGAATTTATGATTCAGGCTGCCGTATGACGCATCATTCTTGTTGATGACGATGCTGCGGATATCAAAGAACCAGCTTCCGTCAGGGCCATAGGTCCCGTCTTCACGGGGAATCATCCTGCTGTAATCATCACCGTATTTAGATGCGGTAAGGACGACCCTGACACTGTCAGATGCCGGAGCATCGGGAACTGCCACATCAAGCGAATACTTTTCCGGATTGATCTCACCGGCCCAGGGCAGGCTTGTATTGAACTTGTAGTATTCCAGTGCGAGTGGTTCAATCAGATCATTCCCGGCCGCATCCTTGAAACTCATATGCAGGAAATAGTAATGAGTCCTTGTGTTAACCGGTATGATCGGCCTGAAAAAATCGCAAGAAGTCAGAGCCAGAGCGGCGAGGGCAATTATGAATGTAAATCTCAGTGTTTTCACGATTCGGTGGTTTTGTTCTTTGCAAAGATAATCAATCTTCATCATCCGACAGCGGTATCTCTTCATACTTCATCACCCTGATAAGGTCGAAATTATATCCTTTTTCGAGGCGGGCGCCAGGCACCACATCGCCAGTTGCAGAATCATAGATATAGATCATCGGACAGTCATCAGGCCCGTCTCCTCCTGTCACTCCGATATAAGCCTTGCCATCGAGCACATCACTGCGTCGCGAAAGGCCTCCGGTACAATATGGCAGCGGGACTCCATTGCAGCTCAGGCGTTCCCTCTTCCCTGTCTTCAAGTCCAGGATGCTGTAGAAATGGCTGCGGCTGTCAATCTCCTTGCCGAGCCTGTCGTTGCGGGAATAAAGCAGCATCTTGTCGTTGCCCACATACTGAATGGTCAGCAGTTTCCCCTCAGGATCAAGGAAACCGTTCCATCCACTGTCGAATACAGGGTGGCCATAGTTGTCAGTTGCCTGTGTCGTAACTATCCTGCGCAGTACAGAGACTTGAAAGCCACCCTCGTTGGCAAGACCTGCAAGATAAAGATTTCCTGACTCATCGTATGCTATGGTGTTGCCCAACAGTTCAGTGTAGCCGTCTGCAGCCAGTTCTTCCATCAATCTTGATTGAACGACATTCTCCCACAACATCTTCATATTCACATTATTGAATTCACCATAATGAAGGGTCGGCCGGCTTTTGCCGCTGCTGTCTATGACAGAATAGAAATAATATATTCTATTGTGGTTCGTAGGTGTAATGGTCAGCAAACCGGGTTCGGACACTCCATATCCGGCAGGAAGATTGAACTTTTCCCGGCCTTCCCTGCTAATGGCAAGGTTGTCTCCGCGCCTTCTTGTCCAATAGTATTCCTGATTGTCGAAATCCACGCTGAGCATAAATAAATACTTGCCGCGCCAGCCGTGGAGGAACTTGCGGGGATAATAGACATTCTTGAAGGGAATCTCTTCATCCACCTTCCGCAGAAGATATTCTTCCCCTGCTTCGTTGTGCTCTATATGGAACTTCACGAAACGGTTTGAATCTTCCAAAGGAACCTGGTAATAATACCTGCCGCGAGTTATGCTCTCAATTGTGAAACGGTTGGTGATATCTATGGCCTTGCCAGTGAATTCAATAACTGGCTGGTCCGCCTCGAGGGAAGCCACGCTGCGCACATATGTGGCTGTCGGGTTCATCCCGAAGTGCGCACCGGCACTGACGAATAGGTCGAACCAGACGCCGGTCACAGGTTCCGGCTCGGGCTCCGGCTCCGGCATCTGATGGCAGGATGCACCGGAAAGCGCCCAGACCGACACAAGCATTACCGCAAGCCTCAAAACAAAGCGCGTCTTCATCATAAAGTAATCCTCCAGCTGAAGTTAGGCATTATGGGCAGCAGGGCAATTTCTTTCCAGGATTCCTTCACGGCGTCGTAGTAGAGCATGAACGGGTTGAAATGATTCGTGACGTTGCAGACTCCCACATTCACGGTATGTTCTATCCGGCCTGTCTTGAAACGCTTCTGCCAGCCAAGGTCCAGACGGAAAACCGTGGGCATATGGTAGTTGTTGACACCCGAGTAGTATTCGGCAGTCCAGGTATCGTCCATATATGGCAGCAGATATGTTTCAGCCTGACCGTTCTCCCAGTGACCGCTCTGAAGAATCACAGTAGCCGAGAAGCCCTTCCACTGGGCTGTCGCGTTCAGCATATGCCGACGGTCAAAACGGGCGTGGAAAGGCTTTCCTTCATAGAAAGAAGGGAAGTTCTCGCGAGTGGTCTTCGAGAGTGTGTATGAGACTCTTCCATACCAGTCTCCGTGCTGATATTCATACAGCGATTCCAAACCGTATGAGCGGCCGTCGCCGAGTTCGACGTGGTTCTCCCAGCCTGCCAGGGCACCGCTGAACAGTTCCTGCGAGTATTTGTAATAGACCAGGTCATTCATCAGCTTATAGAAGCCGCCTACCGAGAAACTGTGGTCAGAAAAACGGCCCGCAATGCCGGCGCCTCCCTGCAGTGACTTTTCCGGAGCTACAGACTCTACAGTAGGCACCATCAGGTCCAGAGACCAGCCGACGGGCATACCCTCAAGGGTGTGGTAGTATTGCACCAGGCGGTCGAACGTCGCTTCAAAAGCGAGATGAGGCGTAAAACTCCATTTCGCAGAAACACTGACCTCCGGATCGAACCGTCCGCCGCCTTTGCGGATTTCAGTTTCAGCCTGCTGAACACTCAGGCTGTAATAATAGTTGCCCCGGACGGACGCCTTGAGCGAAAGCTCATCGGGAATCTTATATTCTGCCTGCAGCCAGGCCGTCGTGATGAATGTGTTCGACTTCTTCATCAGTTCTCCAACCTGTCCAGGAGCGAACCTTGCATATCGGAACATCAGTCCTTCGTCAAACTCAAAACCCTTGAACTCGAACTGATGCAGTTTTGCCTGAAGGCTGTATTCTGTAAGGCCTGATTTCAGCGACAGATGATTCTGCACTCCGCGGAAAACCTTATCCTGCTGCTGCGCACTGCCGTAATTGTTGGCAGCGGCCGTCACATCAAGTTGGCTCAGCGCGCCGGTGTGATGATACTTCACTATTCCGATCAGATTGTGCCAACCCATCTCCTCGTGAGAGTTCTTTGCCATATCGAAGCGGTAACGGTCCTGGCTGCCAAGAAACGATATTGCGAATGAGTTGTTGTAATCCAAGGGAAGGTGCAGTTTGCCGTAAATATCTCCGACGAGGGCGCCGAAGTTGTTCAGGCCTCCCAGCATTTCCGGAAGCAAGCCCTTCACCGCCATATACTCCAGGGCAAGCGGCGACATTCTGGCCGAAACCATATAAGAGCGATTCTTGCTGTCTTTGCCTTCGGCACTTGCGCTTGCCAGGAAGTTGTTCAGGGCAAAACTGAATTTCTGCTTTTCTTCTGGCTCGCGGGTTATAACCTGCAGATGCGAGGCGGTGAAATTGCTCTCAGATCCGTCGAAGCCGCCTTTGCTGAGTTCTGCGCTCTTTATCACATCCGTCGGGACAAGGGTTGTAAGGCCCAGGATATGGGAATAGCCATAGACCGGCACTCCATCCAGTGAAAACAGGTTGTTGCCGGAGCCTCCTCCGCGGACATACATTGCAGTTGTTCCATCGGCTCCGGTTGTCACTCCGGGAAGGCTCTGCGCCCAGCGGATAGGGTCGCCTTCACCCACCGGTGAAACCACGCCGCGGATGCCTTCGATGCCAGTATGCAATCGCCCCAGACTAACCTCGATGCGACGGGTGTCTGTCTTTACGGACGCTTGCAGAGTATCCTCCCAGGCAAGGCTCTGGGCCACACTGGGAATGGAGAAAAGCAGGATCAGAAGTATTATCGTTTTTTTCATAGGACTGAATTCATACTGATTAAAGACTACATAGCAAGTGAACTACCATATATCCCAATGGCCAGAACCATTCATATTAGCGTCCCAGCGATATGGTGCGGTTGTGATGGCGCCGAAAATGCCTATTCCACCTTTTATGTTGGTATACACATTGTCCCTGACATATATTGAAGAGAGGTCTGTGCTCAGAGTAGCGTGATAATGGCCGAAAGCCTCGCACAGGTATTTGTCATATTCATCCGACAGGCAGGCGAAATACAAGACTCCTTCCGTAGGTTTAGGCTCCCGGGGAGAATCATCCGCATAATAGTAGTACCCTCCAGTGAAGTGACCGTCAATCAAGAAATAAGTTTCTACAGGTGATTCCAGCTTTTGGAATCGAAGGAAGCGGCGGTGCACGGGATAGCCTGCAAGGAAAGAGTTATAGTGCTTGTTGAGTTTCCAGACAGGATCCCAAAGATACTGGACCAGTGCAGTGTCCAGGACGGCCCCCGTAAGGTTGAAGTTGTCAACATAGGGATAATCGGTACATATCTCTTCCACTATCTCTCTCTGTTCCCAATGATAATCATAGTCGAAAGCATATGCCCAGATGGTGCAAGGGAAGGTAGAGCGATACTGTATGCCCTTGGGGAGCGTCTCGTAACTTGAGAAATTGTCTCCGTGCATAATGCCTTCATTACTTTCGACCGGTGGCTTGCCGGGCATAGTCTGTTCCGCCCAGACGGTGCCGTGATTCGGTATCGTAACATCCAGACGATAGCTGTGAGTCGGAATTGCAGCATATTCCAGCTGCCAGGTTCCGTCATCGGTTTGAACGAAGCGGCCAGCCTCCCTGTTTTCACTAAGATCGGTAAGCACGGCCTCGGCCCCGACCACGGGAGGAGCTTCGCTTCGCGACGCACTTTTCGTGTAGGACAGTTTCAGCTCCTGCACGGGGTTGACGGTAAGGACGCAGTTGACCACCAGCTGCGGGTCTTCCATCGCATCGAGAATCACCTCCTTGACACAGGAAGTGAAAAGCGCTGACAGCATCACAAATAAGCCAGTTGAGCAAAATATTCTCTTCATAGTATCATAAATCGACATACTCTTTTCCCCAGGGTTCATTATCCGGATCATAGGTGGGACCGAATATATCTATTCTCACTTTGGGGCGCATCCAAGGGAAGTATCGGGGTTCGTCGACGAACAAGGCATCATAGTGATGCGTGACGCAACCGAAGATTCCCAGTCCACCGTGGATGTTGGTAAAAACATTATCCCTCAGATAGATTGTCGACATATCCGAACTCAGCTCCGAATAATAATGCATATATGCCTCACACAGGAATCGGTCATAATCATCTGACAAAGCATCAATAGTCACCCGGGACTCAAAAGACAACGTGGTTGAAGGATCTTTAAAATCCCCGTCTATGGCAAAATATGAAACTCGATCAAAATCATCTCCATTATATTGCGCCCAATCCTCCCTTTTGGGGAAGCGGAGGAAGTCCCGGTGCATAGGATATCCTGTAAGATAATAATCATGATATGTCCCCCATCCCAGGTTGGGACTGTTGACGTATTCCGGCACGCCGGCGCCCGGCCTAATCTTCCCGGTCAGGTTGATGTTGTCAACATAAGGGTAATCCGTGCAGAGATTCTTTACCGGGATATACTGCCCCGACTCCGCATCATAAGTATCGGCATATAACCATACTGCAGAAGAAAAGGCACATCTATAGAATAATCCCTCGGCTCTCACTTCCCCGAAAGTGATGCCGTCCACCCAGGAAACATAGGACGTAAGACGCTTTATGTCAAAATTCAACCCCGGCAAGTCTTCTTTCGGAATACGTAATCCTGCTTTAAACCCCCAAAAAAATTTAGCGGGCATAGTCTGCTCCGCCCAGACGGGATCGCGACCGGGAACCGTAACATCCAGGCGATAGTGATGCCCTGGGATGGCGGCATATTCCAGCTGCCAGTCGCTCTCCGAGATCCTTTCGAAACTGCCGACCACCAGGTTTTCAGTCAGGTCGGTCAGAACGGCGGTTGCTTCAGTAACGCGGGGAGCCTCGGCCCGGGATGCGCCTTTCGTCCAGGACAGTTTCAATGTCTGGGTCGAATCCTGCGAAAGGACGCAGTATACGGCAAGCTGCGGGTCTTCCATCGCATCGAGTATCACATCCTTCACGCAGGAAGTGAACAGACCTGCCAGAAGCAGCAGTAAGCAGAAATAAGAACGATTTTGAGTCATAGCATCCATTGACCACATCATAAAAAACGAATACTATATGTATAACACGCAAAAGGCCAGAATACGTCTTCAAGAAGATGTTTTTTTTTGCTTCGCCGTTGCAGATAATGCAAAAAAAGAGCGGGGACAAAGCCCCGCCCTTCATATATCTTATGAAAGCCCTGCTACACCATTCCGCTGAAGCCCATAAACGCCATTGCCATAATGCCGGCAACGATGAGGGCGATGGGAACTCCCTGGAAGGATTTGGGAACCTTCGAGAGCTCCAGCTGCTCGCGGATGCCGGCGAAGAGCACGATGGCAAGTCCGAAACCGAGGGCGCTGGCTATGGCGAACACCACGGACTGGCCGAGGTTCAGCATATGGGCCTCACCTCCGAATGAGAACTGCTTCTGCACAACCATCAGCGCAACTCCGAGAACGGCGCAGTTGGTGGTGATCAGGGGAAGGAAGATGCCAAGCGCCTGATAGAGCGAAGGGCTTATCTTCTTGATGATGATCTCAACCATCTGCACAAGGCCGGCTATCACAAGGATGAAGCAGACCGTCTGTAGGAACTCGATGCCCAGGGGCACGAGGACATAGTACTGCAGAAGATAGGTGACGCAGGTGGCCAGAGCCATCACGAACGTCACTGCCGCAGACATTCCGACTGCGGTGCTGACCTTCTTGGACACGCCCAGGAAAGGGCATACGCCAAGGAACTGTGACAGAAGTATATTGTTGACAAATACTGCCGATATGATGATCAATATATATTCCATGGCCTGTACTATTTAGTTGTCAATTTCCTGAAAAGAACCATCAGATAGCCGAGCACGATGAAGGCGCCGGGAGCGAGCACGAAGAGCAGCATTCCGTCGGGAGCCATAAACTTCCAACCGAAAGCGCTGCCGCTGCCGAGAATCTCACGCACGAGGCCGAGCACTGTGAGCGAGAGAGTGAAGCCGAGGCCGATGCCAAGGCCGTCACAGGCCGAGTCGAGCACTCCGTTCTTGTTGGCGAAGGCCTCTGCACGGCCGAGCACGATGCAGTTCACCACGATCAGAGGGATGAACAGACCAAGTGTCTCATAGAGCGAAGGCAGGTAGGCCTGCATCAGCAGCTGCACTATCGTCACGAACGCCGAGATGATGACAATGTATGACGGGATGCGCACCTTGTCGGGGATGAAACGGGCCACTGCCGAAATCACGATATTCGATAGCACGAGCACGCACATCGTGGCTACTCCCATACCCATACCGTTGGTGGCGGAAGTAGTGGTTCCCAGAGTGGGGCACATACCCAGAACCAGTGCGAAAGTAGGGTTATCCTTGATAAACCCCTTTGTGATAAGTTTCCATCTGTTGGCCATATCTTATTCCTCCTTAGCTGTGGTGGCGCCGGTCGCAACGTCAGTCGCATCCTCGCCCTTGATGGTCAGATAAACTTTGTAGGCCTCTGCCACGCCTGAGGTGAAAGCTCTCGAAGTGATGGTGGAAGCAGTGATGGCGTCGATGTCGCCGCCGTCCTTGCGGACCATAAACTTCGTCGCGGCAGGATCCATACCGTCGAACTGGGCCCTGAAGCTCCCTTCGCCGGTCTCAGTGATCTTGGCGCCGAGGCCGGGAGTCTCGGAGTGGGAAATCACCGAAGTGTTGTAGATTTTGCCAGTTTCGGCGTCGAAGCCCACCAGCATATCGATGGTTCCGCCGAAACCGGTCGGAAGCACTTCGATGGCGTAGCCCATTACCTTGCCCTGATAAGTGGCAGGATAGACTTTGTATTGCTTGCCGTCGACCTCAACGTTCCAGCTGTCCTCGCTCGGGATATTGTCGAACTCGGGGACAACCGCCTTGATGGCATTGTTGGTCTTGGCCAGGTTGGCTGCGGCAATCGGCTCGGCGGTCACGTGGTTGACCAGGCCGAGCAGCGCGGAGCACACCAGACAGATGCACCCGAGCGCCAGAACCATATTCAAGAATGATGATTTAGCTGCCATATTCTATTTCCTCCTCCCATAACCGTAACGTACCGGTTTGCAATATTTGTTCAAAAGCGGAACGGTGAGGTTCATAATCAGGATGGCGAACGAAACGCCCTCGGGATAAGAACCGAAATAACGTATCAGCACTGTCAGCACGCCGATGCCGACACCGAAGATGATCATACCCTTGTCGGTCATAGGCGAAGTGACATAGTCCGTGGCCATAAATATCGAGCCGAGCATCAGGCCTCCTGTGAACAGGTTGAACAGCGGGCCGGTGTACTCTGCGGGGTTACAGAGCGAGAAGATGCCTGTCATTACCGCAACCGTAACCCAGATGGCGACGGGGATGTGCGGTTTGATGACCTTGCGGCAGAGCAGATAGACGAAGCCTATCAGCAGGGCGATGACCGAAGCCTCACCTGCGGAACCCCCGGCCCTTGCAAAAAGCATCTGGGCGGGAGTAAGTCCAGGATTGGCCGCTAGGATTTCCTGGACTGTCTGGCCGTTGCGCACGCCTTCGTTGATGAGGGCGAGCGGAGTCGCGCCGCTGAATGCGTCAACGCCGCCGAACCAGCTCTGGGGAGCCGTCCAAGTAGTCATAGCTACGGGGAATGATATCAGAAGGAACACACGGCCTACGAGAGCCGGGTTGAAAACGTTCTGTCCAAGGCCTCCGAAAGTCATCTTGGCGATGCCGATGGCCACTACGGAACCTATGACTGCAACCCACCAGGGAGCTGCAGGCGGAAGGTTGAGGGCCAGCAGCACACCGGTGACGATGCAGCTGCAGTCCATAACCGTGACAGGACATTTCATCATATATTTCTCGATGAGGAACTGCACCAGCATACAGGTAGCAACGCAGCATACCAGCAGCAGAAGGGCGTTCCATCCATAGAAATACAGGGAAACAAGCACCGCGGGCGCAAGGGCGATCAGCACGTCTCGCATCAGGCGGACAGTGGAGAATTCGCTGTGTACGTGCGGAGCGGGAGAAACTATTGTTTTTGCCATATCTCTTGCCTCCTATTTTTTAGCGCGACTGCGGATGATCTTCATCACCTCGGCCTTGTTGATTCGTATCATATCAAGCAGAGGAATGTTGGCCGGGCAGGTGTAAAGGCAGCAGCCACATTCGATGCAGTCGAAAATCTTGTTCTCTTCCAGAGCCTCATACTGGCCCCCGGCACGTGAAAGCTTGTTGAGCAGCCAGGGTTCCAGGCCCATAGGGCAGGCGTCCGTGCATTTGCCGCAGCGGATACAGTTGCTCTCGGGCTTGCGGCGGGTCTGCTCTTCGGTGAGCAGAAGCAGGCAGGACGAACCCTTCTGGGTCGTGGCGTCCATATTGGCCACTGCCTTGCCCATCATAGGGCCGCCGCTGATGAACTTGGCAGCATCCTCGGGAACTCCTCCGGCCGCTTCAAGCACGAACGAAAGCGGTGTGCCGAGGCGCACCAGGAAGTTGCGGCGCTCGGGCACGCATTGTCCCGTGACTGTCATCGCACGCTCGAAGAGCGGCTTGTTCTTCTGTACAGCTTCGTAGACGGCGTATGAAGTGGCTACATTCTGAACCACGCAGCCGGTGTCGATGGGCAGTGCGCCTGAAGGCACCTGACGGTGGGTTACAGCATCGATCAGCTGCTTCTCGCCTCCCTGCGGATATTTCTTCTTGAGCTTGAGAACTTCTATACCGGGATATCCTGAGCAGGCCTTCTGCATTGCCGCAATAGCCTCTGGCTTGTTCTCCTCGATGCAGATGAAGCACTTGCAGCCGCCAAGCACTTTAGCCATAATGGCCGCACCGATGACGATGCCTTCGGGCTTCTCGCGCATCAGGCGGTCGTCGGCAGTGACGTAAGGCTCGCACTCTGCGCCGTTGATGATGAGGAACTCGGCAGTCTTGCCTGCAGGCGGGTTGAGTTTGACGTGTGTGGGGAATGTAGCTCCACCCATACCTACTATGCCGCAGGCCTTGATCTTGTCAAGGATTTCTTCGCGGGTACCCTTTATCTCCTTTACTATCGTTTCGCTGCGGTCGATTGCAGGATCCCACTCGTCACCTTCCACGTCGATCACGACGTGAGGCACCATATTGCCGGCTATGTCGGCTCTGGGCTCGACTGCCGCGACGGTGCCGGAAACTGAAGAATGCACGAATCCTGAAATGAAACCTGAAGGCTCGCCGATCACCTGGCCTACGAGGACCTTGTCCCCCTTGGCTACGACTGGTGTGGCAGGTGCTCCCAGATGCTGGGCCATCGAGATGGCGACCTTAGCCGGAGGTGCAAGCGGCGCGATGGCGGCTTCCTTGGCTATCTTGTTGTCGTGGGGATGAACTCCACCTATCTTGAAAGTAATCATTCCGTCACCTCCTTTGCTTTAACCTCGGGCTTTACAGCTGCCGGGGCGGCTTTCTCAACCGGTGCGGCAGGTGCTGCGGCCGGAGCGGCCGGCTTCTCGGGGAAGTTGAACTTGTGGATGGCTCCCGTAGGGCATTCGCTGACGCACTTGGTGCAGAGCTTGCAGACGTTGAAATCAATGTAGGCGAGGTTGTTCTCAACCTTGATGGCTTCGAACGGGCAGACTTTCTGGCACTTCGCGCAGCCGATGCAGGCAGCCTTGCAGGCCTTGCGGGCCACGGCGCCCTTGTCCTTGCTGTTGCAGAGCACTACGACCATACGGTCCTTAGGACCTGTGGTGCGCAGTTCGATGATGCCTCTCGGGCAGGCGGCGGCACACGCACCGCAGCCGGTGCACTTGGTGACATCCACCTCAGGCAGGCCTGTCTCGGGATTCATCTTGATTGCGCCGAACTTGCAGGCAGCCACGCAGTCTCCGCAACCCAGACAGCCGTAGCGGCAGCCGGTGTCGCCACTGTAGAGCGCAGCCTTCACCTTGCAGGATGCCAGGCCGTCGTAGTCGTTGGTCCTGGGTCTGTTTTCACAAGTGCCGTTGCATCGCACAACGGCCACCATTTTTTTCTGAGCCACTGCTTCGCGTCCAAGGACCTTGGCGACCTTCTGCATAACATCATTGCCGCCGACGGGACAGAAGAGAGAACCGATCTCGGGAGCGGCCACCACCCTCTGCGCGAAATCGCGGCAACCAGCGCTTCCGCAGCCGCCGCAATTGGCACCGGGGAGACAAGCCTCCACCAAGTCGATACGCTCGTCTTCTTCGACCTTGAACTTCTGGGCTACAAAATACAAGACAACTGCCACCACTATGCCTATGACGGTCAGGATGACAATTGTCGCCAAAAGTGTAGAATTCATTATCAATTAATTTTCTCTATCGAAAAAGTAAAAATCCTTTCGAGCCGGTCTCTGAAAAGGAACACGAACAGATAGTAGACAGCAACGCCCGCGAGGGACAGCAGACCGACCATCAGTTCGTTAAGACCGGTATTAGACAAAATTAACAATAATAAAATTAAAATTACTAAAGGAATTGCATAAGAAATGAACACAGCCTGGACTCCCAGTGACTGGTTCAGGACGAGGTTGACCTTGTCGCCGACATTGAACTCTTCCACCAGAGAACTGATGCTGTACGGCACATCCACATAGCGGATTTCTTCTTCACCTGCTACGCATACGCCCTTAGCGTGACAAGCCGCACAAGCCGACTTGTTCACGATCTCGACGGTGATGAAGTCCTCGCTGATTTCGCGTACTATTCCCTCGTGTTCTATCCTCTCTATCTTTTTCATTTGACTTTGCTTGTGAGAGGAGCCTTGAGGTTTTCGAGCTTGGTGGTGCGGATTTCAAGCTTTCCTACGGAGATGGGCACGGAGAGATACAGCGGAACGCGGTTCTCATCGTCTGAAAGCCAGATGTAGATAGTATTCTTGGAATCTCCTCCGGTGGGTACGGTAAGTTTTGTCTCTCCCTGAGGAAAATCGCCTCCCACACGCTTCAGATTCATCGCAAGGCATACGGTGTTGAACTTGCCCATTCCGTCAATCTGCCTGACCTCCTTGCGGACAAAACTGCAGGTGGCCCTGGTGAGATTGCGGTCCATCGCTATCAGCATTGAGACCGGCTTGCCTGCGACAATTGAATTGATGTCAGCCGCACGCAGGCTGTATATCATATTTATGATGTCACGGATTGTCTCGTTGCTGTGGAAAGCAGTGTCCACGGGAGCCGGCATCGTGCTCTTGCTTACCTTGGCATAGAGGGTCTTCTTGTCGGCGCTCCAGGTGTAATCGTTGTGCGCGGTGAAATTGCCTTCGCTCACAGAGCGCATCGCATATAACGGATCCAGGTCGTATTCGAACTTGGACTCATAGACATCCCTCACCTTGTAGAAAGAGTCGAAAAAGCTGTTGGTGCGCGCATTCAGCAGAATGTGGAAGCAGGGAGTGCCCGCGTGGGTGCCTTGCTGAAGGTTGAAAGACAGCGTCGCGATGTCAGCCTTGATGCCCCATTTGTAGTTCAGGGTAACTTCGATCTTCTCACCCGCCTTGAAGGGCAGTGAAGGATTCTGGGCAAAACTAAAAATTGAAAATATCGCTGTTGCTATTGAAAGCAGAATCTTTTTCATGCAATGTCAGTTTTGAACTCAGTAGTCTATATCAAAACTCGTACCGACTTCGTTCATCCTCGATTCATACTCCTTGTATTGGACATTCGCGTCCTCGAATCTCACCTCTGAAGAAATGAACCGCATCTCCACGTCACCGGTCTCTCCGTTACGGTGTTTTGCTATTATCAACTGAGTCTGCCCGGGATACGCATCGGCTTCAGCAGTGCCGAAGAACTCGGGCCTGTGTATGAACATAACTATGTCTGCATCCTGCTCGATGGCGCCCGACTCACGCAGGTCGCTGAGCTGGGGACGCTTGTTTCCGCCGCGCGTCTCCACAGAACGGTTCAGCTGCGACAGGGCAAGGATCGGAACGTTCAGGTCCTTGGCGATGGACTTGAGCGAACGCGAGATGGCGGAAACTTCCTGCTCGCGCATTCCGCGAAGTTCCACGGGACCGGTCATAAGCTGAAGATAGTCGATGATGATCATCTTCACGTTCTGGGTCTGGACAAGGCGCCTGGCCTTGGAGCGGAACTCATAGATCGACAGGGACGGTGTGTCGTCAATCCATAAAGGAGCTTTTGACAACTTGCCGATGCGCTCGTTCAACGTATCCCAGTCCTGCGGGTCGTTGAACTTCTTGGCGCCCCAGATCTTGTCGGAAGGGATGCCGGTTTCGCTCACCAGAAGTCGCTTCACCAGCTGGGTCTGCGACATTTCAAGCGAAAAGAAAGCAACGGGGACATTGTAGTCCACAGCCATATTGCGGGCCATCGTCAGCACGAATGCCGTCTTTCCGACAGAAGGCCTGGCGGCGAGGATGATCAGGTCTGAAGGCTGCCAGCCGTAAGTGATCTTGTCGATGTTGGCATAGCCCGAAGGAACTCCGCTCAGTCCGTCCTGACGCTCCTGACCTTTCTGGATGTCGTCGATAGCCTGGTTGATCACCATCTGGATGGGGCTCGTGTCGCGCTTCATATTGCGCTCTGCAAGCACGAAGACTTCCTGCTGCGCATATTGCAGAAGGTCGTCCACAGGCATCGAATCCTCGAAAGATTGTTTCTGTACGCGATATGAAATCGCAATCAGCTCGCGCTGGATGAATTTCTGGAGGAGTATCTTGGTGTGATAGTCGGTGTTGGCGGCAGCGCCGATCTTCATGCTCAGGGAGCTAAGATATGAAGCACCGCCAACGGCTTCGAGGTCACCGCTCTTGGTGAGCTCGTCGGCAACGGTGAGGATGTCAACCTTGTCGTTGCGCGATGCTATGGCCTGGATGGCCTTGAATATCTTCTTGTTGCTCTCATTATAGAAGCACTCGGGGGTCAGAGATTCAAGGACGTCGTTGATGCAGTCGTTGTCGAGCATCATGGCAGCAAGGACGGCCTCCTCGATTTCAATCGCCTGAGGGGGTTTCCGTCCCATATCTGCCGACAGTTGCGACAGATCTACCTTTATTTCCTTCTTTCTCTGGGGCATTGCAGAAAACTATTCCTAGTCCTCTTTTGCAGGTTCGTCGAATTCAGGGCTCACAAGGATGCGGCCGCAGTATTCGCAGATTATGATCTTCTTGTTCTGGGCGATGTCGAGCTGGCGCTGGGGCGGGATCTGGTTGAAGCATCCGCCGCAGGCTCCCCTCTTCACGGTAACCACTGCCAGATGGTTCTTGCAGTTGTTGCGCACGCGGTTGTAGGCCACATACATACGCTCGTCAAGCTTCTTGGCAAGGTCTTCCTTGTGGGCTTCGAGCTGCTCCTCTTCCTTTGCGGTCTCGGTGATGATCTGCTCGAGTTCGGCCTTCTTGTTGTCAAGGTCGATCTGGCGGCCTTCAAGGAGCTTCTTGGTATCCTCGAGGAGCTGTGCCTTCTCGGCGAGGAGAAGGTTGGTCTCGCGGATGTGCTTCTCGCTGGCTTCCTGCTCGAGCTGCTGGAATTCGATCTGACGGGTGATGGATTCGTACTCGCGGTTGTTCATCACCTTCTTGCTCTGCTCCTCGTATTTCTCTACGAGAACCTTGCACTCCTCGATCTTGGCCTTGAGGTCTGAGATGTATTTCTCAGCATCCTTGATCTCGGTCTGGGTGTTGGCTATTCTCGTGTTGAGACCGGCGATGTCGTCTTCAAGGTCCTGGACCTCCAGGGGAAGTTCACCACGGAGAAGGTGGATCTTGTCGATTGCTGTGTCGGCCTGCTGTATTTTATAGAGCGTGCGGAGCTTTTCTTCCATTGACACACCGTCTGATTCGGTCACTGACTTGACCGCAGACACGAAGGTTTCGCTCTGGTCGATAGGGGTAACGATTGCCTTGTTAGCTTTTTTTGTAGCCATAATCTACTTAATAGTAATATATTGGATTGTTGTTGTTCTGAGTTCGGCGGACTGCAAAGGTATGTATTTTTTCGCTAAGCAGTCCAAATAATTTATTCACAATATCTATTTCGCTTTCATAGTGTCCTACGTCGAGCAGCATAAAGCCGGCGTCGGTGAAAAAGCTGTGGTAGCTGAGGTCTCCGCAGAGGTATGCGTCTGCCCCTTTGGCTTCGGCTTCCTCAATGAGGCTTCCTCCGGAACCGCCGCACATAGCCACGCGGCGCACAGGGGTGTCAAGAGGCCTCGAGCAGCGCACGACCGGCAGGCCGAAGGTCTTCTTCACAAACTCTATGAATGCTTTGGATTCCATTGCTTCGGGCAGGACTCCTATGGCACCGAGGCCATCCTCGTCGAGGGGCTCGATATCGTTCAGTCCAAGCTTCTCGGCCATTATCCGGCTTACTCCGTCGGCAGCCTTGTCAGCGTTGGTATGGGCCGCATATACCACCATATCGTGCTTGATGGCAGCAACTATCGCAGACCCCAGGAAGGTGTCTGGATTGATCTTCTTCACTCCCTTGAAAATAAGGGGATGATGGGTTACGATCATATTGCATCCGGCGGCTGCGGCTTCCTCTATAAGGGAAGATGTGCAGTCGAAACCCACCATTATGCCTTTGACCTCAGCCTCGGGACTGCCTATGCAGAAACCTGCGTTGTCCCAGCTTTCCTGAAGGCAGAGGGGGGCGAAATCCTCGATTATCTCAGCGACCTGGCGTGCCTTCATATCAGATATCGTTCTTGACGGTCTCCAGCAGGGATCTGATCTCCTTGAGCTTTGCTATGACCTCGAAACGCTGGTCTGCACCTTCTTCGTTGCTGCCCAGAAGCTTGCGGGCGCCTTCAAGGGTGAGGTTGCGCTCTTTCACCAGGAAATGGATCTTCTTGAACATCTCCACGTCCTCGGGACTGAAGAGGCGGTTGCCCTTATTGTTGCGTTTGGGGTGGATGAAATCAGTGAAATTGTCGGACCAGAAGCGCACCAGGGAAGTGTTTTCTCCCAGCAGCTCGGCGACCTCGCCTATCGTATAGCAAATCTTGTTGCTCATAGCTTATGTTTTAATCTATAGATTGTCCTGTATATGACGAAAC
>JAEEGJ010004913.1_pt1 | contig 43525 bp, 39 predicted proteins | sample 8958761 | NCBI WGS metagenome assembly JAEEGJ01 (sample SAMN16246546, study PRJNA631951) | gut metagenome | biome: gut microbiome; feature: rumen; material: RS-attached | host: Bos | place: Iran: Karaj | collected 2018-10
GGGGCAGGTTGCATACGCGTTACGCACCCGTGCGCCACTCGTGTACCTCACGTATTGCTACGCTCGGCCTTACCGTTCGACTTGCATGTATTAAGCCTGCCGCCAGCGTTCATCCTGAGCCAGGATCAAACTCTCCATCCTAATTAATTTCTTTTCTTGTTTGTCTGTCCCGGCCTCGTCTTATCGCTTGAGTCTCTCAAAAGAATCTCTTGAGTGTTTGCTACATCATTCCATTCATTCAAAGAACAAATCCCCGTCGTCTTCCTCTCCTCTTCCGCCCCTCTTTGGGGCGCGTCTCCCTACTGGCGCGCCGTTCGTGTGACGCGCAAAACGGGATTGCAAAAATACTGCTTTTTCCATTCATACAACACTATTATAAAAATTTTTTTTGAAATTTATTCATCTTATTGTATATCAGTGAAATAATTTTCAAAAATACCCATTTTTCAACAAAAAAAAGGCTTATTTTCGCCCATTTTTTGAATTACGGCCCATTTTTTTGGAGCACTTTTCGGAGAAATTTGCGCAAAACGGCAGAAAAACGCTTCCGACGGTAAGAATGAATTCAATGAAAAATCACTTGATCTTTTTCACCGTGGCATAATCACCCTCGGCATTCAGCGTGATGGCATATTTGTGCTTCCCATCCTTGCTCTGCGTGTAGCGCACATTGCCCTCGGCATACGGGTACAACGGACGGGTACCATAGATGGCGTAGCCGTTCTTCTTCATCCACTCCCCCATCTCGCGCATCCGCTGCAAGGCGGTTGCCGGCAGCTGTCCGTCGGCATCGGGACCGACATTGAGCAGGAAATTTCCACCCTTCGATACTATATCTATTAATATATGTATAAGCTGACGGGTACTTTTGTACTCGTCGGTGGAGACATACGACCAGCTGTAGCCCATGCTCATGCAGGTTTCCCACGGGTACGTCAGCAGCGTGTCGGGCACCTGCTGTTCGGGGGTGCGGTAGTTCTCGTAGCGGCCTCCTACGCTGCGGTCCACGATGATGAGGTCGGGATTGTTGTCGCGGGCCATGGCGGCAATGCGGGGCATATCCACGTCTTGTATGCGCTGGTAGCAGCCCAGCCACTCGCGGGTTTCGGCGGTGAGACTCCACTCGGGGCGCACCCAGCCGCCATCGAGCCACAGGATGTCAATGTCGCCGTAGTTGTGGGTAATTTCCTGCAACTGGTTGTAGGTGAACTCTTTATATCTATTCCAACGCTCAGGATAGGTGTTGATGTCGTAGTTGACGTTGCGGTCGGGGGTGGCCCACTCGTGCGCCCAGTAGTCGTCGCAATGCCAGTCGGGCTTGGAGAAGTAAAGTCCGATCCACATCCCTTGAGCGCGAAAGGCATCGACGATGGCGCGGGTGATATCGGGTTGCGGGGCGGTGTGGTAGGGGCAGTCGGGACCGGCCACACTGTAGTCGGTGTAGCGGCTGTCGAACATGCAGAAGCCATCGTGGTGCTTGGTGGTGAATACCATATACTTCATGCCGGCCTCTTTGGCGGCGGCGGCCCACTGGGCGGCATCGAACTTCTGGGGGTTAAAGGTTTTGTTGAGGGCCTGATACTGCTGTTTATACTCGGTATAGTCGGCGCCGTTGCGGTTGATCCACGGCTCGTTGCAGATGCTCCACGACTCCACCACTTCCCATTGTGCATACATGCCCCAATGCACCATGAAGCCGAACTTCAGATCCTGCCACTGGTCGATGCGGTTGAGGATGACGGGATCGGTTTCGGGCTGCGCGTCGGACTGGGCCTTTGCTACAAAAGTGATTGACAATAGAGAGAGAAAGAGAATGGAAAGTTTTTTCATATTATCTATTTTGTCTCATTCATAATTATCAAATTGCAAAGTTCAACTATAACCTTTTGATTTTGAGCTGCAAAAGTAAGAAAAATTCTCAATTTACAACAGAAAAATTCTCAAAAGTAATGAGAAAAATTCTCAATTCTATCTGATTTGGGTCTTGAGTTTTCAATTATTTAAGCGGATTGGCGGTGCGGATCGGAGAATGAATCCCCCTTCCATCAACGCAAAGGCGAGATGCCCAAACTTTCCCATCTTGTATTGTAACAACTAAAAAAAATTATCATTTGAGATAATTTTCTCAGAATTGTTGTATCTTTGCAGCCGAAAAACTAAAACAACTTGTTATGACTAAAACTACTATCGAATCCGTTAGGCAAACAGAGAAAGCCGGACTGTTCACTATATGTTTTGAGGGTGAAAGCTTCACTGAATTTCAGAAATTTATGATGAAAGGCAATGAGAATGCTACACTTCAACCTGACCTCCAAAAGATTCTGAACGCCTTGCAACACATGATGGATGCAACGGGTTTTTACGGTGTGGATGACAAACAATTTGATATATGAAACATTCAAAAGAAACAGAACAGCTTTTCCAGCAGACGCTTGACAACACACCGAAAGCGTTGAAACTACAGGTGGTGTGGTCGTACCAAATCGCTGACTGGATTGATGAAATGCTCAAAGCTCGAGACCTGTCACAAAAAGAGTTTGCGAAGATGGTGGGCACATCCGAAGCAGCTGTTTCTCACTGGGTGGGTGGTGGTCACAACTTCACGCTTTCCACCATTGCCAAAATCTCTGCAGCACTTGATGCAGACATCATCCATGTAGCTCTTAGCAGTCAACAAAATGAACCCGAAAAGGATTGATTATCCGCCGGCGTGCCGCGGGTGGCGGTGGGGCGCGGCCTCTACCTCAGACTGCGCTTCACTTTGTTACGCTTGTCTGAGGTTACTGAGAGTGCGTTCCTTCGGAACGCGGCAGGGATTGGAGCGAGCACGAGCGAAGCGAAGTAAAGCGGAAAGCCCGACGGCGACCGGAGGGAGCCGGGACGCCCAAAATGAGAGGAAAAGAGGAAAGGAGGAAGAGATGAAGAGATGATAAGAGGATGGGGGCGCTTCGGAACAACAAGATAAAATAGTACATCCCCAAAAATCCAATTCGTTTTTTGTCAATTATAGAAATTATCAGAAAATAGTTGTATCTTTGCCGCACTAAATGTACTACTATGCCAACTATCTACAAATACATCGGAATTATAATCCGATTCTTCTCCGACGAACATGAACCGATTCACGTACACGCTGAATATGGAGGTGCAATTGTGAAAATTTCCCTCTTCGTAAAAGATGGAGTGATTTACAGAGTTACTTATTCCTCTGTGCTGGGCATCTTCAATGCAGCAAAAATGGCAGACTTGAAAAAGTTCATAACCCGCAACAAGTATTCCATACTTTACGCTTGGGAACAATATTTCAACAACAACGTCACCATCAAGCCCATTATCATCACAAAAAAAATCAAATAATGATCAAACAGGCAACCTATTTGGCAGACTACCGCATCAAAGTTCTGTTCGATGATGGCACCAGCCGCGACATCGACCTATATGGTTTTCTTTCCAAAAGCCGATTGCCCATTATCCGACAGTATTTAGATTTGGACAAATTCAGACAATTTAGAGTGGAAGATGGCACTCTTGCGTGGGGAGATAACGAATTCGACCTCAACCCCATCAACATTTATAAGGGGCAATATGATGCATAGCTGAGATCCTGTTTTTTCTGAATCAGGGATTGGAGCGGGGGCGAGCGAAGCGAAGTAAAGCGGAAAGCCCGACGGCGACCGAAGGGAGCCGGGCCGCCCAAAAAAGAAAAGTATAAGGACAACCGACCTGATTATGGGTGGTCAGGGCGGTGAAAAAGGGCAGTGGGTGATAGATGAGATGCTAATGAAGGGCTTCCGACTTACTGGAATCGCGACAGGAAATCGGACAACTTGGAATCGGAAATGGTGAATGGCATCCGTACTTTGCGCAGATACAATGTGCAGCCATCCACCTTGCTGATTTCGTGAAGATTGACCAGCTGGTTTTTGTTCACCAGCATGAAATAGTCTGGAAGTTGCGACATCATCCCATCGAAGGTCTCATAGACAGAGTCTGTTTTCTCCGCATCAGCGTAGTGGATCACCTTCACCCGCGAGTCGCCGCCGGTAGGCATGTCGAACGACTGGGAGACAATATAGCTGATACGGTCGGCCTGGATGAGCATCGCGCCGAACTTGACGAACACAGGGCTCATCGCGGTTGATTTGGTCTGACCTTCCAATTGCGCTAATTTGGCGCGAAGCTCCGTATTTTCGGCTAACAGATCGGCATTCTCCTGCCGCAGTTTTTTGCGAGACTTTGTATTCTGCACGATGGAAATACCTGAAATTACGGTATATACCAGCAAACCCGCCAACAGCACACCTGCAAGCAAAAGGAAAACATCATCTATCATTAGTAACATAAAACATCTTTGTTATGAGCTGCAAAATTACAAAAAAATGGGCAGTGTAATAATTTTATCGGCATTTTAGCCGTGGTAACAATTGACCGAGACCTCCGGGTCATCCTCAAAATCATCCCATAAATCTTCTTCCATCTCCCTGCATTCCTCAGCAGTCATATCTTCATCATAGTCATACAGTTCACCATCAACATAACATTTGCAATCTTTTTCAGCATCTCCACAAGATGAAAAACCGAAAATAAGGGTGGCAACCGCCAGCATCAAAAACAATTTCTTCATAGTTACTATTTTTATGGTTAACAATTGGTTTTTACTCGGTGACCTCCTGTTTGAGCAGGTAGCCAAAGTAGGTGTCCTTTTTGATGGTGATGTAATAAGTATCTATCACCTCCCATCCTTGCAGTCCCAAGAAATTCAGGGCATCGATATTGCTTTCAAACTTCAGCACCCTACCTTCTTCGTCCTTCAGTTTCATCTTGCGTTTTTCGTTCAGAATGGAGGTGTGCTGACCATAATCCATAAAGCATTTCACCTTGTTGGAGAGGAGTTTCTTTTTGCACACCAACTCACAATAGTTAAACTTCTTTTCGGTGGCCACATCCTGAGCGGAGACGGCAGAGATGAACCAAAAGGCCATGAGGGCCATCACAACAATTTTTCTCATAAAAGAAAGAATTTAAGCGATTCCTTTTTTTCGACGGGACACACGCGGAATCGGTTGCGTATTTCCAATTGCAAAAATCGGTGAAAAAGAAAAACCTTCAATTTTCACGTAATAAAAAGGATTATTTTGCAAGCAATTATGGGATTTTTGCAAAGATAGTCCAATGAATTGCAAGCAAACAGGTGAATATTGCAAATAAAAGAGCAGGAGCATCAGCGCAATTTATGGAAATTTGCTTGCGTTTTCGCAAAAGCGAGAGGAAAGGAGGATGGGAGGAGGTTTCGTTTTTCAGTGTTAGAGATTGGAGCGTTTTTTGTACTCCCCCTCCGGTTCGGCGGCGACGGGCAGGGGCGCTTCGTCCGGCTGGTCGTAACGCAACCGCTTGGGATGCAGGGTGGCGATGAGGTTCTCGTTGAGCAGGATCTCGACCTGTAACATCGTTTGTTCCAGTTTTTTGGGCACGAGCTGACATTCCCACACCACCAGCACCTGCCAGCCGTTATCCTGCAAATCCTTGTAGTTCTGCTGGTCGCGCTGCTGGTTGCGACGGATTTTGCTGACCCAGAAATCGCGATTGGTATTCGGAATTTTGCAGCAGGGAGAATTTTCCACATTCAGGTTCCCCGTTTCGGACGCACGCCGTGCGTCCCTACCATCCTGCTGGACATTTCCGACAACGGACGAAGGAATACCCTCCCCATTTTTCAATTTTCCATTTTCCATTTTCAATTTCACCCCGTGGCCGTGCCAAAAACACCCATTGACAAAAATGGCGGTGCGGTATTTGCGCATGACAATGTCGGGACTGCCGGGCACCGATTTCACGCACAGGCGGTAGCGGTAGCCGTGGTTCCACAGCCACCTCCGCACCTTCAGCTCGGGCTTAGTGTTGCGGCTGCGGATGTGCGACATGCAGCGGTGGCGCTGTTCTGGTGAGAGACGGTCGGACATGGTTCGTGCGTTTCTTTATAGTTGCGCTTTCGCGTTAGGGTGGGAATATTGGCTGTCAATAAAATATGGTGCAAAGATACAACAATTTTTTTTGTATTTTTGCGGCCTCATTTTTAACAAAATCATATATGAGCAGAAAATTTATCCTTTTGATATGCCTCGCTTTGTGTAGCAGCCTGATGCTGCGGGCACAGAACGGACAGCGGTTTGTGTCGCCCGTTTTTGATGAAATCGCCGTGCAAAGCGAAGTGCAATACAGCAGCGCGGCACCTGTGGGTTCCGATGACCCCGACCCGTTGTACTTCGACTTTTACCATCCCCTTGGCGACACCATGGCCTACCGTCCGCTGGTGATCACGGTCTTCGGCGGCGCCTTCGTCGCGGGCAACCGCTCGTGGTGCGACATGGTGGCCTACGCCGAGTCGCTCAGTCATTACGGCTACGTGGTGGCCTCCATCGACTACCGGCTGCTGCCCGTTTACCGCATCACGGAGACCAACTTCATTCGCGCCGCCTACATGGCCGCACAGGATGTGAGTGCCGCCGTGCGGTTCTTCAAGGGCAACTGCGAGGGCTACCGGATTGACACCAACCGCATTTTTGTCATCGGCAACTCGGCCGGCACCATCGCCTCCATGCATTGTGTATGGATGGATGATGATGAAAGACCGGAAGAGACGTACGAGGACAGCGGCTTCTTGGGCATCGGCGGGCACAGCGACCTCGGCGGGGTTCACACTTCCGGCTTCCCTGAGTACCTGTCGTACTCGCCCAGCATTGCCGGACTGGTGGCCCAGTGGGGCGGCATACTCGACACCAACATCATCGACAACGACGACCAGACTCCCATCTGCCTCATCCACGGCACGGCCGACGAGACCGTATCGTTCTACTACGGCGCACCCTACGAAGAGAATTTCCTGGGTATCACCTCGCTGATACTGCCCGACATGTACGGGTCGTACTATATTGACCAGCGGCTCGGTAGCCGCGGGGTGGACCATGAGATGCATGTATTTGAAGGAGAGGAGCATTGCTTCTACATTGATGGATTTACCACTTTGATTCCTGAAAAATTCGACACCTGTTTCCGCATTGCGGTGAATTTTATGGCCGAGCACCTGAATTATCCGGAGCCTGTTGTTGATCCGGAAGATGGCATTACGGAGCAGGAGAGCGGGAGCTTCACCGTTTATCCGAACCCGGCCAGCGACCAGCTCCACCTCCAGCTGCCGGAGTCGTGCCAGCATTTCACCTGCTATCTGTATGATAATCAGGGCCGGTTGGTGCTACAGCAGGAAGATGTCACCACCCTCAACCTCAGTGCCTTGACGGCCGGATGGTACGAGGTAAAGGTGCAGGGCGAAGATAGTGTTTTCACACAGAAGTTTGTGAAGCGGTAGATGCCTTAGAACGGGAGCACACTTTGCAGTACGAGTTCGCATAAACGCTTGCCGCTTCGCACTTCTGTCGCGGCAGGGATTGGAGCGAGCACGAGCGAAGCGACGTAAAGCGGAAAGCCCGACGGCGACCGCAGGGAGCCGGGCCGCCCAAAGAAAAAAAAATAAGAATAGGGAAACAGATTAAAAGAGACCGTCAAGACTCACGCTCATTGACAATCTCCGTCTCCACATTGATACGCTCCCGCAACAGCTCGCAGAAAGCATTGGCCCGTTTTTCGGACAAATCTTTGCCGAAAACATAAATTTTCCCGCTCTTGGTCATCAAAATGATGCCATCCTCGTTGACCATTCCCCCTCGCAATTCCATTATTATTTCGCCTACCTCTTGCGCTTTGCTTTTCTGGTTGAACCGCACCTCGGTGATCTCCGACAACGGAATACGTTTATCTCTTTTGAAGGGGAAATACTTGACGTAGTGGATAATGAAATCCTTGCCATCAATCCCAAGGTGTTCTTCGCCAAAAAACTGGGAACGCGCCAAGAAAAAAGAAAAGATTCCCAGTGCCAAAAAGTAACAAAATGCTCCCCAACGTGGCGTACCATTCCAAGCGTAATAAGCCGTCACCCCTATTGCTATAACACTAGTAATTAAGCAAATAGCTGGATAGAAGGAATTTTTTCCGGAAGGCTTACAGACAAGAATCGTTTCCATGTTCATGAGATGATAGCCCTGCAAAATTACGATTTTTTCTCCTCCTCTTGGGGGTGTGAAGCGGTAGTCCCGTGTGTTTTCAGCACCTCAATCACCTCCCAGTCGGCGGGGAGCCACTGCACGGAGGCGAGTTCGTCGGGGGCGAGCCAGCGGGCGGCCTCGTGCTCGAGCAGGGTGAGCGAGCCGCGCTCCACAGTGCAGAGGAAGCAGTGCATGGTGAGGTGGAACTTGGGGTAGTCCCACTCCACGGTATGCAGCAATTCGCCGACCGCGATTTCGGTATCGAGTTCCTCGCGAATCTCGCGGCGGAGGGCTTGTTGGGGCGTCTCGCCGGGCTCGATCTTCCCGCCGGGGAACTCCCACCAGTCCTTCCAGTCGCCGCTTCCCCGCTGCGTGGCGAAGATGCGGTTCTCGGAATCGATAATGATGGCGGCTACAACTTCTATCTGTTTCATAATGAATGTTTTCTATATAAAAAAACGACCAAACACGGCGGGACGGCTAATCCCTATTCTTGTTGAGGATGATGAGCGCGCCGATGACGCCGGGCACCCATCCGATGCAGGTAAGGATGAGCACAATCAGGAAGGAGCCGCAGCCCTTGTCGATAACCGACAGCGGTGGGAAGATGATGGCTAACAAAACGCGGAGACAGGACATGAGGGTTGTGGTTTGAGGGTCAGGTTTACCGTATTCATTAAAACAATTTTGCAAAAATACGAAAAAACGGAGAAAAAATGGAAAAGGGCCGCAACTTCCGCCACGACCCATTAAAAAAAACAAGGTAATATCTATGATGTTTGTAGAGACGTTGCGCGCAACGTCTCTACGGTTGATTCGTTGATTTGTTGATGCTCACTTCGTTCGCAGTTTTCAATTTTCCATTCTCATTTTTCAATTTAGAAATACAGGTCTCTTTCGCCTTTCTTGATGCGTTCGATGCGGGCCAGCAGCTCGTCGCGGAACTGTTCATCCACATTGCAAAGGTTGTTCTCGATGACCTTCCAGCCCTTGGCGGCCACCTCAGGGGTGGCGTAATCGACGAGGTACTCGCTAAGCGTGAGGATGGCGTTGGGTGTGCAGTAACGCTTGATGAAGCCGGGCACGCTGAACTCCATGAAGTGCTCGCCGGTGCGGCCCAAGCGATAACAAGCCGTGCAGAAGCTCGGAATGTAGTTGCCGTCCAACAGTTCCTCGATGATGTCGCCAAGGTTGCGGTCGTCGCCAATCTTGAACTGCTCGCGGTGCAGGTTCTGGTTCTCCTGCTTGTCGCTGTTCTTCTCGGTCTCTTCGTGATGGTACTTGTAGTCGCCAATCTGCAGGTTGGTGCCGCCGTCAATCTGCGAGATGCCGTATTGGATGGCTTTGGCGCGGAAGTCGGCGTTTTCGCGGGCGGTGAGAATCATACCGGTGTAGGGCACGGCCAGACGGAAGATGGCGATGATCTTCTCGAAAGTTTCATCATCCACGAAGTACTTTTTGTCGATGTCGAGGCCGGAGGCGTCTTTGATACGCGGGAACGAGATAGTGTGCGGACCCACGTTGAAGCAAGCCTCTAAGTGGTTGGTATGGCGAATCATAGCCAGCACCTCGAAACGCCAGTCGTACAGACCGAACAGGATGCCGAGACCGTTGTCGTCGATGCCGGCCTGCTGGGCGCGATCCATGGCGGTGAGGCGCCACTCGTAGTTGCCCTTGATGGTGTTGGCAGGATGGTACCACGAGTAAGCCTCCGGATGGTAGGTCTCTTGGAAAATCTGGTAGGTGCCGATGCCGGCCTCTTTCACGGTGCGGAAGCCTTCCACATCGAGCGGGGCGGCGTTGATGTTCACACGGCGGATGGAACCATTGCCTTTGTGTACCGAGTAGGCGAGGCGGGTGGTGTGGGCGATGAACTCCGGTGAGTATTTCGGGGATTCGCCATAAACGAGGATGAGACGTTTCTGACCGTCATCTTCCAGTGCCTCAATGTTATGCACAAACTCCTCATCGGTGAGGGTGGTGCGCACCTGCTCGTGGTTGGAGGAGCGGAAACCGCAGTATTTGCAGTTGTTCACGCAGTAGTTGCCCACATACAGGGGGGCGAACAGCACGATACGGTTGCCATAGATGCGGCGTTTCAGCTCGCGAGCACCCTCCTTGATCTCTTCCACCAAGGCGGGGTCGGTGGTGTTGACCAGCACCGCGGTCTCCTCCATCGTCAGTCGCTCTTTGTTCAGCGACTTTTGGATGAGGGCGCGTACCCGTTCGGGCGTGCTTTTCGTGTTGTTGATAAAATCCCAAATTTCTTCTGGGTCAATAAACGGTTTGCCGATTTCGTCGGGAATCCGACATTTTTCTGGATTGAATTTCATGATTGTATGGTTGTTTAATTGTTTATTCGTTGATTTGAGACGCGGTACACCACGTCTCTACGTGTTCACAATTTCAATTTTCAATTCTCAATTTTCAATTTTTCAGTTTCGCCACCATCGATTTCGCTTCTACGTCGGGCAGGCGGCCCAGTTTGCCGGTGAGGGCGCTGATCTGGTCGGTGGTGCCTTCGATGATGAGGGAAATAAACTGAATGCCTTTGTCGCGCAGGGGGAGTCCTTGACGGGCCAAAATCATTTCGGCGAACTCCGAGAGAAGCTCGTTCACTTGGGGAACAATGTCGCGATGGCTGATGAGGATGCTAATGCTTCCGATTCTCTTTTCCATTAGAATTTCTTTTGGATTAGATTGATTATGAATGAATTATATCTGTTGTTAGTTTTGGAGAAGAACGATCCGCTCCGCAAGGAAACAACGGTGCAAAAGTACAACAAAAAACATTTGGTAATACAAAAAATTGTATTTTTGCAGAAACATATTTCAAACCATGAAAAGAAATCTCCTTTTCTTGTTTTTCGTATTGGGCTTGAAGGGTATAACTGCACAGGTACTTCCTCCTGTTGAGGCCCGCGACTACCGTGCAGCGCTTGATATTTCGGGTCGAATCGATGAGATTTCTGTCTCGCCCAATGGAAGTCTTTTTCTGACCAATTCTTTTGGAGAAGTATATTATACCAGCAGCATCGACTCCATCTGGCACACGATGAAGGTTACGAGAGGATATGACTTTCTGGATCGCATCTCTTTTTTCAATGCCGACACCGCCATCCTTACAGGCTACATCCAATCGAATAACCACGAGCAAAGCGGTTACTATATCACCTACGATGGCGGCCGCACATGGAAAATAGGCGACTTGGGACAAGCCGGATGGTTCTATGCGGTTTCTACGGATAGTGACGGTCGTGCATGGTTGGGCACTGCAAAAAAGACCCTCCTCTATTCTGAAGACTTTGGCGGGAGTTTTAAAAAGCTGGAGGTCCCTTTCAAAAGTTCAGACAGAATTTATACGCTCCACATGGCGGATAACCAGCATGGCATGGTGGGTTCAGACGACAACGAAATTCTCATCACCGGAGACAATTGGCAGACCACGCAGAATGTGCCCACGCCGTTCGACCAAAAGAGGGTGGTGAACAGAACGCACACAAGAGCGTTACGTATCGATAAAGTGGCCCTTTGGGGCAGCTATCTATTGGCGCAGCAAGGGGGACGGACTTTCTATGCAAAGCAAGACGAAATAGAATGGCAGCCCTTCCCCGTGCAGCTGATGGATTTCGAACTTGCTCCCGACCACCACCAGTTGCTGGGATACGACGACAGTCTGCGGCTGTGGGCATTCACATCGCCCACACAGTTTCAGCTGCTTACCGAAGAGCGCCTGCCCAACTATCCCATCACCATCAAAGTGATGAATGGCTCGCTGTATGTGTTTCTGGAGGATTATCGCGTGTGCCGTGCCGACCCAAACGGACTCGTTTGCCGTACCCTTTACACTACCGATCACTCCATTAAAGATCCCTGTGTAGGGACAGCCGGAAAAACTTTGTTGTGGGGGATAGAGGGTGGTGATATTTACAAGAACGAGAAGAATCACCTTTATCTTGCAGAGATAAAAGACTATCGCTGGTTCCGAGAGGCGGTGCTGGACTTCACACCAAAAGAAATACGGCTGCTCGACGACGAAACGGCCGTGCTGTGGGACGGACTTCAAAACCATCTCTACTCGTTGCGCCAGCACAAGGCAGAGGTTTATCAACCCGCTGAACCTTTGCACGATTTCCTTGCCTCCCCCATCACCAAGATGACCATCGAAGATGGCGGCGGCGGCGCTTACTATTCCTATCGTACGACTATTGAATATACAACTGAAGGTGATCTGCTAATGGCCACTTCCGTCAAAAAAGAGGAGCAAGACGAAGAACAAGATTCTTCCATCATTCGCTCTGTGAGTTATCCTCGGCTGATGACCCTCTTGAACAAGATGAATGCCAACTTATATTATATTCCTGAAATTCAAGATTTTAACATCACCGAAACAGACATCCAACATTATCAGGAAGCCGTGGAAAAACGGTCAAAATTGGCATGGTATAGCCCTAATAGTATTTTGGAAGTAGATCGTGACCTTTACGAGGCAATCCCCACCATCATGTGGAGCATTAAGCCATCAGTGCTGTACGATATCCTTGCGGAAGACCCCAGCGAGGGTTGCACCGCAGTTGGATGGTTTGAGGTGACGTTGGTCAATGCCAAAGGAGAAACCTGCCTGATCAGAAACTCAGATTGGATTGCTGGAAGTCCATGGATGCTTCCGTGGCACATCTTCTACAATGGGCAGCATTACAGCTGCTGCAACCTTCCCTTCTCAAATTTTATAAAAGATTGTCTTACAAGCGATTTTCGCTGTTACAAATATTTCGACAATGCCATCCTGCTGATGGAGATAGCCGATTATTTTCAGGGGAGAAGAAAATAAATGCAACTCTTTTTATTAGGGAGCATCACTTCCTTACACCTCTATCACCTGGTTGTCGATCCCTAAAAAAACATTCTGCGGCAACTCCTGCGACACGTCCACATACTTGCCGAGACGATGACTGACATGTGTAAGATAAGCGCGCTCGGGCTTGATCTCGTCAATGATGGCCAACGCCTGCTCCAAGTTGAAGTGTGAATAGTGCTGCTCTCTTCTCAACGCATTGATAACCAAAACTTTCACACCCTTCAGTTTCTTCTTCTCTGTTTCGGATATGAAACTTGCATCGGTGATGTAACCGAAATTGCGGATGCGATAGCCAAAAATCGGCAGCGTCATGTGGCGCACCTTCACGGGAATCACCTCCACCCCCTTCACCTCGAAAGGCTCGGGCTGCAAGGGATTCAGCACCAGCTGCGGCACCCCCGGATACTGGTCGGGACCAAAAGCGTAGGAGTAGTCGTTGCGGATGGCCTTCATCACACGGGGCTGTCCGTAGATGTTGAGCGGCTGCTTCATCAGGAAGTTGATGGGGCGCACGTCGTCGATGCCGCCAGTATGGTCTTTGTGCTCGTGGGTAAGCAATAGCGCATCGAGACGGGTGACGCCGCAGCGCAACAGCTGCTGCCGCAGGTCGGGACCCGCATCGATCAGAATGTTCACCCCGTCCACCTCCACCAACGCGGAAGTACGCAACCGATGGTCGCGTTCATCGGTGCTGGTGCAAACCGGACAGTGGCATCCAATGATGGGAATGCCCTGCGAGGTTCCTGTACCTAAGAGTCTTACACGCATTGCAACAACTTTTCTTTCAAGATACGCATGCCCACGGTGGCCTTCTCCTGGATGAACTCCACGCGAGAAGAGTGCGTCTGCACCTCCTTCGGGTCAATCAGATAAATCTTGCAGTCGGGACGGGCATAGTAGATGAGTCCCGCCGCCGGATATACGTTGAGCGAGGTGCCGATGATGATGAGGATGTCGGCCTTCTCCACCGCGTCAGCGGCATCGGCCAGCAACGGCACATCCTCGCCAAACCATACGATGAACGGCCGCATCATGCCGCCGTCGGCACACCTTCGGCCGTATTCATATTCCTCATAACCAATATCTTCCACACACTTCTTCCCTCTATCGCTGCACACTTTCGTCAACTCGCCATGCAGGTGGATGACATGGGTGGAACCACCCCTCTCGTGCAAATTGTCCACATTCTGGGTAGCAACCGTCACGTCGAAATACTGCTCTAACTCACCGATGATCTTGTGAGCCTCGTTGGGCTGAGCGGTCTTCAGCTGGCGGCGACGTTCGTTGTAAAACTGCACCATGAGCGCGGGATTTCTATACCACCCCTCAATGGTAGCCACCTCCTCCACGTTGTAATTCTCCCACAATCCATCGCTGTCGCGGAAGGTCTTGATGCCACTTTCAGCACTCACCCCTGCACCCGATAGTACCACCAATTTTTTCATAATATATTTAAAGATGATTCGTCTAAAAAACTACTCCGTCATATTCACCAAAAAAGAAAAATGCAATTTTCCATATTTTCTAAGTTGGTAAAAATTAGGATGTTGCGAAAAGTCACGGTCTTTACCATGCTCAATGATGAGCCACCCGTCGGGTTTCAAAAGGTTGCGCTCGAACACAATTTGCGGCAGGCGCTCCACCCCCTCCAGGTCGTAGGGCGGGTCGGCAAAGATGATGTCCACCGGCTGGCGCAACCGTTCCACATACTGGAACGCATCGGCCTTGATGGCGGTCACATTCAGGTATTGCAACTGGGCGGCGGTCTTCTTGATGAAATCCACGCACCCCGCGTAGGAATCGACCGAGGTGACGGAGATAGCCCCACGCGAAGCGAACTCCAGACTCACATTGCCCGTGCCAGCAAAGAGGTCGATGACGGTGATGGCATCGAAGAAAAAGTAGTTGTTGAGAATGTTGAACAGGCTCTCCTTACCCAAGTCGGTGGTGGGCCTGACGGGAAGCGTGGTAGGTGCCACAATCTTCCTTCCTTTATTCTTTCCGGCGATTATACGCATAGTTTACTGAATTCCAATAAGTTGTATATAAGCAACTGCCGACTCTTTCTGTCCCTTCACATCCGTCACACTCACCCCTTTGTCCACATTCCGCATGTGTGGCAGGTGGCGTTTCATCAACTGCACAATGCCTTTGAACTCCGGCGTATCTCCCGTAATCACCAATTCGGTTTCATCGCGGCGAGCCTCCTGCTGCTGAAGAAGATGCAACACATAATAGAAGGCATCCTCTTTGGTAGTATAGTTCAACTCGCTGATGATGAATAATTTACCATTTTTTATCAAAATAAAACCCATCCTATTGCCGCAGAAATGGAGCAACAGCTGGTTGGGGCATTCCGACGGGCTCTGGGCCAAGTAATGGTAGAGCAGCGTATAGGTGTGGTAGAATTTCGGATTCTGAAGCGTAGTGCGCAGTGGCAGTGTCTTGCTCAACGGCAGGGCGTAGATGGCCACATAATCTCCCAAATCATCCTCGAACACCTCATCGCTGTCCGACACCTCCTGCTGCATTTTCAAATACTTCGAGGCGGGTGCCTGCTTCAGCGCCTTGGGCACGAGAAACGGAGGCGTGAAGTTGAGCGACACGAGGGTCTGCTCGGCGGGAGGGGTAAAAAAAGAGCCACACTCCCGTTGCATCGTGGAGAGTGTGGTGCTTTTATAAGTTTCAACAATAAAGAGTCCCGAAGGTTGGCTTTTAAGTAGTGAGAATCCTACGGGAGAAAAATGGATGGCGTGATGAACGGGCTTAATGCGCGGCGCCATACGCGGTGATTTCAAGTGAGTTGACGGTAGTGTCGCCTAACTGCAAACCCGTGAAGTTGCGGATTTCACGCAAATCCTTGAGGCTCTTATCCTTGACTTCCGGATTATAAACATCATCCATGTGACCATAGAAACCTTTCGTCAGGAAAGACTTCGGCAGCGACTCGTTGAAGTTGGCCATCAGATCCTCAACGGGAACAAAAACGGCAAACTTGGTGATGACACTGTCGGCAGCGGAAGTCTCAATCTTGTATTTGGTAGTGGTATAAGGAATGTAGTAGAAATTGTCCATCGTGATCAGCTGGCCGTCTTTCTTGGCATTCTTCTCAGCCAACTCACTTTCCATTCTGGCCTTCACACTGGTTCTCGTCGTATCGAAAACCACATAACCATTCTCCTCACGCTGTTTCATGGTCATATTCATAAATTTCTCCATGAACTTCTCATCACCGAGACTATCTTTCGGAGGATTTTCTCTTGAGTTGATGGAAATCAGGTCACCATTTTCGTAAAAATCGATGAGCGTGTCGATGTGAGGCGCATAGCAGTGATAACGCTCGTGATACAATTCCTGCAGCAGCAGGATGGAGGTGAGCCGGTTGGTGTTCAGTTCGCAACGTTCTTGGTAAACCGCCTCATACTTGGCAGGACGGAGGATAGCGCGCAAATTCAAGAAGAGAAGACATGCCACCACAAGGCCCAAGAAAATCGTCAAAGCCACTTTACTTTTCATAGTATTCTGATAATTTTATTTGATTCTTTGTTCGTAAAAAAACTGACGGCAAAAATACTAAATTTTCAGATTGTGCCAGCACGATTTTATCGTTTTTATAAAAAAATTTCATGTATGTTTGCACTTCAAATTTCCAGACATGTTCTACCTGCTTAGAAAAGCACATCTTTTGCAATTGATTGTAGGGGTATTAGCCCTGCTGGGATGTGGCGTGATGATATTCATCAAACCACTGGATGTCAGCTTATTAAACAACTCCCTCCCCTGCTCAATGGCGCTCTTTCAATGGACCATGTCGCACCCTCTCGGCACACAGTTTTTGGCCCTGCTACTCTTGCTACTTCAGGGCGCCATGCTGTTCCATTATGTCAGAACATGCGGCTTTTTGGACGAAGAAAATGCACTTTCGATTCTATTTTTCTGCGCATTTTTGCTCGGAATGGGCATCTTCCTCCCCCTCACCCCGGCATGGTTCACCAACACAGCCACCCTCGCCGTGCTGAACCTTAGCAACCGCGCCTTCTCCTCCAACAGCAAAACTCCGCTGCTGCTCGCCGGCATCGTTTTGGGCACCGCCACCCTGTTCGACCTCACTGCCCTGCTGCTACTTGTCTTCTTCATCCTCTATGTCCTCATCCACCAGATCGACAAACTTCGCGACCTGTTAGCCACCCTCTGCGGTGTGCTCACCCCCTACCTCTACCTCCTCGCCTACCACTACTTCGCCGGCTCGCTACCCGCCTACCTGCACTCTTTCTCCCAACTTCACCTCCACTTCCCCCTCTTCACCCAAACCCACTACTCGCTCTACGCCCTCATCGCCATGCCCCTTGGCCTCCTGCTGACGGTGTATGTAATGTTCAGACTTAAAGTTTTGTATAGCAATAAATTAATTATCATCCGCAGACGCTTCCTCCTCCTCTGCATCCTCTTCTGCTTCAACCTCGCAATGGTGCTCACCTCCAACGTGCCCTTCCCTCTCTCTCTCTACTACCTCATCATTCCGATTACCGTCTTCACCATCTCCTTCATCCCTGCGCGTAATTTCGCCATATCCAGCGAGATACTGCTCGCCCTCCTCACCGCATCTTTCGTGGTGATGGCCCGATTATAAAGTAACTATTTTATTTACAGATTAATAAAAGAAAAAACACCATGTTCGTACAAGGTGTGTACGCCCAGGCCTATAAGCACTACGCCTGCTGTGATAGAAGCCCACTTGGCTGGAATGGGGAATTTGCGTTTGCCGAGAAAAATGCCCAGCATGGCCGACAGAAAGGTCACAACGGCAATCACCAGCACCGTCATCAGAATCTGCGGAATGGTGTTGTCCACCCCTAACCCGATGCCCACCACGAAAGCATCTATGCTGGTGGCCACCGCCAACGTGCAGATCACCCAAAACCGCGACACATCGAAATTGCCCTTGCCGTCATCGCTGCGGATACCGTCCACCATCATCTTGATTCCCACCGCGGCCAACAACCCGAACGCAATCCAATGATCCACGCTCTCAATCAACCGCTGGCACACATTGCCGATGAGCGCACCCAACAGCGGAAATCCACCCTGAAACAGCGCGAAAATAACCGCCATCAGCAACCCCCGCGAGTAACTGAACTTCGACTTCAGGCCGCAGGTGGTCGAAACGACTAACGTATCCACACAAAGGGCAAGACCTAAAACAACCGCTTCTACAAAAGTCATCGGCTACTCTGTCGCTTTTTTGCGCGGGAAAATCAATGATCCCACAATCGACAACACCAAAATTCCCAAAATGATCAGCAGAGAGAGCAGGGTGGAAATCTCCAAGTGGAAGAATTCATGCCCGATCATCTTCACCCCAATAAAGGTCAGCAGCACGCCCAAGCCGTATTTGAGCAGCCAAAAGAGCGAAGTGACATTGCTGAGCAGGAAAAATAGCGACCGCAACCCCATGATAGCAAATATGTTAGAAAAAAACACAATGAAGGGGTCAGTGGTGACGGAAAAGACCGCCGGGATGGAGTCCACTGCAAAAATGATGTCGCTGAACTCGATGACCAACAGCACCAAAAACAGCGGGGTCATGAAGTTTTTGCCGTCTATTTTGGTGAAAAAATCGTGGTCATGCACCTCTGGCGTGGTACGGAAATGCTTGGCGGCAAACTTCACAATGGGATGGTTGGCGGTATCCACCTTCTCATCGCTCTTGCTGACAAACATTTTGATACCACTATAAATCAGAATGGCACCGAAAATGGCCAGTACCCACGAGAATTTCTGCACCATGGCTCCTAATGCAAAAATGAAGGTGAAACGCAGGATGATGGCCCCCAAAATTCCCCAGAACAATATTCGATGATAGTACTTTTTGTCGATGCCAAAGCTCACAAAAATCATGATCATTACAAATATATTGTCGATGGAAAGCGACTCTTCCAAGAAGTAGCCGGCTAAGTATTGGGTGAAAATCTCCTTGCGATAGATTTGTAAACTGCTCTCATAGTCCATCCCTTCATGAATCAGCTTCGAGAGGTCGCTGTTGCCCACGAAGGCTAACAAATCCTCCATGTTGCCGATGCCATGAATCCACTCGGCCTTGAACCACAACAGTGCGGCAAAACCCATGGCCAAAAGCACCCATACCAACGTCCACGTGGCCGCTTCTCGGTTGCTGATAGCATGGTCTTTTTTATGAAAAACGCCCAAGTCCAATGCCAACATCACGATGATGAAGGCCATAAAAAGGATGAAGAATAAGATTCGAGCCATAGTTTTATGTTTCTAAAAAAACGGGCACATTTTCATGTGCCCGTTTGAGGTTCTTTGGAAAGATTATTGTCTCACAACTTTGGTCTTGCCGACCATTTCGTTGCCGTTGAAGATGCAGATGAAATAAACGCCCGAAGTGAGCTGGCTCATCTTGATGGTGTTAGCACCATTGTTGATAGCCTGGCTGTCCACCAGTTCGCCCATCATGTTGTAGATGGCAGCGTGAGTGGCCTCACCGTTAATTTCGAGAGTAACATTGCCAGAGGTCGGGTTGGGATAAACCTTGGTTTGGAGAGCCGGATTCTCGTTCACCAGCGTACCATCACCGATGGTCTTGGGCAGGATGTAGTAGCGGGATTCCACACGGGGGCTGCCGTAACCGTTGGAGTAGGCAGCAGTACGCATATTCACACCCACAACATCGCAAGCAGTGGTCGGGATGTCAGAACCCACCTGCGTGTCGTACTGGCCCGTGAAATATACAGCCGTGTCGGTAACACCGTTCTGGTTCACCGTGTAGCGAATCTGCTTGGTGAAGGTACCGGTCTCGTTGAAGGTAACGTTCTCAAGCTTAATAAGCTGTCCCTGAATGCCATCCATGTACTCCTGATCCTGCAGCTGGGCCAGAGTCACCACGATAGGAGCAGGAGCTGCGGAGGGGAAGGCGTTGATGTCGGCGTTGGCAATGCCTGCCATCACTTTGAACTCGGTGTAACCGAAATAGTTGCTGACATGACCAATCACATTGGTAATCTCTTGATCAGCAGAAACGTTGGTGAGATGTGCATCGGGGTCGTAAAGCTGGATAGCGCCAGTCTCGTCCTGAATCCATTTGGTGTAGCTACCCGTTTTGAAAACTTGGGTCACATAGCCCTGTCCGGTATATCTGTAAAAGGCAGAGGTGTCGGTCACATTGGCGTTCACATCGCTGTTGTCGATAAGGGCGCGGAGGGCAGCGATAGTAGGCACATCGGTAATCTCGATGACGTGAGCGGTGAGCTCCACAGTGGCGGTATAGTCGCTGTTGGTGAGGGTGAGGGTGGCAGCGTAGTTGCCGGCAGCGTCGGCGCTGAAGGTGATCGGGATGGCCACGCCATCGTCGCTCATCAGGTCATCGTTGGCAGCAGTGGTGGCGGTAGTGGCAAACTGGGTGTCACCGCTGATAGACACGGTGGTGGTGCCGCCGGCAGTCAGGTTGTAACCATGAGCCGTCAGCGTGGAGGTGCAGGCCTGGTTGACCGACACATTGTTGAAGCTGGTGATACCCTGAACGTTCATGGTCGGGTCGGTAGCAGCATATACCGCGATATTGTCGATGAATGCTCTGGGAGAACCCTCGAAGCGGATGGTGGTGGCACCGCCGCCGGCTGCGATAACCTCAAAAGTGGTGAGGTCGCACTCTACGTTTTGTGTAGAACCACTGTTGGGAAGACCTTCCACAGTGTATGCCGTGCTGTTGACGGTAACGGTCATGGTGGTACCATCGGTGCCGTTGTTGGTGTTCCATGCGCGGGCGTCGAACACGATGCGGATGCTGCCCACAGCGCTCAGATCGAGGGCGGGAGTCTCAATCCAGCCATTATTGCTGCCCGTACCGAGTTTCAATTTCCCGTTAGCAGGATAAACATAATCTCCTGTCCATCCGGGCTGCTGGAGATAGGTATCCAATGAGTTGGTAATGGTGCCGTTAGCGGCTTCACACTGCTGTGTACCGCTGCCGGTCACGCCCGAGAAGTCTTCCGAGAAAATCGGGGCATTCTGCGCACTGAGGGTGAAAACCGTCATCAGCGCAAGGATAAAAAGGGTAAAGATTTTTTTCATTTTTTTGATGTTTAAAATTGATAAATTATAATGAATTATTCTCTTTATTTTGTTGATTTTCAATATTTTTATGAATAAATGCAATGCGTTGCGACAGCCAAATCACATTGCCATTGCGAGGATATTGTTTCTTCAAATTGGTGTAAATCTTCTCTAACAAAGCCACATCAGCCACTTCATCAAAAAAGGTACCCATCTGATAGGTCTGGTAAAAGGCCGTAATCGTAGCCAATGAAGTAGGATGGTCAGCGATGAAATGGGTGAGAAAATCCCGATGATGCCCTTTGATAAGCGTATAAGCGTTATTGATAAGCACATGCGAACTGTCGTCATCACTATATTCATACCAGAGCGTCAGGTGTTCCGCCGAGTCGATGAAGCGCGACAGCCGCTGGTCGAGTTCCCACATCAACTGCGCATCCTCACCGCCTTTCACCTTGTAGTTGCGACACAGCGTGTCGGGATTGTTGAAGGTGAAGGTCAGCTGCTCGCCGCGACGAACAATCGTGGTGATGGTGTTCTGTCCGCCGAAACCGATGCGGTAGAACTGCGGGTCCGCATCATCGGGCTGACAGGTGAGTTCAAAAGCCCCATTTTCAATAACACTATTACTCAATCCCTCATACTCCATGCCACCCACTCCGGTGGTATCCACCGACAAAAGGTGAAGATAGAGCGTTCTTCCTTCCCCATTTCGCATGGTTCCCTTCATCGCAACGCTATTCTGCGTAGGGTTATCGTCCTTCTTATCAGAAGAACAGCCCCACGAAAATATCGTAAGTGCTAATAAAACAAGAAGTTGTACTCTTTTTCTCATATTTCGGTAAGAATTGCAAAAATAAAAATTCTTTTTGACTTATCGCTTTTTAATAAAGAGTTTTTAATTCTAAAAAATCAAAAAAAATGCCGTACCTTTGCACGCAAAATATCACGCACAGAAATTATGGAGTACAATTTCGACGAAATTATTCCCAGAAAAGGAAGCAACTGTTTGAAATACGACAAGATAGGTGACTTTTTTGGAAGCGAGGATGTTCTTCCGATGTGGATTGCCGACATGGATTTCCGCACCCCCGATTTTGTGCTGAATGCGCTGAAAGAGCGCCTCGAACATCCCGTAATGGGCTATTTCTTCCACCCCGAGGCTTACTACCAGGCCATCGTGGCCTGGATGCAGAAACGCCACCAGTGGAATATCTCCTCCAAGTGGATCTGCTTCTCGCCGGGTGTGGTCGCCGGTCTTTCTTTTTTAGTGCAGATTTTTACTGAAAAGAATGATAAAGTTCTCATCCAAACGCCTGTCTATCCTCCTTTTTATGAGGTAGTTGAAAAAAATGGACGTGAACTGATTTTCAACCCGCTCGTGGTCAACGGCAACGTATATGAGATGGACCTTAACGATTTGGAGGAGAAACTGAAACAACATCCCAAACTGATGATCATCAGCAACCCGCACAATCCGGTGGGTCGCTGCTGGACTCCCGCCGAGCTGAAGCCCGTGGCGGAGTTGTGCCTAAAATACAACTGTCTGTTAATCAGCGACGAAATCCATTCCGACCTGATGATGACCGGCTACAAGCACACGCCCGTAGCCACCCTGTCGGAAGCCATCGCCCAAAATACCATCACCTGCATGGCACCGAGCAAGACCTTCAACCTCGCGGCCATGTTCACCTCCGAAATCATCATCCCCAACCCCGAACTCCGCACCCGCTTCAAGAACTTCATGAACGACACGGTGCATATCTACGGCAATGTGTTCGGCAGCGTCGCTTCACAAGCCGCCTACACCTACGGCGCCGACTGGCTCGACCAGCTGTGCCGCTACCTCACCGGCAATGTGGCTTACTGCCAGCAGTTTATCGCCGACAACCTCCCGCAACTCAGAACCTATCGCCATGAGGCCACCTACCTCCTGTGGGTCAACTTCAAAGGGTTAGGTCTCACCCACGAGCAGCTCTCCGAAAAGCTGATCAAGGAAGCCCGCCTCGGACTCAACGATGGCAAAGCCTTCGGCACCGCCGGCGACAACTTCATGCGCATCAACCTCGCCTGTCCCCGCAGCACCGTTGAAACCGCCATGCAGCGCCTCGCCGAAACCTTCAACTCTCACTAACACACAGATTTATGATTTAATATTCGCTTCGCTCACATTTGAAAAATTTGACAATAAAAAAAATAACGACCACAAACACTCCTTCACTTCTTAACTCCTTAACTCTTATCTCCTCCCCCCCCAATCTTTCAACCAATCAACCAATCAACATAATGAACCCTGAATTAACCGAAAAAGCACTGGACATTCTTCGTCACCCTGCCGACAGCAAGCTCATCACCCACCTCAACTCCTGCGTACACTGCGGGTTGTGTGGCACCAGCTGTCTCTTCTACAAGTCTTTCGACGACCCGAAATACATCCCAGGCAAGAAGGTGGACTTGGTGGCCTCTTTGTACCGCCGCTACTGCACCACCATGGGCAAGGTGGCACCCAAGCTGACCCATGCCCGCGACCTCGATGATGAGATGATCGCTGAGATGGTGGACTCGCTCTACGGTGCCTGTACCATGTGCGGACGCTGCGTGGCCCACTGCTCCATCGGCGTTGATATTCCTTTCGTGGTGCGCACCGGCCGCCGGATGCTCGCCACCATGGGCATGGTACCCCAGTCGCTGCAAGCCACCGTGGATGCCGCCGTGAACACCGGCAACAACATGGGCATTCCCGAAGACGAGTTCGTGGATACCATCCAGTGGATGGAAGAGGAGATGCAGGATGAAGAGGGCTTCGAGACTGCCGAAATCCCGCTCAACCAGCCCGACAAGGAGATGCTCTACACCCTCAACCCCCGCGAACCCAAGTTCTTCCCGCTTTCTATCTCCGCCGCCGCCAAGATCTTCCACGCCGCCGGCGAAAGCTGGACCCTCTCCACCAAGATGTACGACGTGACCAACTACGGCTACTTCTCCGGCAACGACGCAGAAGCCACCCTTATCGCAAAACACATGTACGATGAGGTCAAGAACCTGAACTGCAAGAAGCTGATTCTCGGCGAGTGCGGTCACGGTTCGCGCGCCCTTCGCTGGGAGTCGCCCAACTATATGAAACAACACCCCGATTTTCAGATGATTACCCTCGTGGAACTCATCGAGCAGTATATCCGTTCGGGACGTATCAAACTCGACAAGTCGCTGAATACCAAGAAGTACACGCTGCACGATCCCTGCAACATCACCCGCAACGGCGGCCTGTTCAACACCCTCCGCTTCGTGGTAAAGAGTGCCGTGCCCGAACTGATTGAGATGGACCCGTACGGCAACGAGAACTTCTGCTGCGGTGGCGGCGGCGGCATGCTCGCCATGAGCGAGTTCAACGAGCGCCGTCTCAAAATCGGCGAAATCAAGGCTAACCAGATCCGCAAAACCGGCGCCGACGTGGTCATCACCCCCTGCCACAACTGCGTGGACCAGCTCATGCAAATCGACCACCACTACAAACTCGGCGTTGAAATCAAGTCGGTGGCCGAAGTGGTGGCAGATGCCCTTGTGATGAGCGCGGAATAACCGCCAGTGTAAGATTTTTGGTTATCTCCAGATAAGAAAAGAAATCATGGGATCGCTGTTGCGGTTGGGATCTCCGAAATCATGCCGCTGCGAGTTCATTGTCCGATAATATCCGTATGAGCTACCCCCTACGAGATAGATGGCATTGGTGACACCGAAGTCTTCCAATGCTTGGGCAAAATCGTTGAAAGAAATATCCTCGCAATCAATTACCATGATCTCTCCCTCCTTCTCGCAAAGCGCACGCCGGATGGAAGTTCCCCGCGGTTTGTTGTGAATCGCCATACCGTCCACTACGAGTGGATACTGACGGAAAAAATAGCCCTCATTATTGATGGCCTCTTCCAAGTAGGGAGAGTTCTCAGCAGCTCCTATGATAATGTTGTCGTCAATGATGGCGCAAAAGCCCTTTTTAGCTTTCCCCTGCGATAGCAATTTCCCTTTGTCAACAAAAGCACCCGCAGGCTCCCCATTATCTTGCCGAACGTCAGCAGCACGTACGGCAAGCAAAATGGTGGTGTCCTCCCTGTCAACGGGACCGACATGCAGCTCGGGTTTACAGCCCACAACAGAAAGAATACGAAGATTGTACCCGTTGGAAGTTGCCTCACGAACAACGACAGCGCGCTGCTGATTCAACATCCCCTGCTGTTTTTGAGAGCTTTTTTTCTTACTATCAACATTGCCCTTGCTGACTTCCGTGCTTACTTTAACCGCTTTTCCCCCATCCTCACCAATGACAACAACAATAAACGCAAAAAAAGCAACAAGCAAAACCACAAACACGACAGTTCCGAACCATGTCTTTTTGTAGAATGGCTTCTTGATTTTCTTTCCTTGGAGAATATGGAAATCGTTGTCTGAAATTTGGCTATCTGTTTTCATTGGCTTCTTTATAAAGGATGGTGGCTTCTTTAATGATTCTCAAAATATCTTCCGAAACGGAAATTTTCCGACTGACATGGTTTTCGTTAGATATGACCAAAATCTTATTAGTCATATCTATCTGTGTGATATATTGAAAGTTAATAATAGCACTTCTACCAATACGAGCGAGGGTGAGCTGTTCATCACTGACTTGACTGGTAATCAGATCCTCGCAAACGCCCAGCTGATAGGTGAGGGTAAGTGACGTGCCATCGGAAAAATACCAATTGGTGTAATTTTGGTCCGCCTCAATGCACATCAGGGAGGCAGGATCAATCAGATAAACCTTCTGCGAATTTTTGTTGCCAATGACAATCCTGTCTCCCGTCCGGCGGAAAAAAGAACTCAAATCCTTGAGCAGTTGCTTTGTATCACGGGCGGAATCCCTATTCATCGTATTGATTGTGAATAATTTCCTTTAACATCATAGAAAAGAATTCTGTTTGCAAAAATAGGAATTTTCCACAACAATAGCGACTAAATCGTTTCTAAATCTTTTTTGAAAAGTATTTTTCCATCCTCATCAATATATAAGTAATAGCTGTATTCGTAGTCGTAATCGTATCCGTAACATACGAATAAATACTTTCCTTTTGCATTCTTGTATGCCTGTACTGCGCGCTGGTTTTCCACCACAATTCTACCATTTTTCCGATCTTTAACTCCCCTGATAATAGTATAATTATCCATCACCTCCTCACCGTCAGAGTCAATATACATATAGTTGGCATCAGGATCACGATAAGTAAAGTCATCATAATTGTCATACCTATACGATTCATCAATATCGGTATATACTTTCTTTCCACGAAGATCCACTTCATTATAGCCATACTTTGAAAGATGAATATCCTGCGTGAGATCAGTCATCAAGTCGCCATCAAAGTTGAAAAGACTATCGTTATTCAAAATGCCGATGTCCAGAATTTTAATATTGCTTCCCTTTGCAAGACACTTCCTGTCTTTAGCAGCAAAAATGGCGTGTTCATTTTTCCCTCTGCATGTCTCAAAAATATTATAATTCTCAAGATAAGCGATTTTTGTATATCCATTGAGAAGGATCTTGCCTTTCGTATCAATCACGCCATAGGCTTGCGAGTTGGTGGGAACAATGCAGTAATTGCCATGAAATATAATATAGTCTCTCTCTTCCACACAATCTCTATAGTGATAGAAACTGTCGAATGATCTGCTAAAATGCTTGGGTTCAGGAAACTGAAGAGGAATGGCCAATTCACCACTCTGTACATTCAGAAAGCCCAACAGGCCATTGCGCGAACAGGCCGAGTAGTGATGCAGCGTGTCAGGGCGTTTGATATGGTCGAAATACTCCTCGGAAAAATTACCCGTCACCAGCGAAAAAGTTTTCCAACCTTTTTTGTTTTTATTGTACAAATAAAGAACCGAATCCTCGGTCAAATAGCTGGATATGAGGCAAGAGGTAAAACGCGAACCCAACTTCTTTTCCTTAGGACCATATACCAGCTGGCAGGTTTTGTCCTCATAACTCAACAGCAAATAGTCAGAGGTGATGATATCTTTTCTGACCACATTGTAATGCTGTTCGATATAGTTCACTTTTGTACGAACAAAGTCGAAGCCCTGCTTTCCAACCCACCCTAATGCGATGAGAAATAAGATGGAGATGATAATGATGCGGAATTTCGTCAAAAGATTCTGTTCCTTGAATTCTTCTTTGAACTTTTTGATTTTGCCCATGACTGATAATTTTTAGAGTGAATAATTGTAAAAATTGGTCTGTTCTCTCGCTGCTTGAAAGGGAGGAAAACGTGGCAAAAATACAATGAAAAATGATTGTAAAATATTGTTTTTTAGCTATTTATACGAAATACCTAAGTTTGTGTACGAATGACCGCCGCAGGTGTACCAACTCGCCAAAAATCTCTTTTCTAGATAATTGAAAAATATCTGATTTCGCTCTGTTTTGTGTCGAAATTTTGAGTAATTTTGCAGAGCAATTTCGTGATTGTGACAATTTGTTTTTTTAATCTATAATATCATCAGAAAATGAAAGATATCTTTGAAAGAATCAAACAGTCCACCGGCGGCCCGATCGGCCAATACCGCAAAACCAGCGAAGGCTACTTCATCTTCCCCAAGTTGGAAGGCGAACTCGGTCCCCACATGCGCTTCAGAGGCAAAGAGGTACTTTGCTGGAGCTTGAACAACTACCTCGGTCTGGCCAACCACCCCGAGGTGCGCAAAGCCGATGCCGAAGGTGCCGCCCAGTGGGGCATGGCCTACCCGATGGGAAGCCGTATGCTTACCGGCCACACCGCCCTCCACGAACAACTGGAACGCGAACTGGCTGATTTTGAGAAGAAAGAGGCTGCCTTCGAGTTTAACTTCGGCTATCAAGGCATCTTCTCCACCATCGACTCACTCGTCGCCCGCCACGATGTCATCGTTTACGACGCTGAAGCCCACGCCTGCCTCCTCGACGGTATGCGCCTCCACATCGGCACCCGCGTCAAATTCAAACACAACGACATCGTTGATTGCGAAAAAGTGCTGGCCAAGGCCTGCGAACAGGCTGAACGTCAGGGCGGTGGCGTGCTGCTCATCACCGAAGGCGTGTTCGGCATGACCGGCGCACTCGGCATCCTTGACCAGATCGCAGCTCTCAAGAAAAAATACAACTTCCGCATCCTCATCGACGACGCCCACGGCTTCGGCGTGATGGGGCCCCACGGCCGCGGTACCTCCGAACATTTCGGCGTGATGGACGACATCGACATCTATATCGGCGCCTACGCCAAATCGATGGCCACCATCGGCGGTTTCGTCGCCACCGAGAAACCTATCATCGACTTCCTGAAATACAACATGCGTTCGCAGATGTACGCCAAGGCACTTCCGATGCCGATCGTAGTGGGCTGCCTCAAGCGTTTGGAAATCATCCGCAGTGCCGAAGGCGACGCCCTCCGTGCCAAACTGTGGGAGGTGACCCGCCGCCTGCAGAAGGGCTTCCGCGACCTCGGCTACGAAATCGGACCCGCTGAAGCCTGCGTCACGCCCGTCATCCTCAAGTGCGGCATCAACCAAGCCGCCAACATCGCCGTTGACCTCCGCGAAAACTACAACATCTTCTGCTCCATCGTCACCTACCCCGTCATTCCTCCCGGAATGCTCATCTTCCGCATCATCCCCACTGCCGCACACTCCATCGAAGATGTGGACCGCACCCTCGAGGCCTTCCGCGACATCAAGGAGCGCCTCGCCAAAGGCGACTACGACAAGGAAATCCCCGACATGGCGTCGATTAACAAGTAATGCCTTGTCACTGGATACAAAAAAAGCGTGGGAAAACCCACGCTTTTTTTTATTGATACCACTACTGTTTATTTCGTGGCCTCGATAGCTTGTTTGATGAGCTGGAAGGTGCGCTCGGCATCGTTGTCCAAACCGACCGAGAAACGAATGAGGCCTTCGCTCATGCCCATCTCTTTCTGAATGTCTTCCGGAACCTCAGAGGAGGTGGACTTGCCAGAGTTGCTGAACAAAGTCTTGAAGTAGCCGAGGCTCACTGCGAGGTAGCCCACGCCCAAACGCTGCATCTCTTCCATGATGGCGCTGGCTCTCTCAGCCGTACCCATGTCGATGGAGATCATACCGCCGAAGCCATACTCCTCATTCATCATGGATTTGAACAGCTCGTGATCCACATGCTCGGGAAGACCAGGATAGTTGTATTTGATACCGGTTTCTTTGAATCTCTTGGCCAGATACATAGCATTCTCGCTGTGTTTTTTCATGCGGATGTGCAAGGTGTGCAGGTTCTTCTGGATGCTGGATGAACGCATCGGATCAAGCACGGGACCCAGCAACATGGCGGTACCGTCGTTCACATTGATGAGCGAGTTGATGTAGTCGGCCGTACCACAGATGGCACCTGCTACACAGTCGTTCATACCATTCACATATTTGGTCATACTGTAAATCACCACGTCGGCACCCAAGCGGTAGGGGGAGAAAATCATCGGGGTGAAGGTGTTGTCAACCAACAGCTTGGCACCAGCAGCATGAGCAATCTTTGAGAGCTCGGGAATGTTGGCGATGCGGAGCAACGGGTTGTTCATGGTTTCGGTATAGATCACCTTGGTGTTGGGTTTGACAGCCTTTTTCACGGCGTCCAGATCTTGCATATTCACAAAATCCACCTCCACACCAAATTTCTTGATGTAGTTGTTCAAGAAAGCAAACGTGCCGCCGTAGGTGGTCATGCTGGAGACGATGTGGTCGCCAGCCTTCACTTCGTGCAGCAATGCAACGGTAATGGCGGCCATGCCAGAACCGGTAGCCCATGCCATCTCGGTGCCTTCCATTGCAGCCAGTGCGCGGCAAAGTGCAAAGGTGCTGGGATTCCAGTGACGGGAATAAAGATAGTAACCTTCCGTCTCACCATGGAAAGTGTCGGTCATGGTTTTGGCCTGTTCGAACATAAAGGTTGCGCTGTCGCAAATCGCCGGGTTCACACCACGGTTCAGGTCTTTTTGATCAATAGCTTGAATTTGGGTTGCAGGATCAAAGTTTTTCATCGGATGATATTTTTAATGTTGATAATATTTTGATGATAGCAAAATCAGGATTTGCCATTGGCGGTGCAAAGATACAATATTATTTGTTTGGTCGCGAAAAAAATTTCACTTCTTTTCCCAACTTCAACTTAAGCGTATGCGTGAAGACCGCCGAGCCAAAAATTCACTCCAAAATAGGTCATCAGCAGACAGAGAAAGGCGGCTATCATATATATATGGTAAAAAAGTGGCCGTTGAAAACGGGGGAAAAGGTGCGTCTGAAGCGCCGGCGCATACAGCATCAGCGTCACTAACGCCCACACCTCTTTCGGATCCCAGTTCCAATAGTGCCCCCACGCCGTGTCGCCCCATATCGAGCCGGTCATAATGCCCAGAACCAACAAGCCGATTCCAGGCCATAACATCAGGCGCGAAAAGGCGGTCAGTTTTTCTTCAATTTCTAAAGAAAATTTATTTAGAATTTTGATAATCAATAAAATAATAGGGATAATAAAAGTAAATGCCAGCAGGGCGTACGACACCATCATCAACAGCACATGGATACTGAGCCAGGGCGAATCCAAAACAGGGGGCAACAGGCTGATTTTCGGACTGTTGAACGACATTCCCATCACCACAAAAACCATCATTGAAAGAAAAAGTCCACCTATTGGAAGCAATGGATTCTTTTTCCATAAAATATTAGTAATCAATAAAATAATAATGGATAAAAAGAGTAATGTGTCGTAGCTGCTGCTGAGGGGAATATGTCCGCACAAGGTCCAACGCCAAATCCAATGGATGATGGCCATCAAAAGGAGGATGAAAGCTAATATTCTGAAAATCAAATCTATCATCCTTTCCTCTTTTCCACCCAGAAAAAGGTGACGAAATGATAAAAGGAGAAAAACGATCAGGCAGGGCAGCCAGTGACTTAACCATTTTCCGGCATGGTGATAGCACACTTCGCTTGAGATGGAGCGAGGCCGTTGAATCTGTTCCCGCTGTTTCTCCTTCAATTGTTTTACTAAGACAATATTTTGAGAAGAATTATTATTTAATGTATTGAGGTATAATGTTTTAAAAAAATCATGGATAAAAACAGTTTCTTCTGATGGAAGTGAAGAAAGATCATCGGCAGCGGAAAACCACTGATGTTGCGAGGGGAACATCTTGAAAGCCAATCCCGAACGCAGGTATTGCAACTGCCGCAGCTTCAACACTACTTTTTGAAGATTTTTATCATCTTGAATATCAATATTTTCTATATCTGAAGAATGGCCTGTTCCTAACAATTGCAAAGGGCTGGCATATTTCCCGCAATGCAGTTTTTGTCGGGTGACTCTGCCAGAAATTTTCACAATCGGCTCCGAAATCCACTCTTCAGGGAACAGCACCCAACCCATCACCACCTCCACACTACTGAAATCTCCATACTTTGTATCTCCATAAATATCAAATAGATAATCATCACATAAGGCAATCAGTGGAGCCTCCCTACCCTCATACTCCACCACCAAATCCTCCATCTCACGAGCGACTTCTCGACTGATGGTTTTCTGCGCCGACATTTCTAAAGAAAGAAGAACGAAAAGCAGCATTAGAAGCGACAATTTCTTCAGCAGAGTCCGAAATTCACCATCCTTTTTAGCCATCAATAGAACATAAAACACAGCAAACCAAGCATATCCGACAAACACAATCGCTTTCCCCCATATCTGCCATAAGGAAACAAAACTTCCCACCAGCAGAAAAAGCGGAGTGAGGTGGAGGCATTTCACGACTTTATTTTGGGAGGATAAAAATGAAAGAAGGGTGCCGAAAACTACGAACAGACTCAAAGCTGTCCAAAAGGCCCAATGCCCGTAAAAATGTTGATGGATAAAGGGTTTCCCCCACAACTGCTCCACAAAAGTGGCCCCAGCCAGCGCGGCGGCGGTCAGGTACCAGCAGATTTTGAAGAGGATGGTGGCCAATTGACGTAACATAAAACCTGAAACTTATTGTAGGAAATTCCGCACCGCTACCACCTCCACTCTATCTTTTTCGCCTCGGGGTCGGCGCTGCTGAAGCCCACCTCCAACACGAAGCGCGTGCCGGCGGGCGGCTCCACCATCTCCTGCCGCTCCTCGTCGTACACCCGCAACCAGAAGGGATCTATCGGAATCTGGAACTCTCCGGTTCTGCCCTCAAATAGTCCGATTTTTTGAAAAGCCACTAACGACTTTTTCGGACTTCCTGCCCTATCAGGGGTGGATAAATAAACTTGTACCACGGTAGTATTTTGAATACCAACATCGCCCATCTTCAAATCACCCATCAAAGATTTCTCATTTTTTACTTTTGCAGTGACAGATAAAGTTTTACGATCGAAGGAGACATTGGCAAGAGAAAAATCCGAATAGGAAAGTCCGTAGCCGAAGGGATAAAGCGGTTCCTCCCCCATATAGCGATAGGTACGATTACGCATATCATAATCGTCGAAGTCCGGCAACTGTTGGGTGGAGCGGTAAAAAGTAATCGGCAATCTGCCGAAATCATCATTATGTCCATTCAACGCCGCGGAGATAGCCGACCCCATCGCCTGACCTCCGTACCAGCATACCATAATGGCATCCACCAACGGCTCCACCTCCTCCAAGGCGATGGCACTGCCCGTACAGAGCAACAGCACAATCGGTTTGCCGGTTGCTTTCAGTTTCTTTAGTTCTTGTATCTGATTTTCAGGAAGTTCGATCCAAGTGCGGTCGCCTTTGTAGAAGCCAGGAGTGTCAATGGGCAGCTCCTCGCCTTCCAACTGCGGATTGAGGCCGCCGGCATACACAATGACATCCGCAGCTTTGAGCGTGGTGAGACGATTGTGTTTTCGCAGCCCCTCCTCAATGGTGACGGTATGTTCGGGTATGCCGTTGTAGTTGCCGAGCGGCATCAGCGAATCGGCAGCATTGGGACCTGCAAGGAAGATGTGAGTGGATTTGTTTTTCAGTGGGAGCACCCCATCGTTTTTCAGTAGTACTAAGGAAGATGAGGCCGCCACGATGGGCCATGTGGATGAGGAGCGGAAGGGTCTCTTTTCTTCGCTGATGCGCAGTCGGCAGGTGAGGATGCGGCGCACATGCTCATCAATTTGGCTTTCAGAGATCCAGCCGGAATCCACGGCGGCGCGGAGGGCGGGGAGGCCGCTGCCGCATTCCAAATCCACCTCGCTACCGAAAGCGTCGGCAGCGGCATGGGCGGCCGTGGCATGCGTCTCATGACGGGGTGTGTTGGGGTCGCGCTCCCAGCAGTCGTTCAACGCCCAGCAGTCGGTGACCAACAGCCCGTTGTAGTGCCATTTGTTTCGTAAGATATTTACTAACAATTCTTTATTGGTACAGCATGGCTCACCGTTCAGACGGTTGTAGGCGCACATCACCTGCTGCACATCGCTGTTTTTGATGATATACTCGAAGGCAGGGAGGTAGGTGGTCCAGAGGTCGCGAGGCGAGACGGTGGCATCAAACTGGTGGCGGGTGCCCTCTGGACCGCTATGCACGGCGAGGTGCTTGAGGCAGGCAGCTGTGTAGAGGGGGAGTGAGTCGAAGCGTTCCGTAACGTGGGGATAGGCGGCGTGTTGCAGGCCGTTGACGCAGGCCAGTCCCATCTGTGCGGTGAGAAACGGGTCTTCGCCGTAGGTTTCCATGCCACGGCCCCAGCGTGGATCACGGAAAATGTTGATATTAGGGGTGAAGAAGGTGAGACCGGCATAGTCGCCGTAATTGCCGGCGGCTTGTGCCTTACGGTATTTGACTCGAGCATCCATTGAGATGTCATCGAAAACACGCCTTACCAACTCGGGATTGAAGGTGGCAGCAAGGGCGATGGGCATCGGCCATACGGTAGCCAGACCATTGCGGCCCACTCCGTGCAGGGCTTCGTTCCACCAGCTGTACTCTTGCAGCCCGAGCCGCTCGATGGCGGGGTTGTGGTGCTCCATCAGCGAAAGCTTCTCATCCAAAGTAAGTTGCGAGATGATATATTCCACCCTTTCGGGAATGGGTAGCGTGTCGGCAGTCTGCGCACACACCGTTCCAATCCCACCATATATAATTATTGCAAGAAGCAGAATGAATTTTTTCATGGTGCAAAAGTAAGACTTTTTTCGATTTCTTACACATAATGTTAACAAATGTTAAATATTTTAAAAACACTTGAAAATGACTTGCCCGCCATAGTACCTTTGCAGCGTTCAAATTTTACTCACCAAACTTCTAAAGCTATGAAAACTGCCATTTTCCTGCTCACCCTGCTCTGCACCCTGCTCACCACTACTCCGCAACTCCACGCTCAAGTTGATGAACATCTGTCTAATGAAACTGTAATTGAACCCTCCGACAGTCTTATCATTCAACAATACCGGCAGGTAGAACCCTATTTTCAAGAGGCGTACAGGCTCTACCCCTCCCTCCCACGAGGCATTCTCGAAGCCGTTTCCTTCACCTACTCCCGTTTTCATCACCTCCGCCCCGACGCGTTCCCACACGAAAAGGGACAAATCCCCGCTACCTACGGCATGATGGGCCTCACCTTAGACGGAGAGGGATTCTTCCAAAACAATTTGGTGAAAGTGTCTCTGCTGTCGGGTGTACCCGTGGATAAAATCATTCAGTCACCTCGCGACAACATATTGGCATACGCCAGCGCCTATCATAAACTGATGCAACAATATGGCATCACCACCTCTGACCTCGCCTCCCACTTCCCCATTCTGGACTCGCTGTCAGAACTTCCCGCGCCGACTACTGCCGGACTGAAATGGGCTCTCACCAACCAACACTACGCTTACGCCCTTTTCATCAACCATCCACTCTACCGACAAACCTGCCAAATAGAGATGCCAGAGGTGGATATTCTGCCAGTTTTTGGCATAGATGCGACACTTTTACAGTCCAATTCGAATATCATTAATTGCAATCAACAATTTGATAAAGAAAATATTACAGATAAAAATACACAAAATTCAAAATTTATAGAAACTGACAATGTAGATTATCCAGGAGCAATATGGTGTCCTGCCGGTTCGTGCAACTATTCAAGCCGTAATGGGCATGAAATATCGGCGGTAACCATCCACTACACGCAAGGCACCTATGCTGGCTCTATCGCATGGTTCCAGAACTGCACGTACAACGGGGTGGGGGCACGCGCATCGGCCCACTATGTGTTGCGCTCCATCGATGGACAAGTCACACAGATGGTGCGCGAAGCCGACAAAGCCTGGCACGTCGGCAACTGCAACCCCTATACGGTCGGCATCGAGCATGAGGCCTACGGTGATATCGCAAGTTATTTCACAACAGCCATGTACGAAAGCTCAGCCCTACTTACCCGTAATATCTGCGACCGTCATGGAATCTCACCCCAACGCATGTTTTACCGTGACACACTAGACGATGGTACCGTACTCAACTACGGACTACACAGCTTGGGTGGCGAGACCTCATGCATCAAAATCAAGGGCCACCAACATTATCCTGACCAATCACACACCGATCCCGGTCCCTATTGGGATTGGAACCGCTACTACAAACTGGTCAACTTCGATACGCCTGTCACTCAGTACCATACCGCAACGGGAACGCTGTACGACTCGGGCGGGCCGGAAGGCAACTACGGGAACGACGAACGCCAGATTGTCACCATCCAGGTGGACAATGCGGAAGCGATAGAACTTGTCTTCTCGCAGTTTAAACTGGAAGCCAACTACGACTTCCTGTGGATCTACGATGGCCCATCCGTGTTTTCTCCCCTCATCGTACGCAGCAACACCATTTCACCCGGCACAATACGTTCCTCCGATAATGCCATCACCCTCGAGTTCCGCTCCGACTGCGCCACGACAGCCCCAGGCTGGACGGCCACTTGGAACGCCATACTGCCTGCTACCCAAGATAATCCCCCTACCACAAACATCTTACACAACGAAGAGGATTGGGTAACCAGCAATTTCTATGTCGATTTTGGAGACCAAGATGACCACGGAGTGGCATACCGCTTCTATCAAATAATGGGATATGACGGAACGGCATGGCGAGCACAGACCGACCGTGGCTTCGCCTGCGACAACTTCGATGATTTCAATACTGCACTGTGGACGGTGAGTAGTGGTAGCTGGAACGTCACCAACCACCAACTGACACAAACCAGCACTGCCTCTTCGCAAATCACCACCCCGCTGTATCAAGGCCTAAGCGATGTCCACCTGTATGATGTATATGCCTCCGTCAGCAACTGCCAATCGGATGGCAAACTGGAAATCGTGTTCAACGCCGACCTTCCCGATGTCACCACCTCGGGTACAGCCTACTCGGTGGCAATTTTCCCGCGGCAACATGAGGTAAAAATACGGCGATGGGTGAATGGAGACATCGTGACGGTGGACAGCGTGCAGGGGATCTATACCACTGAAGGCAACAACTACTTCTATAGGATCTTGTACGATAGAGCGTTGGGCAAAATCGCACTGTTCCGCGGCTCATCCCTGCTTCTCCAATGGCAAGACCCTGTGCCGCTGGCCATCCCAGGACAATACATGCAATTCCGTACAGAAGGTCTCTACGCCTCCTTCGACAACTGGCGAGTGTATCGTTCCCGCACCGACCACGTGCAAGTGCTTGTCGGCTCCGGTGCCCATAACGACCTGCCCTGGCAGGCGGCCAACAACCAGCCACTGGCCAAAATTAAATCGGTGGTGGTGGACAATGCCCTGCAATTCTCGTCGCTGGTACAGAAGGAATTGCTGGTGGACTTCACCCGCCCCGTGATGAAAGGAACCTTGAACGATGGCGACCAGCGAGACGTGGATGCCTTTCCTACCTGCATGGTCTCTGCCAACTGGACAATGACTAACGACACTCACTCGGGAATTGTAGGATACGAATATGCGGTCTATTCCACCACATCCTCCCTCATGCCACTATTAGTAGGGTTTACTTCAAGAACCCATTTCTCAGAGCAAATGAGAATGCGACAGCAAGAAAATTACTACATTCAAGTTCGTGCACTCAACGGGGCAGGAAAGTACTCCCTTCCCCTGCGGTCAGACGGTTTTACCTACCAACCCTATAACGAAACACATCGAATGACACCAAGACAGAAAACAATGCCGGCCATCTCCATTGCCCCTAACCCCTGTACGGAAAGTTTTACCATCACAGTCGCTACCCCCTTCCCATCAGAACAACCAGAAGAGTTAACAGGTAATGGGATAATCGTGCACATCCACGATATCTATGGACGTGAAGTTTTGAAGAAAAAAATATTGAATACCAAAGAAAGAATTGAAACAAAAGAATGGGCTTCTGGACTTTACATCCTCCAACTCTGGCGCAATGGAGAAATGATAGCTGTGGAGAAAATCCTTAAAGAATGAGGGCAGCCTCGCTGGCCCCTCCCTTCATCCCTTCATCCAATCCTCTCGTGCCTACTCCTTCTTCCCTTTCTTCCCCTTCTCCTCCAACCATTCCGGAAAAGCATAGGGCTTGTCTTCTAAGTTGAATTTCCCCTTGCGGAAACCGCGCATCCCATAGTAGTTCTTCTCCAACTCTGCCAAATCCTTCTCGTAATCACCGGTAGGGAAGAACGTAGGCAGCACGCCACCCCGCTTCGTACGGAAATCCAAGTAGCCGGGCACAATCGGTACACCAGCCTCCTGCGCGATGAAGTAAAAACCTCGTTTCCAGTTGGGATTCAACTTGCGGGTGCCTTCAGGCGAAATCAAGAAAGCAATCTTATCCTGTTTCTTGATATACTCTGCAGCAAAAACCGGAAACTTCTTCACATTGGCACGGTCAATAGGAATGCCCCCGCACTTGCGCAAAATCGGACCTAACGGCCAGAAAAACGCCTCCTTCTTGATGAGCAACGACGCCTTGAACCCCATCACATTAATGGCCATCGTGCCAATTAAAAAATCATAATAACTCGTATGCGGAGCAAACAACAATACGCACTTTTCAATCTCCGGCGGAATGTTGACACAATCAATCTTATAACCTAACAATTTGAGAACAAAAGCATTGAACTTTCTCATAAGACTATGTTTGAGTGTTATTATTCGTTAAAAATCAAAGTACCACCTCCCGACATGACTGTTAAGGTAACCTTCGCACCCAACTTTAGCGCAACATTGTGCTCCCCATGCCCTGTCGGGAATTGGTAACACACAGGGTATCCATACTCGGCACAGCAGGCCGCCACAATCTCCTCCGCCTCCTGCCCAAACGGATTGGAGGGGTCGTTGTTGTGCATGTCACTCATCGTACCGACCACCAAACCAGCCAAATGCGACAACTTGCCAGCACGCTTCAACGCCTGCATCATACGATCCACATGGTACAAATGCTCGTCCAAATCCTCAATGAAAAGAATCTTGCCCGCCGTGTCCATATCCGATGATGAACCCAACAACGAGTAAAGGATCGACAAATTACCGCCAACCAACTCCCCTTGCGCAGTTCCAGCTTTATTTATGCCAAAATTTGGCACAGTATAGGCCAGCACACCTCCTGTAAGTGCTTGTACCATAGTTCTGTTATTGATATTATCAAAATCAGAAGACTGAATATTGATGGGCATGGTGCAATGCAAGGAAGCATACCCTAACTGATGGAGATGGGAGTGGAAGACGGTGATATCGCTGTAGCCGCAAATCCACTTGGGATGCTGGGCAAAATGGGAGAAATCGAGCCGGTCGATGATACGAACAGAACCGTAACCGCCCCGTGCGCACCAAATCGCCTTGATGTCGGGGTCATCAAGGAAAGACTGGAAGTCCGCTGCTCGCTCCTCATCGCTTCCCGCAAACTGAAACTGCTTGGCAAACAAGTTTTTACCAACAGCGACACGGAAATGATGCAACTCCAAAAAATCAATAGCGGCTTTCACCTCCTTGGGCGAAATTTTACGAGCGGGAGCTACAATACCAATACAGTCTCCAGGGTGTAGGTAGGGTGGGAAAATCATTGCGCTTGGTTGTTTTTGAGAATGCAAAAATACACTATTTTTTGGAAAGTATCAAGCATCCACATTCACCACCACACGCACGGCCTTAAAACGGGAGTTCGTGCGAAACTGCTGAAGCAATTCCTCTAAATGTAATTTTCTGTTGTTCAACTGCATGTCTTTGGGAAATTTAATCCAAATATCCTTCAGATATTGCAGCTGTATCTTGGCCACAAGCGGAAACTCGGGACCCAACACCTGTCCGGGGAAAGCAGCACGCAGACTTTGAGCCAGCACATCAGCTGCCTCGTTCAGCAACGCCTCGTCGGTATGCTTCAACGTGAGTTTGATCAACCGACAAATAGGAGGATAACCAAACTGCTTTCTCTCAGCAATTTGTGAGCGATACATCGAAGCAAAATCATTGCTAACCACATACTTGAGGGCCGGATGATCGGGCTGATAGCTCTGAATGACCACCGTTCCGGGCACCTCTTTCCGGCCCGCCCGTCCGCTCACCTGCGACATGATTTGGAAAGCCCTTTCAAACGCCCGAAAATCCGGGAAGCTAATCAGGTTGTCAGCACTCAGCACCCCCACCACCGACACGCGGTCGAAATCCAAGCCCTTTGTAACCATCTGTGTACCAACAAGAATATCAGTTTTATGCTGCTCAAAATCTGAGATGATTTTCTGATGGCCGTTTTTCGAACGAGTGGTATCCATGTCCATGCGCTGTACCACCGCATTGGGGAACAAGGCCGCCAGCTCGTCTTCTATCTTTTCGGTGCCGAACCCTCGCATCTCAATATCAGTACTATGGCAGGTGGGACACTCCCTGGGTACATCAATGGCATAACCGCAATAGTGGCATTTCAGTAAGTTGCTACGCTTGTGGTAAGTAAGTGTCACATCACAATACTTGCAGGTGGGTGAGGTCTGGCAAGTGTTGCATATCATCCGCAGCGAGTAGCCACGTCGATTTTGGAACAGAATCACCTGCTCCTTCTTTTCTAATGCCGCCGCAATTTTGTCTATTAAAAATTGTGAAAAAATGCCCGTCACTTTCTTCTGTCGCGCACTCTCCACCATATTCACCACCCAAACCTCCGGCAGAACACTTTTGGCAAATCGTTGCATCAGAGGCACATAGCCATACTTCTTCTGCTGAACATTGTAAAAGGTCTCCAAGGAAGGTGTGGCCGTTCCCAACAGCACTTTGGCATGATGCAACTGCGCCAAAACCACCGCACAGTCGCGGGCATGATAGCGTGGAGCTGGATCCAACTGCTTGTACGACTGGTCGTGCTCCTCATCCACCACAATCAAACCTAAATTACTGAATGGCAACAACAAAGCCGACCGTGCGCCCAGCACCAACTGGTATTTGTCACCCGAAGCGTGCTCGCTATTCAGCACCCTCTCCCAAATCTCTACCCGCTCGTACTCATTGAACCGCGAATGATACACCCCGACTTTATCCCCAAAATATTTTCTTAACCGATTGACAATCTGCGATGTAAGCGCAATCTCCGGCAATAAATACAACACCTGCTTCCCACTCTTCAACACCTCATCAATCAGCTTGATATACATCTCCGTCTTGCCACTTCCCGTCACGCCATGCAGCAGCACACACGAAAAATGCTCCATCTGCTGCCGGATCTGCGACAAAGCAGTGGTCTGCGCCTCCGAGAACTGAATGTCCTCCGCCGAGTCCTGCGCATCAAAAGTCTGCAAACGACTGATGACGACCTCTTTCATCACCATCACATTCTTCTCAATTAATTTTTGTAAGGAAGATGATGAAACACGTTGATTATCTGTTAATTCCTTTTTTGTGATACTTTGAGAAAAGTCATTGAATATGCCATTTTTTTGCAGAGTGCTCAGAAAAGCCAACAACACCTCCGCCTGTTTGGCCGTCTTTTTGGAAGCCTCCAATTCGTTAAGCAGCGCATAGAGTTTTTCTTCATCGTGGGCGTACGGTTCAGCTAACGAAATGTACGTCTCGCGCTTGGGCCGGTATGGGTCGCGGATTTCCTCATCGGTAAGGATGATTTGCTTCTCTACCAGCGACTTGATATAGGGATGAATCTTCGGAAGTTGCAGGGTTTTAGAGAGTTCGCTGATGGTGGTAGTTTTGTGGTGGGCCACCATTTCCACGATGTTCACCTCGTGTTCGTTGAGTTCCGACAGGTCGCCATCGAAATCGGGATGGAGCTGCACATGGGTTTCGCCCGCCAGTTTAAGCGCCGACGGTAAAGCGCAAGCCATCACCTCCCCTAACGTGCAGAGGTAATAGTCGGCCATCCACTGCCACAACTGAAGTTGTTGCTCGGAGATGACAGGCATCTCATCGATAACATCCGAGATATATTTAATGTTAATATTCTGGGGTACAACATTATGCACCTTTAATACCAAACCCGAATAGAGCTTATTTTTGCCGAACGGCACCACCACCCGTACCCCAAATTTCACCCTATCCAACAATACCTGCGGTATCCGGTAGGAGAACGTACCTTTTAAAGGAAGCGGGAGCAGAATGTCAGCAAAAAAAGTTTCCATAAGAGCGAGTTTAGTCAGTAATTGCTGCAAGAATCTTGTCGCAGGCACCGAGGTTTTCCTTTACAAAATCGGAACAAATCTGACAAGTGTTTTGGTAAAACTCTGGTTCACAGCGAAATCTCTCCATAATCTGACGCATCTCATCGGCATTTTGTATCGAGAAACCGCCTTGGCGGCGCACCAGTTCTATCGCTTCATTGAACTTGGCATATTTTGGACCAAAAAACACAGGAATGCCAAAGACAGCAGCCTCCAACGTGTTGTGCAGTCCCGTCTCAAAGCCCCCTCCCACCATCGCCACATCCGCATACTTATAAATGCGGCTCAACAAACCTATGGCATCGATGATAAAAAGGTCATACTCTGCCAAATTTTGGTCATTTCTCTCTGAAAAACAGATAATTTTTTCTTTTTGAAAAAGCGATATTATACCATTAACATGTTCTTTACTAATAACATGCGGAGCAAAAACGATTTTATAGTCATTTTTGATGAAGTCGTAGATTTGATGCACCACATTTTCATCGGGCTGCCAACTGCTACCCACGACCAGAAGTTTCTTGTCGCCCTTAAACTGCTCAATAAAATCAAGTTTTTCATTCTGCTGCGCAATGGCATAAACCCGATCAAATCGAGTGTCTCCCGTTATCGTAACATTTTTTATTCCAACGTTTTGCAAAAGATGCTGGGATTCTTCATTCTGAACAAAGAAGTGCGTACAGTCGCGGAGTTGGCGGGCGAACCACTTCCCATAAGGCTTGAAAAAGTATTGGGACGGGCGGAAGATGGCAGAGAGATAATAGAAAGGTATCTTTCTGTCCTTCAATCCCTTCATAAAATTATACCAATACTCGTACTTGACAAAGAAAGCCATTTGCGGCTGCACCAGGTCAAGAAATTGCTGGACTCGCTTGGGCGTATCGCCAGGCAGATAACACGCAATGTCAATATCAGCATCATTTTTCTTCACTTCATAACCTGATGGCGAGAAGAAAGTAAGTACTATCTTATATTCTGGATGTTCCTCGCGGATACGCTCCATAAGAGGACGACCCTGCTCAAACTCACCAAGCGAGGCTGCATGAAACCACAGATAACGTGCTCCCTTCTCAAGCTTCCGCTCAAGAATGGAGAATGTCTGCTGTTCGCCATCCCACATAGTTCTCACTTTTTTATTAAAGCGAGAAGCTATGAAGACACCTGCGTAATATAAGGATATAAATGCGTTATACATTCTTTATTTCAATACTTCTATTGCTCTTTCAAGACGCTTGAGAGTTTCCTCCTTGCCAAGGAATGCAGAGATATCAAACATACCAGGACCCTTGCCTTCACCTACGAGGGTAAGACGGAAAGCATTCATTACATCTCCAAGCTTATAGCCCTTTTCTTCAACCCACTTCATGACAACAGGCTCCTGTCCCTCAATAGAGAAGTCATCAATGTTACGAAGAACATCAGCAAGCTCTGTCATCTGCTGAGCACTATACTCTTTCCAACGTTTCTTGGTTGTTTTCTCATCATACTCAGTAGGAGCAATAAAGAAGAAAGAACAAAGTGGCCACAACTCCTTAACGAAACTAACACGGTCTTTCATCATGTGTACCACCTGACGAACCTGATCCATAGTAGCCTCAACACCATTATTAGCCACGATAGGAGCAAAGAGCTGAGCTATCTCCTCGTCGCTCTTACGTAGGATATATTCGTGGTTGAACCACATACCCTTCTGGAAATCAAACTTAGCACCAGCCTTTGAACATCTTGAAATATCGAAAGCCTCAACAAGTTCATCAAGCGAGAACATCTCCTGTTCTGTACCTGGGTTCCAGCCAAGAAGAGCCAAGAAGTTAACAACCGCCTCTGGGAAATAACCGCTCTCACGATAGCCTGAGCTAACC